>ULRG01041601.1_pt1 | contig 90132 bp, 69 predicted proteins | sample 1955211 | NCBI WGS metagenome assembly ULRG01 (sample SAMEA4835676, study PRJEB28245) | human gut metagenome | biome: gut microbiome; material: fecal sample | place: Denmark | collected 2008
TTTTCATTTGCTATTGCGCTCACCTTTCACTATCTTTGCATAAAATAATCAATAATAAGTCTTAATCCGACATTAATAAACCAACATAATATTTTCACGAACCGTATGGAAGAATATATCGTTTCGGCAAGAAAATACAGGCCGGCCACGTTCGATTCTGTCGTGGGACAGACTGCTCTCACCACAACCTTGAAGAACGCGGTCAAGAGCGGAAAGCTTGCACACGCCTATCTGTTTTGCGGACCGAGAGGCGTAGGCAAGACTACGTGCGCCCGAATATTTGCCAAGGCAATAAACTGTATGCACCCTACACCCGACGGAGAGGCATGCAACGAGTGCGAGAGCTGCCGCGCCTTCAACGAACAGAGGTCATACAACATCTTCGAACTCGACGCCGCAAGCAACAACTCTGTTGAGAACATCAAGTCGCTCATGGAGCAGACACGCATTCCGCCGCAGGTGGGACGCTACAAGGTGTTCATCATCGACGAGGTGCACATGCTTTCCACAGCAGCCTTCAACGCGTTTCTGAAGACTCTCGAGGAGCCGCCGGCACACGTGATCTTCATTCTTGCCACGACCGAGAAGCATAAGATTCTGCCCACCATCATCTCACGTTGTCAGATATACGACTTTGAGCGTATGACCGTACAGGACACGATAAACCACCTGAAGATGGTCGCCGAGAAGGAAGGCATAGCATACGAGGAGGAGGCTCTCGCGCTAATAGCCGAGAAAGCGGACGGCGGTATGCGCGACGCACTGTCCATATTCGACCAGGCAGCAAGCTACAGCCAGGGCAACATAACGTATGAGAAACTCATCGAGGACCTCAACGAGCTCGACTCCGACAATTATTTCCGCATCATCGACCTGGCTTTCGAGAACAAGGTGACGGACATCATGCTCCTGCTCAACTCAATAATAGCAAAGGGGTTCGACGGCGGAAACCTCATAACGGGTCTTGCATCGCACGTCCGCAATGTGCTCATGGCAAAGGATCCGCAGACCGTTCCGCTGCTCGAGGTGAGCGAGAAACAGCGTCAGAAATACATAGAACAGGCCGCAAAATGTCCGGTCAAGTTCCTTTATAAGGCGCTGAAGATAATGAACGAGTGCGACATCAACTACCGTCAGAGCAGCAACAAGCGGCTGCTCGTGGAGCTGACGCTCATACAGGTGGCGCAGATAACACAGCCCGACGACGACACTCCGGGCGCGGGGCGTAGCCCCAAACGACTGAAATCCCTGTTTAAGAAGATTGTCATGTCCCGACCTAAAGCGGCTCAGCAGGTGGCCGTGGCCGGGAAGAAGCTCAGCTATAAGAACGAAAGAACCGCCGACGCTGCCGACACAGCAAGTGAGCCTACGCCCGGAACGGCGGAAAATCCACGTCCGGCACCGAAAAAACTGAAACTGAACAACATCGGATTCACCTTCGCCGGAATAAAGAAGGCGGAGAGCGAGAAAAAGGCCGTGAAGGAACCGGAGATAACAAACAAGGACGAGAACGAGACCTTCAACCAGGAATTTCTCGAACTGCAGTGGCTCTCGATGTGCAACCGCATGCCTCCAAAGATGGTTGGACTTGCCTCACGAATGCGCAACATGACACCGCGCATCACTCAGGTTCCAAACATCGAGCTGACTGTCGACAACCAGAACCTGCTCGACCAGGTGAACGAGATAAGCGGACGAATACGCGCCACACTTGCCCAGACTCTGCACAACGGCAACATACACATAGAGTTCAAACTGGCCAAAGCCGAGGATATAGGTCCGATACTCACGCGTGAGGAGTTGTTTGAAGAAATGAAAAAGAAGAATCCTATAATCGAGAAGATGTGTGACATGCTCAATCTGGAGCTTGCCTGACACGTCTTTCACACAATAAAAGACAGCAGATCCGATGTTTCATACACATGGTTCTGCTGTCTTTTTCATATCATACACACGCCGGACCCATCATGTCCGGCGCATATCGTTATTTTATACAGAATAGGTCATTAGAATTAAGTCTGTATTTTTGCTTTATATTGAGCGCATTTTCGTTGGATTTTTTGCAGACATAGTGGGCCATGTCAAGAAAAATCGAACAAAAAGACGGCTGAAAGCATGAATGCATAATATTATAACCGCATGCGGTCTAATGACCTATTTGTGTTTATATGAGTGGCATGCCGGCCTCAAGACACTCACGTCTCATCTCTTCCGGCCAGATGCTCGCCTGTATCTCGCCTATGTGTGCCTTGTGAAGCATCAGCATGCACAGTCGGCTCTGTCCTATACCACCACCTATGCTCAGCGGCAGTTTTCCGTCGAGCAGCTGACGGTGGAAGTACAGCTGCTTCCTTTCTTCCTTGCCTTCAATGGCAAGCTGGCGCAGCAATGCCTCCTTATCTACTCTTATTCCCATGGACGACAACTCGAACGAACGGTCAAGCACCGGATACCATATCAGTATGTCGCCGTTCAGTCCGGTCCTCTTGTCGTCGGTAGGGGTTGACCAGTCGTCGTAGTCGGGCGCACGTCCGTCGTGCTTCTTGCCGTCGGCGAGCTTTCCACCGATACCTATCAAGAACACAGCACCGTATTTACGGCATATCTCGTTCTCGCGTTCCTTCGGCGAAAGTCCGGGATACATCTCGAGCAGATCCTCACTGTGTATGAAATGAATCTTCTCAGGCAAGAACGGTTTCAGTTCCTGATAGGTCTCACACGTGAGATATTCCGTGCGGCAGATGGCCGAATAGATACGCTCCACCACATTCTTCAGATAGTCGAGATTGCGCTGCTCAGGAGTTATCACAGCCTCCCAGTCCCACTGATCCACATACAGCGAATGAAGATTGTCCAGCTCTTCGTCGGCGCGTATGGCGTTCATATCCGTATAAACGCCGTATCCCGGCTGCACCTTATACTCCGCCAGAGTCAGTCGTTTCCACTTAGCCAGCGAGTGCACAACCTCGGCCTCAGCCTCGTTCAGGTCCTTTATATGGAAAGTCACGGGACGTTCCACCCCGTTCAAGTCGTCGTTTATTCCGAGACCCTTCAAGACAAACAGCGGCGCAGTCACACGGCTAAGACGCAATTCGGTCGCAAGGTTCTCCTGAAAGAAGTCTTTTATCAGTTTAATACCTTGCTCAGTGCGTTTCATGTCAAGCAGAGCCTTATATCCTTTAGGTTTTATCAAATTGCTCATAGATTCTTATTTTTAGTGTTAATGGCTGCAAAGATAATCAATAATAATTGAAAAATAGAAAGAAAATATCGGAAAATAATTTACAAAAAGTCACATCACACCTGAAATATAATCAATTTATCACATCATGACAAGGGCATCATTTCACATCACTCATCCGAATCCGGCCTCATCATCCTACAGCTATGTGTTTGAAACACACGCAATAAGCCTCATCCACCCTCTTCCAACAGCCCTGCCATCGTCCAACAAAAACAGGGTATTATTTGTGCGTATCATTTTTTTTATATAAATTTGCAGCCATCAAAAAAGGAGGTCCCGTAGCTTAGCTGAATAGAGCGTCAGATTCCGGTTCTGAAGGTCTTGGGTTTGAATCCCAACGGGATCACACAACAGAAAAGAGGTGAATCAAATGATTTGCCTCTTATTTTTATATCCGTTCTGTAAATAATCACAACATAATGCTAACGTACCTGAACGCCTGAATATCTGTGTTCATAATGACATCCAGTCTGAATAAAAACACAGAATCATACGTTCCATGGAATGAAGACTGTTTAGGACAACATCGAAGAATTATGTATTGATTGAGATACGCAAGATTATGCTTATATGCTTTTTTCATATGCACATATCCTAACGACATAAATAAGTTAATGGGAAATCATACACCATCAGACACACATTTTATTTTTCATTGTAAACAGAGTTTCAGTTTTCCGCACTTCGCAGCGAATCCACAATCTCCATTATCTCCTTTCCATATTTCTCCACCCGTTTCTGACCTATCGATGGCAGCCTCATCAGTTCGTCGGACGACTTAGGCATGGTGTCGGCGATGGCCTCGAGCGACTCCGTCTTCATTATGCAGTAAGCCGGTATCTTAGCTTGCAGGGCCTTTTCCCTGCGCCATGTCATGAGCTTTTCGAGCACTTTCTCGTTGCCCTTACGGCGGGGCGGTGTGCTTGTCGCAGATGTAGAGGATGAGCTGTCTGAAGTTTTCGTATCACTGTCCTTTGCCATGGTCTGTGTCTTGCGGCGTCTGCCCTTTCGTGACTGAGTCGCGCTGCCCTTGCGCTCGTCGCCGTCAACGCCATCCACCAGAATCTTTGTCTTCTCACGCATGTACTTGTTGGCGTCGAACCCATTGTCCATCACGAAGCCCAACAGATGACATTTCTCCGCCAACGACGTCTTGATGTTCGACAGACATTCATCCACACGCCGTGCCAGCTCCTTGTTGTCTGTGGATATATCGAGTTTCTTCACAAAGATATCGACATCTGACAGCTGCTTCAGAAAATACGATGCGCCCTTGTTTATCCTGTCTGCCAACGCCTCGTCTGTGGCATAATCGTCGGAGGTCATCACCATACGGCCATACTGCTGATGGAACTTGTCGGCCACGACCGACACATCCGACACGAGCCGAGCACTGCGGGCCTTGAACTCTGTGGCTGTGCGCGAATAGCGGCGAGACAGGTGTTCGGTCATTATACGCATCATTGAGTAGAACGGTTCTATGATGTTTGAGAAATCGAACAGATCGGTGAGCAGCGCCACATAGTATCTGCGTTGCATCTCGTGCAGCGCGTTGCTGTCGGGTATGTGTCGGCGCGCGTCGCTGACATATCCGTCCACAGCCTCGTCCCGTATTATTGCCGAACGTGTGAGCGGTGTGCTTAGAACCAGTCCTTCGAGCGTACGGCACCGGCTGAGCGCCACGTATGTCTGTCCGTGGGCGAACGACATCGACGCGTCTATCACCGCATGGTCAAACGTCAGACCTTGACTTTTGTGTATGGTGATTGCCCACGCCGTCTTAACTGGGAACTGACGGAACTCGCCATCCACCACCTCGGTTATCTCCTTCGACTCCTCGTTCAGCTCATACCGCGTGTTTTCCCATGTCTCCGGCTCCACATCAATCTCGTCGCCACCGTCCTTCGGTCTGACCGTAAAACCGCGGCTACCTATCGAGCACACCGTACCTATCATACCGTTATAATATCGTTTCTCCGGCGACGAGTCGTTTTTCACGAACATCACCTGCGCATCCTTCTTCAGCGTAAGCCGTTCGTCGGCAGGATACATATAGTCGGGGAAATGACCTTCTATCTCCGCCACATAAGTGTAAGCCTTTCCCGGCAGCGCGTCGAGCTTCGCGGTGTTGACCCGCTGTGCCTGGGCGTTGTGGGTGGTGAGACGTATGCAGCCCTTCACACGGTCGGCATCGAAGTCGGGTATATAACGACTGTTCAGCACGTCGAGCACGCTCTGGTCGGCCATATTGTCGCGCACACGGTTGAGCAGATCCACAAACTTCGGGTCGGCCTGTCTATATACCTTATTCAACTCAACCACAGCATAACTCATACGTGCCAAAGCGCTGCTGCTGAAAAAGTATGGCGTGGGATAATACTGACGCAGAATCTGCCACTCTTCGTCCTTCACGACAGGCGCCAACTGACCGAGGTCGCCTATCATGAGCAGCTGCACGCCACCGAACGGTTTGTTGCTGTGACGGCAGAACCGCAACACGTAATCAACCGAATCGAGCACATCGGCACGCACCATGCTTATCTCGTCTATCACGAGCAGGTCGATGGAGCATATCACTCTCTTCTTCTCACGGCTCATACGCACCTGTGAGCCCTGCGAACCGAACTTAGTTCCGGGCACGTAAGGGGCAAAAGGCAGCTGGAAGAACGAGTGCATCGTCACACCGCCGGCATTGAGAGCGGCTATGCCGGTGGGCGCAACCACTACGGCACACTTAGACGTGCGCTCCTTCAGATTGCGCAAAAAGGTAGTCTTTCCCGTCCCCGCCCTACCGGTGAGAAAAAGACTTGTGTCGGTGGTCTCGACAATCTGCCATGCCAGCTGTGCTTCCTCGTTCATGATGTGAGTTGATTTTTAAAACAGACGCAAAGTTACGCAAAATAGCTGAAAGCACGTCCATGCCACGCTAACAAAAAATAACGCGCCGTCGGCGGTGGAGCGACGGAAAATGAGTAATTTTGCATCCGCTTACAGAAACTCAACAACACATAAAGTCATGATAAAAGCCTTGTTTTTCGACATAGACGGCACGCTCGTGAGCTTCAATACGCACGCCATACCGCAATCTACGGTGAAGGCCCTCACACGTGCCAAGGAGAAAGGTATAAAGATTTTCATTTCTACAGGAAGACCCATGCCGCTTATCAACAATCTCGGAGCGATAAGCCATCTGATAGACGGATATGTCACCACAAACGGTGCCTGCTGCACCATCGGCAACGAGGCAGTGAGACTCACACCGCTCGACAACGACGACGTGGCCACACTGCTCGACTATGTGCAGAAGGAAAAGGCGGGATGCCTGGTGATGTGCAACGAGGGTACGTCAATGCTCAACCGTACCGCCGAGACCGACCATGTGCTCTACGACATACTGAACGTTGAGCGCGGAGTAATGTCTATGCCGCTCGACGAACTCGTGAAAAGACCCGTGCTACAGATGACACCGTTCATAACGCTTGAGCAGGAACAGGAGCTCGTGCCCACGCTCAAGGCATGCACAGCCACACGCTGGTATCCGGCATTCTGCGACATAACGTCCAACCAGGCAGACAAGGGCCGCGGCCTGGAAGCCGTGGCAAAGGCTGCGGGCATAGCCATCGAGGAGACAATGGCATTCGGCGACGGCGGCAACGACATACCTATACTGAAGCGCGCCGGCACAGGTGTAGCCATGGGCAATGCGCTCGATAATGTGAAAGATGCTGCCGACTACGTGACAGCCGACATTGATGACGACGGAGTGGCAAAGGCGTTGGAGTACTTCGGAGTGACCGACTGACACCATAAGAAAACAGCTGAACAAGGTGGAAACGGAGTTCCCGAAATATTAAAAAATAATGTATGAAAATACGGAAGAATCCATAATGTCTTCCATAAAAGATATTCTGACGCGAAAGACGAGAATTTTCGGCACATTCAGCAAGGCATTGACATTCAGCGATATAAATAAGTCCGCCACATCATCATGAAAAAACGACGGCACGAAAGAGCCCATTCGACACCCACGGATGGGCTTTTTCACACCCTAACGGCTCTCGTATCGGGTGATGAAACAGTGTCCGTCGCAACGTGAGATATACATAACCGGAAGTCATTCACCACACGAACAACACGCCAATACGGCACGGACGTATCCGGCAGAAAGGCATACTTATAAATAAAAACGGTATAAATTATTTTTCCGTGAGCCGGAAGAAGCGGCGTGAAAATGTTGAATCGGAGTCGGGTTTTCATTAATAATTGCCTGCGCAACTGCGCTCGTCGCGCCATCGCGCACAGCCGTCGCCACCCGTATAAGCCCCACCCTGCCGGCACGAAGCGCATCGACAGACATGTGTCCGCCTGACAAAGAGACGCCGCCGGGCTTCATTTTTTGTCATTTTATTCGTTTTTTACGATGATTATTAGTAAGTTTGCAAATACAATACGCATACGTGCGGACCTCGCACACGAGCGCCCCGTACTTATGCGGAACGACAACGGACAACAAGAAAACATATTTTAGATAATAACTCAAGATGGACATTACTGAACGATTTTTAAACTACACCAAATTCGACACGCAGTCGAGCGAAGAATCCGACAGCGTGCCAAGTACTTCAAAACAGCTTGTATTTGCTGAATATCTGAAAAAAGAACTCGAAGACGAGGGCTTCAGCGACGTGGAGATGGACGACAAAGGCTACATCTACGCCACACTGAAAGCCAACTCCAAGAAGAACATACCTACAATAGGATTCATCTCTCACTACGACACAAGTCCCGACTGCAGCGGCGCAAACGTAAACCCGCGCATAATAAGAAACTATGACGGAGGCGACATCGTGCTGTCTGAGGGCATCGTTTCGTCGCCGGAAAAATTCCCGGAACTCAAACTTCACAAGGGCGAGGACATCATCGTGACCGACGGACACACCCTTCTGGGTGCTGACGACAAGGCCGGCATTGCCGAGATTGTGCAGGCCATGTGCTGGCTGCGCGACCATGACGAGATAGAGCACGGCGACATCAGAGTGGGATTCAACCCCGACGAGGAAATAGGTATGGGCGCGCACCACTTCGACGTAGAGAAATTCGGATGCGAATGGGCATACACCATGGATGGCGGCGACCTCGGAAATCTGGAGTATGAGAACTTCAACGCCGCATCGGCAAAGATACACATCAAGGGCATAAGCGTGCACCCGGGATATGCAAAGGACAAGATGGTGAACGCCGGACGCCTGGCTGCCGAGTTCGCAATGATGCTGCCTGAGGACGAGACACCCGAAACCACAGAGGGATATGAGGGATTCTACCATCTGCTCGGCGTGCAGGGCAACATTGAGAACGCCACACTGCACTACATCATACGCGACCACGACCGCGAGCGTTTCGAGGACCGCAAGGACTTCATTGAGGACTGTGTGAAGCGCATGAACGAGAAGTACGGCGAAGGAACGGTGACAGCCGAACTGAAAGACCAGTACTACAACATGAAGGAGAAGATAGACCCGAACATGCACGTCATCGACATCGTGCTGAAAGCCATGCAGGACTGCGGCGTACCACCGAAGGTTGAGCCTATACGTGGCGGCACGGACGGCGCACAGCTCTCATTCAAGGGTCTGCCATGCCCCAACATCTTCGCAGGTGGTGTGAACTTCCACGGCCCGTATGAGTTTGTGAGCATACAGGTGATGGAGAAGGCCATGCAGGTGATTGTGAGAATTTGCGAGCTTACAGCTCACTTCAACGACTAAACAGAAGCGTAAATATCAAGGCAGTGCGGCGCATGGACAACCACAACGGCTGTTCATGCGCCGATGCTTTTAAAACCATGGCGCGACACCGCAGAAAGGCCGTTACCACACAACAGACGACAGACCCGACGCGAAACGACGCATTTAACTAAGACAAAACACGGACCGGAAACGGCACAAAACAGCAAAACCGGAGAACAACTATGTCCGAAATACCAAATTTCATATCAGACCTCGCACTCATACTCATAGTGGCAGGCGTGGTCACAATACTGTTCAAGAAGCTGAAACAGCCGCTCGTGCTCGGCTATGTGGTGGCCGGATTCATCGTCAGCCCGCACATGCCCTACACCATGTCGGTGATAGACAGGTCGAGCATACAGACGTGGGCCGACATCGGAGTGATGTTCCTGCTCTTCTCGCTCGGACTCGACTTCTCGTTCAAGAAGATAATGAAGATGGGCATCTCGCCCGTCATATCCACATGCACCATAATATTCTGCATGATGACTCTGGGCATCATCGTGGGCCACTCGTTCGGCTGGAACCGCATGGACTGCATATTCCTCGGCGGTATGCTGGCAATGAGCTCCACCACGATCATATATAAGGCCTTCAACGACATGGGCCTCAGACAGCAGCAGTTCACCGGACCGGTGATGAGCGTGCTCATACTCGAGGACGTACTGGCGATAGTCATGATGGTGATGCTGTCGGCCATAGCCGTTGGCAACGGCGCCGACGGCGGCCAGATGATAGGCAGCATAGTGAAGATTGTGTTCTTCCTGATACTATGGTTCGTGGTGGGCATCTTCGTAGTGCCGCTTGTTCTCAGGTCGGTGCGCAAGCTCATCAACGACGAGACGCTGCTCATCGTGTCGCTCGGACTGTGCTGTCTGATGGCGGTGCTATCGACAAAGGTGGGATTCAGCAGCGCTTTCGGAGCGTTTGTCATGGGTTCAATCATGTCTGAGACCATCGAGGCAGACAAGATAGAGAAGCTCGTCGCGCCGGTGAAAGACCTCTTCGGCGCCATATTCTTCGTGTCGGTGGGCATGCTTGTCGATCCGAAGATACTTGTGGAATATGCCATCCCGATATTGGCACTCGTAATCACGATACTCGTCGGACAGGCCATCTTCGGCACAATAGGATTCATGCTCGGCGGACAGTCGCTCAAGTCGGCGATGCGCTGCGGTTTCTCCATGGCTCAGATAGGTGAGTTCTCGTTCATCATCGCCTCGCTGGGACAGTCGCTCGGAGTGACCGGCCACTTCCTTTATCCGGTTGTCGTGGCCGTATCGGTAATAACGACATTCCTCACTCCCTACATGATAAAACTGTCGGTACCCTGCTACGGCTACGTGGAACGCCATCTGCCGAAGAGCTGGATAAAGTCGCTCAACAACGTGTCGATGAACAACGCGCCCGTGCAGGAAAGCAACTGGAAGAAGCTCATCACGCAAATGGCGCTCAACACTCTGGTATACTCCATACTCTCAACGGCGTGCATAGTGCTCATATTCACGTTTTTCCTGCCGTTCATCAGGAAGATAATGCCCGGCATGCACTGGTGGGCAAACGGCATATGCGGCCTTCTCACGGTGTTCGTCATATCGCCTTTCCTCCGCGCCATGATAATGAAGAAGAACCACAGCAAGGAGTTCATGGCGCTGTGGCACGACAACAGGATGAACCGCTTCCCGCTGATATTCACCATTATCGTGCGGGCCGTCATAGCCATTGCCTTCATATTCTACATATGCAACTATCTGTCGCGCTTCACCAACGCGCTGATGATAAGCATAGCCACGGCGATGGTGATGCTCATGGTGGTGTCGAGACGACTGAAAAAGCGCAGCATAAGGATGGAAAAGATATTCGTGCAGAACCTCAGGTCGCGCGAGATAGAGGCGCAGGTGCTCGGCATGAGGAAGCCGCTGTACGAGGGACGCCTGCTCGACAGAGACGTGCACATAAGCGACATAGACGTGCCGGCCGACTCGCTGTGGGCAGGCAAGTCGCTGCGCGAGCTCGAACTGAGCAACCGCTACGGAGTGCACGTGAGCAGCATATTGCGCGGACACAGACGCATAAACATTCCGGGCGGCGACGACAGGCTGTTTCCTGGCGACCGACTGCAGGTGATTGGTAGCGACGAACAGCTGACCACATTCAGCGCTGCGGTGAACAGCAACGTGACAGAGAGTGACCCTGACGTGGAACAAAGGGAGATGCACCTCAAGCAGATTGTGATAAAGAAGAACGGAAAATTCAACGGCAAGACTCTCGGCGAAAGCGGAATAAGAGACAAATACAACTGTATGGTGGTGGGAATAGAGGAAGGAAAGGAGAACCTCTCGGCCGTCAGCGCGTCTTACAGATTCCGTCCCGACGACATTGTCTGGATTGTAGGCGAGACGGCCGACCTGGAAACCGTGGCAAGACACAACCGCGGCAACGAGGCGGACAAACGCCCTGGCGGGAAATAAGCGGTATAGGTTACGATAAAAACCGCGGCCTCAAGCCCTTGCCCGGCGTTGTTTCCTTCTTATTGGATGAAACAATAAGACGGCTTTCAATTTGTAACCGCATTTTGTTTTTTCCGCCTTAGTTTCCTATTCTACCCCGAAAAATAAGCGCGTATTTGCGGACCGGCTCTCCTTCGGACGCAAATACGCGGATTTTGAGCGCTTTTCATAAGATACTGAATACCAATAATTTAATTTTAATGGGTATTTCCCCTTTTTGCAAAAAGCACCATTTCGGCTTGCAAAATGGCCCATTTCGGAGGCTGAAAAGCACCATATCGCACCCTGATATGGGCTTTTTCGGACTGCGAAATGGGCATTATCAGAAAGCAAAACGAGTGATTTCGGACTATGTTATAGGGTATAATAAAAGCCAATTAACACCGAAAGGGCCTTTATAATGCCGGATTTAACATTCCTTCACATCTCTTTCGCGAAAATATTTTGTCAAAATAAAGTCAAGAAAAATTGTTAGTCCGTCCTTCGGTTTTTCCCTGAAATCACTGACATCAGGCGCATGGAAAGTACTGAAAAAATGCGCACCGGCTCTTGTGGCTATGATTTATAAATATCGGTAACGTGAGTTTATCATTATGCCAAACCCATGCCGTAACGGTTTGCACCGGCAGAGTGTCTGCAAGTTTTGCGGGCCTCGACGGCACTTTACGGGCAGAACCATCCACCGCCGGATTCATACTGAACCGTATAAAGTCTGCCAAAGCACCGGACTTCTGGTTTTCATTGATACAGAGAGCCGCTTTTTTACTTTCCGCACCGTAACTCCTGTGGGCCGGAGAAACGGCGGGCGGCATTGGCAGAAGCCGACATACAATAAAAGCCTCACCTAAAAAGGCGGGGCTTTATCCGTATATCATATAATAATGTATGGGCTTAATACCATTGCACGGCGTTGCTGTAGCCGCTGCGCTTGTCGTATTTGAGCGCGTCGGTAAGCGTGGATGCGTTGCAACGGAACGTGAAGTTGTAGCTCGTGTAAGGCGCAAGCACAACCGAACAGCTCATGTTGAAACAGTGGAGATCGCGCTGGAGCGACGCCGTCGTCATGGATATGTCCTTGCGCTCGAAGTCGTAACCGCTGGAGAAACTGATGTTCCATCCGTCGCTTATGCGTATGTTGCCACTGAAGTTGAGTGTCTGGGTGAACCTATAAGGATAGCGCATGCTCTTGGTGTTGAACTTTCCCGAGGTGTTCTCACTCATAGTTATACCGTAACCGAAGGTGAGCGACCACGGCATGGAGAACTTCATGTATCCGTCGGCATCAGTCTCTGCCTTGCCGCCTCCCGACTTCTTCTGGGCTCCACGCTGGCCTTCTATCATATCGTCGTCTACGTTTGTCTCAATGCCGGTGTCTATTCCTTCCTTCTCCTCGTCCTTTTTGTCATCGTCGTCATCGCCCTTTCCGAACCATTTCTTCAGCTTTTCAGGCGTGAGTGTGAACGAGATGTTCTGTGATGTTCCGCGGAAACGTCCGAAGCGTCCCTTACTCCACTCGGTGTGATTTCCTATGTATGGCTTGCCATTAGCGTCGAGCTCATAGGCGTATGTAGCGAATACGGCAGTCATGTTGAAGGTGTAGTTCTTCCACCATTTCAGCCTTATTCGCATCGAAAGGTCGCTCCACGGCTGTTGCTTGGCAGCCATATTATAGCTCATGTTGGCGCCGAGCTCATCAATGATGCTTATCTTCTTAAAACCCGTTGAGTCTTTGTCAGACTTTATTTTCATCTCGATGTTGTTGGAAACATCGAACGTGACGCTTCCTGTCTTTCCCCTTCCCGGCACTCCGTATAGCGCATTGCTGAAAGGCGAATACTCCACAAGCGACACGTTGCCGTCGGCGTCGGTCTTCTGATATGTATCCCAATAGCCGTAGCGGGAGGCACCGAAGTCTGGCGCATAGCTGAAACTTACAGAAGGAGTGATGACGTGGCGTATGGCCTGAATCTTGTCGCCGAATATCTTGCGGTTTGGTATCCAGAATCCGTAAAGCTTCGTTGACATGCTGAGACTAAGATTCCAGTTATACACATTGTAGAATCCGTATGTCGTGTCGGCAACCTCTGTCTGGCGATCCTCGTCCCACGAACGCATCACCTTGTTGGTGTACATACGGTCGGTGAATCTGAACGACGGAGACACATTAATATAATTGAACAGCGTGAAGTTGCCGCTGATAGGTATGGAATGGTTGAAGCCGTTGCGCCAGTCTTTTATGAGGTTCGACTTCATTATCATGTTTTCCTTCGTGTTGATGGAGTTTGAGAACTGTCCGGTGTAGCTCATCGAGATCTTCTCATACCAACGTTCCTTGCCGACAGCGTTCTTGCGCTTGAACGGATAGAAACGGCTTATGGAGATGTTGAGGTCGGGCAGCGTGATGGCGAGTGTAGAGTCGACCATGTTCTGCGAGAGGTTGGCGGTAGAGCTGAGCGTCATGCCGATGCTCGAGAATGTCGTGCTCCAGCTGACGGATGATGTTCGCGTCGACTGGGTGAGCGTCTGCGGATTGTAAAGACTGGTGAGGTTGTTGCGCTCATAGCTCGACGTGGCGAAGTTGACGCTTGCCGACAACGAGCTGAAAGGGTTAGCCTTGGAATCCTGACGGTGGCTCCACTGTATCTTGAAGCTCTCCTGACGGCCGTAATCAGGCATGCCCTTCTCTCCGGTACGCGTATCCTGATAGCTGAAAAGGAAACTGCCGCTATACTTGTAACGCTTGTTGTAGTTGCTGGCTGCCGATACTCCCCACGAACCTTTGGTGTATATCTCGCCCAAAAGCTTGAGGTCCCACTTGTCGCTGACGGCAAAGTAGTATCCTCCGTCGCGCAGATAGAAGCCTCGGTCGCTCTCATCGCCGTAGGTAGGCATAATGAAACCACTCGAGTAGCTCTTGGTAAAGGGGAAGAATCCATAAGGTATGGCAAGCGGAAGCGGCACGTCTGCCACTACAAGATAGGCAGGGCCGAATATCACATCCTTGCCGGGACGCACCTTGGCACGCGAGAGGGCGATGTAGAAATCGGGATGCGGAGCGTCACACGTGGTGTAACGGCCGTGCTGTAGATATATCTCTCCGTTGTCGTTTCGCTTTGCCAGCTCACTGCGCAGGAATCCGTCCTGCTGCTCTGTATATACGCTGCTTATCAGACCTTTCTTGGTCTTGAAGTTGAAAGCCATCGTGTCGCTCTCATACGAGTCCGCCCCCATGGTGAAGACAGGCGTTCCCGTTAGCTTCAGACCGGTGGTGTCGGCAGTGTCGCGTATGCCGGTGGCATGCACAAGACTGCTATCCAGATTCATGTAAATCTTCTCGCTGGCAAGATCCATGTTCTCATACTTCACGCTGGAGTTGCCATAAAGGAAAGCTGTCTTGGATGTAGCGTCATACACGAGCGAGTCGTCCGCGCTGTACTGCACGGGCGAATTGATGCCCTCGGACTTCTGTCGATTGAGTGAATCGAGGCGTATTGAGTCGTCTATGGCCTTGTTGTGATGATAGATGGCAAGTTCGAGCGAGTCCATTTTCGTAGTGTCAACGACGACGTTGCCCAACGAATCGCGCATGATCGAATCGCTTTGCATCACTGAATCGCTTACTACCTGAATGTTTTCTTTCTTTTTCTGAAAGAACGGTATCTTGGTATCAGCCATCACAAACATGATGGCGAAAAGCAGAAGGGCTATGATCGACTTTGTCCTCATTCAAAATGCAAAATTACGTAATAAATAAAGAACAGGCGAGTTATTTCGTTACTTTAACATTATTCGAACATCTCCACCCAACGGCGAAAGCGCGACAGTCCCGCCTCTCCATACTTGGAGATGCTCTTTTCGGCCTGGGCTATTGTCTTCTCGCGGTCAAGATGTGATTTGGAATAAAACTTATCGGCATAGCATATAACCTGTTCTTCGAGCGTCTCAGGCAGGAAATCGGAATGTGGAAGCGGCAGGTCGCGTCCGCATATCTCTTCTTTCGACAGTCCGGCTCCGGTGTGACGCTCACATACACGGGCGTGTCTCGGAAATCCTTCGGCACGCAACATGGCAGCACCTATCACTCCGTGGCGTATGTACGGCTCGTCACCGAAACAGCAGATGCTCGGTGCGTCGCAGCGTATTATGCCTATATCGTGCAGCATGGCGGCCTCGGCTACAAAGTCGCGGTCGAGGTTCAGCTCGGGATGTAAAGAAACAATCTGTAACGCACGACGCGTTACAGATTGACTATGTGTTAAAAGTATTTCCCTTAGTTTGCTATCCTTAGGATAATACTTGTCTATTATTATTTTCCAATCCATTTATCATAGATTACTCGTGAGCACGCTCAATATAGGCGACAACGTCACCTTTACGAACCTTAGAGCCCTGTTTTGCACCAATCTCTACAAGCTTTCCGCCCATGTCTGCCGGCACTTCAACGAACTCACCCCACGGAGCCTGGATGTAGCAGAACACATCGCCTTCTTTGTATTCCTTACCGATGTAAGGCTCTACAGACGGTGCGCACTCGCCTTCTCCGTTGAACTCCCAGAACACCTGGCCTCTTACAGGAGCTACAACAGCATCAGCCTTTGCGTGCTTGAACGCAGAGAGCTGCTCCGGTGTGATCTTGCTGCCGAGCTTGGCGTCCTTTGCCTTCTGCAGATCGGCAAGGAAGTTCTTCTTTGCCTGACCGCTCTTGTAGTTGCGATACTGCTCCGGATGCATTGCAAGCTCGAAGAGTTCCTCATCGTCCTGACCGTAATCCCATCCGTTCTCATCCATCTCCTTCTTGAACTCATCAAGGTTGTTGGGAATGAGTGTGTGCGGATCGGCATCGGTGAATTCGCGTCCCTGTGCCTTTGCAAGCTCAACAAGCTCCGGATCTATTGTTCCAGGAATCTTTCCACTCTTGCCGAGTATCATGCCCCACATGGCGTCGTCCATCATCACGAAGCGTCCCTTGCCCTGCTCAAGCGTGAGAAGGTTCATCAGAGCTATGTTCTTTACATACTGAGAGAACGGTGTTACGAGTGGTGGATAACCAACGCGCGGCCATACATAAGCCACCTCGTCGAACAGCTTAACGAGCATGTCGTCCATGGACAGTTCGCTCTCACCCTTCTTCTTACGTATGTTGTTGATTGTCGAACGTATGCCGCCAAGATCGGCCATCATACTTCCCATCATACCTCCGGGCAGACCGCAGCCGAGCAGAAGTGAGGACATTACCTTGTTCTGCGGGTTGATGAAGTAGCCGAGCCACTCATCGATGAACTCCTGAGTGAGCGAACGTGCCTTCATGTAAGCGTTCATGTTGATTTCAGGAACGTCGAAACCTTCGTTCTTCAACATGCTCTGTACAGAGATGATATCCGGATGTACCTTGCCCCAAGACAGCGGTTCCATAGCTGTATCAATGATGTCGGCACCGTTCTTGCATACTTCCAGGATAGAAGCCATGGAAAGTCCAGGACCTGAATGGCCGTGATATTCTATGATGATATCAGGATATTTGTCCTTGATAGCCTTTGTCAGCTTACCGAGCATTGCCGGCTGGCCGATTCCGGCCATATCCTTCAGACATACTTCCTTTGCTCCGGCAGCAATCACCTTGTCGGCAATGTCACAGTAATATTCAACTGTGTGTACCGGTGAGTTGGTGATACAGAGAGTAGCCTGTGGTGTCATGCCGGCCTCTGTAGCCCACTTAATGCTCGGGATAATATTTCTAACGTCGTTCAGACCGCAGAATATACGTGTGATGTCAACGCCCTGTGCGTGCTTTACCTTATACATCAGCTGGCGCACATCATCAGGCACCGTGTACATACGAAGCGCGTTAAGACCGCGATCGAGCATGTGAGTCTTGATTCCTACTTCGTTGAAAGGCTTGCAGAAAGCTCTTACTGCCTCATTAGGATTCTCTCCGGCGAGGAGATTAACCTGTTCGAAAGCACCACCGTTTGTCTCAACACGAGCGAAACATCCCATGTCGATGATTACCGGAGCGATGCGCTCCAACTGGTCTTTACGCGGCTGGAACTTTCCTGAAGACTGCCACATATCCCGATATACGAGACTAAACTGGATTTTCTTTTTCATATTTTGTATGTTTCTGATTTTTAATTTCGTTCATTCTTTCAAACGTGCAAAAATAGGCAAAAAATTCCAAATAAGCGAGTATATATACTTTTTTTAGTTATTTTGACTACTTCATAATATATTTAAGATGTACGACATACATATTCAAGTGCCTGCTTCAGCATATTAATCTGCCTGCCTACACATAGTCATCAGCCTGCTTCCACATAATGCATCATCAGAAATCGAAGCCCAGATTTATGTAAAAGTAAACGCTTTTTGTGCGGTTCGACCATCCCAAAGACGCTCCAAGCGGTCCGAACATACTGTTGTAGAAATATGCCAACTGGCTGCCTATCATAAGCGGTTCGCGCAAAAGATCGGCAGCCTTGTGCGACATGCAGGCAGCAGAGAGTTTGAGCAACACGTAGTTGTTGGTGGCAATGCGCTGGTAGGCAGCCAACTGCACGGCCACAAACTGATTGTCCACATGCTCGGCATAGCCCACTCCGGCAAACGGCATCTGCTGTTCGACATAAGTGCCGAACCTGTCGCCGCCTATGACATTGGCACAACAAAGCGGTATTCCGCTACCAAAGAGCATGCGTCCGTAAGCCATCGGCTGCAACGTGAGACGCTGCGACAGTGGCAAAGCCGTACGCCATGAAGCATTGATGATGCTGAATCCGCGCTTTCCGTTGTAACCGACAAAGTTGTCGGTGTTGTAACTATATGAAGCATTGAAGCGCGAGCCACGCGTCGGGAAATACCATTTGTTCTCAGAATTATATCTCACTCCGGCATAATAAGAGATGTAATTTCCTCCCGCGATTATCGTTTCGAGGTTCTCGTTCTCCACATTCGACAACATCGTGTTGTAGTCGTAATAATCCCACCGCATGCCTATGTCGAGACTGAAATTGCGTATGTTGAAGTTCAAAGGCGACAATATGGCCGAATGTTGATTGTATGTCATATTGAAATCGCGGCTTCCCTTATAATAAAGATTCAGATCGTTGTGTCTGAATATGTACGAAAGCCGCATACGCCCTGCCTTTATCGGGTCGTAAATGAAATCGGTACGAGCCATTATACGCTTGCCCAACCGCAGCGTGAGTCCGGTTGTAAGCGGCGAGCCGGCAGGCGTGAACGAGCCGTTTATCTGCAAAGCCACAATCTCCTCGGTGTCGAACCGCACACCCAGTCCGGCCATAATCATTCCCGCGCGGTCCTTCCGGCTTACCTCAGACAGCGTGTCGGGCAGCATGGCTTCGGGATGAAGCTGCGGCCGCCGCGGCACAAACGTGCTGTCGATGCCTATTATTCGCTTCAGAGCCATGAGCTTGTCCCACTGCCTCATGGCCGCCTCCTCGCCACGGTTCATAAGCGTGTCGATGGCCGAGGCCGTGAAACTTGCCGACGAGTAGCCCGACGTATTGACACAGATGGGCACGTCTGTCATTGCCAGATTCTCGTCGTACTTGTTCTTACAGTTGATGTTTACAATCTGCATAAGCACGTCCGACGTGCTCTTCAGGTCGTAAGCACTCTTCAGATCTTCCTGAACAGTCACTCCTATCACAACGTCGGCACCCATCTGCCGCGCTATGTCAACGGGGAAATTATTGCGCAATCCGCCATCCACGAGCACCATACTGTCCTTCCTCACCGGCGAGAACACACCCGGAATTGCCATGCTCGAGCGCATCGCCTCAGAAAGAACGCCGCTGTGCATGACGTATTCCGAATTGTCAACAATATTGGTTGCCACGCACGCGAAAGGTATAGGCAGACTGTTGAAATCGATGGAATCGCGATAACCTGCCGTGAGTCTGTTGAACAGTTTGTCGAGGTTACGGCCCTCAATCATTCCACCCTGCTTGTTGGTTATCTTGTTCTTGCTGAGCGTGAACGCCTTTGTGAGGAAATAAGTGTTCTGCCTTTCGCGGTTGTCAAGCAGCGGACTGTGTGCCTCCAGCTTGTCGGTGAGCAGGAACGACCAGTCCTGCACCCTCACCATAGAGTCGAGTCTGTGGGCATCGTAGCCTATGGCGTAAAGTCCGCCAACGATAGAACCCATCGACGTTCCGGTGATGATGTCTATCGGTATGCCCGCCTTCTCTATCACACGTAGCGCTCCGATGTGCGCCATACCCTTCGCGCCGCCTCCCGACAACACCACAGCCACCTTCTTGCGGCCGCCGTCGGTTGAGGCATACGCCCTGTCCGGCAACAGCAACGCGGCTGCTGTCATAAGTACGGCAATCTTTACACAAAGTCGTCTGTTCATACTCTTAGGGGTAATTGTGATGATTGGCTATGCGCCGTGAGCACTATGCTATACGTTCATGTCGTGCGTAACGAATCGCTGTTCGGCCAGTTTCTCATACTTCGTGCCCGGCCTTCCATAGTTGGCATAAGGATAGATGCTTATGCCTCCGCGCGGAGTGAACAGTCCTGTGACCTCGATGTATTTCGGGTCCATCAGTCTTATGAGGTCCTTCATGATGATGTTCACGCAGTCCTCATGGAAATCTCCGTGATTGCGGAAGCTGAAAAGATAGAGCTTCAGGCTCTTGCTCTCCACCATTCTTACGTCGGGTATGTAAGAGATTCTTATCTCGGCGAAGTCCGGCTGTCCCGTTATCGGACACAGCGACGTGAACTCCGGACAGTTGAACCTAACCCAATAGTCGTTGCCGGGATGCTTGTTTACAAACGTCTCGAGCACTTCCGGCGCATAGTCGTCGGCGTATTTCGTCTTCGCTCCGAGGGCCTTCAGTCCCTCGTCCTTCCTGTTTTCACTGTTGTTGCTCATATATTGAATATTTTCCAAACACTGTAATTTATTCCGTTGTCATAAACATCGGTGTGCTCGTGTGCCTTTGTCATGCGTACCACACGCACCGTAACCGGCAGCACCAATATCTCGTAAAGCGTCTTCAGGACCACCTGCGAGATGATGAGCGACGGCATCTCAGCCAACGGCACCACTCCCGAGAGGGCGAGCGGAAAGAATATCAGCGAGTCGGCAGTCTCACCGAACACCGTGCTGAGCACCGCACGCAGCGAGAAATGACGGCCTCCGTGTGCCACCTTCATGCGGCTCATGACATAGGCATTGATGAACGATCCGGCAAGAAAAGCCACGAACGACGCGGCGGCTATGCGCGGAGCGAGTCCGAACACGGCGTGGAATCCGGCGTCGTTGTCCCAATAAGGCGCGCCGGGAATGGCGTCGGCAAGCGCTCCGAACATCACGAATATGAAGTTCATTGCGAATCCCAGCCAGATGAGCAGCCGCGCCTTGGCATAGCCCCACACCTCGCACACGCAGTCGTTGATGATGTACGACACGGGGAATACGAGCAATCCGCCAGTAATGTTTATCGGTCCGAACGATATTTGCTTTGTCTCAAGCACGTTTGCCGTAATAAGGCAAACGCAGAAGAGCATGCTGAAAAGCATGAACAGCACGCTCACAGTCTTTCTGTTTATGTCCATCTTCTTGTTTTTTAAGAGGTTTACCAAGCACTCTGAATTCAAATTCGCGGCAAAGTTACACATTTTTAATTGATTAATACCCGCCGAACGGAATAAAATATTTAATTTTGTGCCCGACAAACAAAACAATTTTAAAGTTATAAAGATTATGAAGAATTCAATCATCACAGCTATCCTTGCCTTCTGCTGCATGCCTATCATGGCGCAGACGGGTAGCAGAGACACTGCCTATGAGGTTAAAGGCACATGCCCGACAGACATCGCGAAGGTGTATGTCATCGACTTGATGAAGGGCGTTACAGACAGTACCGAGACAAAGAACGGAACATTCGAGATAAAGGGAAGCAACAAGAAGGACGCTTTCCTCGGCATTGCAGCTAAGGGAAGTTCCAGCTACATCGTGTTCATAAACGACGGAACACCGGTAAGCGCCGACCTTGCCACCATGACGCTCAAAGGTTCTGAACTGAACAACAAGCTCAACGGATACGACCGTCAGCTCGATGCAATAAACGGTGAAATAAGAAAATACATCGAACAGTACAACGAGGCACAGAAGAGCGGCAAGTCCGAAGCCGAACTGAAAGCTCTGGCCGAGGAACTGAACAGCAAATACATAGAGCCCATTGCTGCCAAGAGCACAGAACTCACAAAGCAGATAATACGCGACAACAAAGACAACATCATTCCGGCAGCGTTCATCAACAACATCATGTACGACTGCGAATTATCTGAACTGAAAGAGCTGCTCGACCCGAAATATGCCTACGCCAACCATCCGATGGCTGCACGCGCAAAGGCTTACCTGGCCGAGCTCGAGAAGAAGATGGCCATCATCGGCACTCAGTTCAAGGACCTGGAGATGAAGGGAACCGACGGAAAGATGCATAAGCTGAGCGAATATTGCGGCAAGGGAAAATACGTGCTCATCGACTTCTGGGCAAGCTGGTGCGGACCATGCCGCGCAGAGATGCCTAACGTGAAGGCAAACTACGAGAAGTATCACGCCAAAGGATTCGAGATTGTCGGCCTGTCGTTCGACAACAAGGAGGACGCATGGAAGAAGGGAATGGCCGACCTCGGCATGACATGGCCCAACCTCTCCGACCTCAAAGGCTGGCAGTCGGCTGCCGCTGCACTCTACAACATCCGCTCCATACCGTCGAGCCTGCTCGTAGATCCGCAGGGAAAGATTATCGGACTCGACCTCAGAGGCGACCAGCTGGGCAACAAACTGAAGGAGATATACGGTTTCTGAAAACGTGTCATGGGAAATGCCGCCTTGCATGATGCCGTAAAAAACATCAGGCAGGGCGTTTTTCCATACCTACGGACGATGTATGCAGTTGTTTCTGAATATTACTGATGATAAGAAATATTCAAGAGTCTGAAACTTAAAGACAAAACAATGATTCATTGATGCGATAATCATAAAACAAAATAATATCGGTATCTCCGTGATTAACTTTAAAAAAACTAATAAATAATATTGTGCTTATGAGAAAATCTATTATTACCGCAATCCTTACACTATGCTGCCTGCCCTTCATGGCACAGGATTACAACACTGATGTATCCTATGAAATAAAAGGTAAATGTCCGGATAACGTGACCACAGTGAATATACTCGACCTGAATGATTTCAAGAAAGTAATAAACAGTACGGAAGCAAAGAACGGTAAGTTCGAAATAAAAGGCGTCAACAAGAAAGATGCTTTCCTCGGCATATCATGCAATGGACAATCCGATTACACGACGTTCATAAACGACGGTACGCCGATAACGGCTGACCTGACAAACATGAAGATCAAAGGTTCTGAACTAAACGAAAAGCTCAACAAATATACAAGAGAGCTGCATGACATTACAAAAAAGGCTGAAGATATTTCCAAATACATGGATATGTATAAAGAAGAGAAGGCTAAAGGAAAAACTGATGAGGAGCTGAAACCCCTAAGCTTGAAAATAGGAAAAATACTCGACAATTCACAAAAATATTATAGCCGGCAGAAAGAAATAATACAAGATAATCTCGACAATATAATTCCGGCTTTCATACTTGCCGATGACGCCATGTACCTATATACAATTCCGGAACTTAAAAACCTCTTCAAGCCTGAATATGCTTATACCAAACACCCGATGGCAGAAAAAATAAAGACATATCTTTTTGAGCAGGAAGAAAAACAATCGTTCATCGGCATCCAGTTCAAAGACATCGAGATAATGGGAGCCGACGGCAAGAAGCACAAGCTAAGCGAATACTGCGGCAAAGGCAGATACGTGTTGATAGACTTCTGGGCAAGCTGGTGCGGACCGTGCCTCGGTGATATGCCAAGTCTGAAGACCAACTACGAGAAATATCATCCGAAAGGATTTGACATCGTGGCAATATCTCTCGACGCCGATGAGAAGGCATGGAAAAATTGCATAGAAGAGAACAAAATGACATGGATAAACCTCTCCGACCTGCAAGGATGGAAGTCTGAAGCGGTAGCTCTATACAAAGTAAAATCAGTACCGATGAATTTTCTCGTCGATCCGCAAGGGAAAATAATAGAATGCGACATTAGAAACGACTTTCTTACTTACAAACTGCAAGAGATATTCGGATTCTGAAACAGGTATGAAAACGGGAGAACCACACGCCCCCGACCGCCATACCAATAAACATAAAAGCCCGCAGCAGACGCACGGGCAAAAAAAATCCCCGGACGGAATGTCCGGGGAGGATATTTAAAACCTAACTTTCTAAAGAATGCCAACCATGAGTATATAACTCTCAAAGAATTACTCAACCGTAATCTGTCTGCTTACTTTGTGCTCTTCCTTCTTTATCTTAGGAAGCTCAACAGTAAGAACACCGTCGGCAACTCCGGCTTTAATCTTTTCCTTATCTACATCATCCGGCAGGATAAGGGTCTGCTCGAACTTAGAGTAAGAAAACTCGCGACGCAGATAATGAGCCTTTTTATCTTCTTCCTTGTCTTCTCTCTTGTTCTCCATCTTTATTGTGAGGTCGCCGTCGTCGTTGATGTGAACCATAAAGTCTTCTTTACGCATACCAGCAGCGGCAAGCTCTACTATATAACTGTCTTCTGTTTCCTTAACATTGATGGCCGGCGCTGTTGCGTTAGTCTTTGGTGCGTTGACAAACAAATCGTTGAAAACTTCTGGCAGCCATGAATTTCTATATACTGGCATCATAATTAATACCTCCTGTTTTTATTTTATGTTGTTAATATTCTTTTTTCCGAGGCCTCTTTTGAAAGGCTTCACCCATATATATACAACAAGCGTACCAACCGGAGAAAAATGCCACATTGTCGCAGATATGCGCCATTTTGTCATCAAATGTCATTCAGCCCACTTCTCTACAAAGGCTTTCACGCGCTCGGTGTACTCCTTCTTGTGGTCGCGGTAGGACACGGCGTGAGCACTGCCGGGCGCTATCCACAGGGCCTTGGGCTGCGGTTTCGCCTCATGACAGGGATAGACCATCGCCGTCGGCACGAAGTCGTCTTTGCCTCCATGTATGAAAAACATAGGCTTGCCACACTCTGCCACGCGCTTGACCGGCGCCGCCTCGCCGAAGCTCCAGCCGTATTTCAGTTTGCACAAAGCACTCGAGACATAGAGCAGAGGGAACTCGGGAATGTCGAAACGCTTCTTCATCTCATGGGCGAACTCGTCCCACGCGCTGGTGTAACCGCAGTCCTCGACGAAGCATTTCACGTAACCCGGTGTCTTCTCACCTGATATGTTCATGGTAGTGGCAGCTCCCATAGACACTCCGTGAACCACCATGCGCGACTCGCAACCACTCTGACGGAACATGCGCTCGGCCACATCCATCCAGCGCATCACGTCGAGGCGGTCCTTCCACCCCATCTGTATGTCGTCGCCGTCGCTCAATCCGTGACCGTGGAGGTCGGGCAACAGGATGTTGTAGCCCATCACCTTGTTATATATATAGGCGATGTGGAGCATGCCGGTGGAGCGGTCCTTATAGCCGTGAACAACAACCGCGGTGCGTCCGCGGGCACTGTCGGAGCGCGCGAATATGGCGTGCGCACGCTCGCCGTCGGGCATTACGATGAACGTGTCGCGCAGAATGTGGTTGCGTTGCAGGCTGTCGAGCCAGGGACGTGTCTCGGGATAGTTCTTCATGACGTACGCATAGCTCATCTTTTTAGACCTGTCGGCGTTAGACAAAGCATAATCGAGCATATAGAAGCCCGAACCTATGAGGACTGCAATCAGCACAAACGCCACTATCGCAGCCGATATCAACAGTTTCTTTTTCATATCATCATTCGTTTGATTGTTTCATTTATGTTTGCGCGGGCCGTGTCGGGGCACATGGCTTCAGCCGTATCCATGGACGCGGGACTGACGGCCTCGACACGCGTAAAACCAGATTCTAAAAGTACGGAGGCATCATCCACACTGCCGGCAATGAGCCAGACGGGCACACCGGCGGTACGGGCACGCGACAGGACACGCGCCGGCAGCTTGCCCATGAGCGTCTGACGGTCGGCACGTCCCTCGCCCGTTATCACGCACGATGCGCCTACGAGCATTGAGTCGAAGCCCGCCATGTCAAGCAGAAGGTCGGCTCCGCTGCGCACCGTAGCACCGAGATACTGCATGAAAGCATAACCGAGTCCGCCCGCAGCGCCTGCACCGGGCTCGGAGGAACGGTCGTATCCGAAGTGACGGGCGGAGAAATCGGCAAAGCGACGGGCACGGTTGTCAAGTATGGCGACGTCGGAAGGCGACGAACCTTTCTGCGGAGCATAGACACACGCCGCACCTTCAGGACCGTAAAGTGGATTGCGCACGTCGCTGGCAAGAGTGAAACGGCACTGCCCGAGCACACCATTTAGCGCGTCGTCCATGGTTCCGCCATCGGCAAAAGCATCGGTGAGGGCACGCAGCATACCTATTCCGGCATCGCTCACGGCACTTCCGCCCAGGCCCACGACGAAGCTCCGGCATCCGCGCCGCACGGCGTCTGCCACAAGCTCGCCCACTCCATAGGACGTGGCACGCATAGGACTGCGCAGCTCAGGTTCGATAAGAGTCAGTCCGCACGAGGCAGCCGACTCGATGAAAGCCGTACCGTCGAGACCGATTCCGTACTCAGCCTCAACGCGACGCATCATGGCATCGTGAACAAACGCCTTCTGCCGGCTGCCTCCGGAGAGGCTGAGGAATGCGTCGAGCATGCCTTCTCCACCGTCGGACACGGGCAGACAAACAACATCGGCATCGTGCACAACCTCGCGGATGGCATTTTCCACCGCCGCCTCTGCCTCAGCAGAAGACAGACATCCCTTGAAAGAGTCGATCGCAAGAATATATTTCATAATGTCAGTATTATCTTTTATGTTGATTAAAAATGTTATACAAATTCACGGACAAAGGTATAGGATGAGTATGTTAGGAATACAAAGATATGAAAACTCTCCCGAATACAAATACATTCATAAGAAATAATGCAATCCATCCGGTTTTTATGAAGATGCAAAATATGTTTACGCAGCCATTAATCCGTACTATAAAAACCGTCTTTTTAATAAGGAAACAGAAATATTTATGGTGATCTGACTGTATTCTTAACGCCTTTTTCCCGTGACGTTTCTTTATATTTCCTTCTGAATAAATGCGCTCAGCGCAATTAAGCGGACATTTATTGATACAGAAATACGGCCTTCTCAATTCTGAATAAACATTGTTTTCTGCTATTGAAAACAAACAAAACGGACCACTTTCAAATTGTAACCGAATTTTGATTTTTACGCCTCAGTTTCCTACTCTACCCCGAAAAATAAGCGCGTATTTGCAAACAAACCTTCCTTCGGACGCAAATACGCGAATCATAAGAGGCTTTTGTAATATATTGAATATCAATAGCTTAACTTTAAAGACCATTTATACATTTTGCAAAAAGCACCATTTCGCAATGCAATAAAGCCCATTTCGGAGGCTGAAAAGCACCATATCGCACCCTAAAATGGGCTTTATCGCAATGCGAAATGGGCAATATCAGAAAGCGAAACGTGTGATTTCGGACTATGATATAGGGTATATCAAAAGGCGATACATACCGAAATGACCTTCATAATGCCGTATTTAACATTTCTTTACATCTCTTTTGCGAAAATATTTTGTCAAAATTATGTCAAGAAAATCTGTAAGTTCGCCTCCTGAGTTTTCACTAAAAACACTAATATAAGGTATAAGGAAAAATACGGGATGTATCTATTCTACGAACCGAAAATACATCTCTGTCTTACATTAATGATTTACCGGTTGCATTATCATAAATGCATTATTACAGCAGCACCACCTTATCTTTGCAGCAGCATCAATTCATTGTTGTCGCATTATCAATTTATCCTTGCAGCAGCATCAATTCATTGTTGTCGCATTATCAATTTATCGTTGCGGCAGCATCAATATATTGTTACGGCACTATAAATCAATTATTGCAGCATTACCGAATTATCGTTTTTGAAATATGAATTTATTTTTGGGGCAATGCGATTTTATTGTTTATGCAATATGAGTTTATTGTTTTGACGTATGTCCACTCAATCCCGATGAACGCATGGCAACATTTTACGTATATAAGAAAATTACAGCATCATTATCCCCAAGCCACACGACATCGCAATGTCAATTTATCTGAAGGATATATCCCTTTTTCTTTACAGAAACAATATTTATTGTGGCATCAGGAGCAAGGATGTGGCGCAAATACGTGATCTGCACATTCAAGGACATCGAATTGGAGTAACTGCTGTCGCCCCACACGGGGTTCAGAATATCGTCGCGCGATACCAGCACACCGACACTTTGCGCCAGCAGCACCAGAATATCAGTCTGCCGGGCAGACAAGTTTTGGGTTATGCCATTATATGTCACCGTCGAGTTTTTGCTGTCAAACAGAGTTTTCCCAATCATATACTGACACTGAGCACCTGTCTTTCTGTTTTCGAACCGCTCACTTATTCTCGCTATCAGTTCCTCCGGATAAAACGGTTTGGGTATGTAGTCATTGCCTTTCAGCCGGAAACCTTTCAGCCGGTCAGCCTTTTCAGTGCGGTCGGTAAGGAAAAACAGGAACACCTCGTTGTCTGTCTCGCGTATCTTCTGAGCAAGCTCAAAACCGTTTAATCCGGGCATATTGACATCGAGCAATATCAGGTCAGGATGTTGCTGTCCGTACATTTCCCATGCTGCGACACCGTCTGATGCGTATGTCACCGAATAACCCTCGAGCTCCAGGAAACGTTTCAGGAGCAAGGAATTCTGCACATCGTCGTCAGCCAACAATATATGTATCTCGTCTTTTCTCATTGTGGTAGTTCAATTATAAAAGTACTTCCGTTGTTCAATTCGCTTTCTATGCGTATGCTGCCTCTATGCGCCTCGACAAGCATACGTACATAAGCCAGTCCGAGTCCCATGCCGGCTATGTTGTTTTCCACTCCACGTCGGCCGCGATAGAATTTCTCGAATATGTTTTTATACTCTGACTGCGGAATACCGAATCCGTTGTCTTTTATGGAAATGCGTATGTTGTCGTTGTCGCACTTCTTATAGTCTATTTCAATATCAACACTTTGGCGTGAATATTTTACCGCGTTCTCCAACAGATTGTCGATAATATTAACCAGATGCATCCTGTCTGCGGTTATAATCATGTCGTCTTGGGGAATTATGGATATGTTGATTTTCTTATCACCCGGAACATTCAGCTTGTGAATACACGCATCGAGCAATTCGCGCAGACTGAAGACAGAGAGATTCAACGGTATGTCAGACGCGTTGCTGAAAGTCATAAGGTCGCGCAGCTTGGAGAACAATGCGGAAAGACTGTCCAATGCCGTGTGGAAATCGGCGACCACCATCTGCCGGCACTGAATATCATTCATGAGCCGTTCGTTACCGATATATGACACGCACATCTTGAGTGTCGTGATGGGACGCTTCAGTTCGTGAATCATTGTCTGCGTGAAGTCCGACCGGAGATTGTCTATCTTACGCTGCTTTCGGATAATGGCAATCTGCGCGATAAGACAGGAAATCAGCAGGACGGACAGGACTAATGATATCAACATGATGTCCGACATCTTCCTTATGACTGAAGGCAACGCTATGGAACAGTCTATTCTCACCAGTTTCTGATCGAGAATATCGTATGGAAATTTTATGGAGAACGCAGACCTCAACAACGATCCGTGCTCCGTAAGAACCGGTTTCCACACCATGGAATCAGAACGTATGATGGACACACGGTCGAATTCTATGCCATTTGCCCGCATTATTGTGTCCAAGCCTTCCACGGAGAAGGGTGAGCGCCGGTCGAGACAGCTGTATTCTATCGCGTCGAGCACATCCGACTCTGAGCGCGCCTGCTTCACGATGAACACTTCATTGCTCAGCCAGTCGGGATGCTGCGTCTCGTATATACTTGAGAAAAATTCGGCCGTCAGTGAGTCTATTGACGGACAACGGTGCTTGTCTGCCGTATATATGTCGCACAACAATAAATCAGAACCCTTATTGTCTATGCGTTTTATAGTATATTCCACGGCGACATCATTATTTACCGCGTTCCTGCGTAGTGCGTTGTATTCGTGTATTGATTCAATGACACGGCTGTATAGTGTGTCTGTACATGTCTGCACCATGTACTTATACCTGGAATAAAGCCAATCGCCCTGGACAACGATAAACAATATAATGACAATCACTGTCAAGGCATTCAATATTTTAAATCTTTGCTCCATGATGCAAATATAATGGATATGAGATTAAATCATTTTCAAACTCGGGAAAAATATACCGTTCGTAATAATTTAATAATAATTCCATAAGAATAGCATAATGATTATTTTTCCGATTCCATAAGGTTACTGATAACTTTGCATGAACAAAAATCCATGAGACTGCCGGTAAAAGATAATAAACAGGAGTGACTACATTGACGCAGGATTACAGATATAATAAACATTTAATATGAAACAGATAGGTTTAATTTTATTGATTGCGCAATATGCCATGTGCGCCATTGCGCAAAGTAATGAAGACAAAGCAGCGGTGCCGCAAAGCGAGTTTGAGTGTCTGTACGAATATAAGGTGACAAATACGAAATCGGTTACCGACACCTATACCACCATTTTACAGATAGGACGTGACTGTTCCTGCTTCATGGATTACACTACGTTCCAGTCCGATTCGGTCAATGCCAGCCCCGGTTCTTCCAAAGACGACATAAAAAAATATCAAACACGGAAGATGAAAAACAGCATGTTCTTCGACCAGACTGTATTGCAGAATCATCCGCAAGGCGAGATGTCGGTTTACAGTGTGATACCGCCGGATGACTATATGTACAAAGAAAAGCTGCACGGCATACAGTGGAGCTTAGGCAACAAAACCGATACCATTTGCGGATATGTATGCAAACAGGCGACGGGTGAATACGGAGGAAGGAAATGGATAGTATGGTACGCGCCCGAAATACCGTCAACTTTCGGACCGTGGAAGTTCTGCGGGCTTCCAGGACTCGTAATGCTGGCTTATGATACGGCGAACATCCACCGTTTTGAAGCCATTGCTTTCCGCAAGAGCACGTTGCCTATGTTCTTACCTGATATAGCAAACATAGTGAAAACAGAAAGAGACAAATTTATAAAAAGCAAGAACAAGTATGAAGAGAACCCCATGAATAATATTCCGATTGAGTCAATCAGCAATATGACTGTGATAAAAGATGATGCCGGTGGCAGCTCCATTCTTGTCAACGGTGTACAAATACGACTCCGTCCAAACGGTTACACACCTTTAGAGTTGGAATAAAAACTTAACCATGCGATTGTTTTTCAGTATATTGTTTTTCTTCATTGCGAGCATATCCTATTCCCAAAGCCGGGTAGACGGGATGATTAAGAATGTTTCAGGCGCAGGCATTGACGGTGCGATAGTCAAGATATCGGCAGACAGCACCGTCATTGCCTATACCATTTCGGACAAGGGACATTTCAGCGTTACGTTCAATACAGGTTCAGAAAAGGTAAAGCTGATTGTCGAGTCAATGGGCTACGGAGCAGTAGAACGCGTAATATCGAATGTCTCTCAGACCTGCAACATAACAATGGAAGAAAAGGCTACCGTACTGAAAGAGGTCGTAGTGAAGAGTCCTGCCATATATATGCGTGGCGACACTCTGTCATATAATCTTTCCTCATACATCACACAGAGTGACTACACACTGAAAGACGCGTTGAAGAAACTTCCGGGCATAGACGTGGAAAAATCGGGAAAGATAAAATATCTGGGCAAGGATATCAAGAACTTTTACATAGACGGTCTGGATTTGCTCGGCGGAAAATACAACATCGCGACAACAAACATACCGGCTTCGTCAGTAAACTCGGTTCAGGTATTGAACAATCACCAGGCCATAAAAATGAACAAGGATATCTTTTCTGACGATGTTGCCATAAACATAAATATGAACAACAACGCACGTTTGAAGCCCATCGGGACTTATGAAGGCTCCGTAGGCTATGGCGACGACTGGCTGTATAAAGCGAGTGGGGCCGGAATGCTTTTCAAACCCAAGTTCCAGACCATTGCCACACTGAAGCTCGGCAACATACATTCATTCGCTTCTGATGAGGTGGTCTCACTTTTCGGAGGCATCGAAAACAAGTCGATGGCTGAGCAACTTATGGGAAACATATCGGCATCAACCCCTCCGATAGACAAAGACCGGTATGCTTCTCCCACCGAACGACTGCTGTCTGTCAACTTCATTCAAAAGATAAGTGAGACAGCTACACTACGCGGAAACGTAGATTACAGTTATTCCAAAAGCCGGTATGACTACGACATACAGCGCAATTTTTATGACGAGGACGAGAATATAATAATCAATCAAGGCATAAATTCGCTGTCGTCCAGTCATTCACCCGGTTTCTCCATCGTCTATAAAAACAATGCGGAAAAAAGCTATCTCAACAATAAATTGTTCGGAAAGGCCACATTCCTGAGAAACGAACTGCCTACCACGGAGAACAATCAGGCACTTATGCAGCAGCAATCAATGCGCGACTACTATGTAGGAAACGATTTTTCATACAGCTGGCGCAAAAAAGATCTGCGCTGGAGACTGTCTTCGTCCGTCCTGTTATTCAACACACCACAAGTGCGTCTCAATATAACTGACGGAGGAAACAACATCTATCAACACGCAAACAGCCTGAGTTTTCAGACCAAGAACCTCTTGTCCGCGGTATATGACTATAATAATTCGCGTTTCTACTTCCCCTTGTCATTCAACTACTCGGCTGATAAGATACAGACAGACTTGCAATCGTATCAGGAAAATACAGAAAATCGAAACGACATAAAGGGCGGTAAGCTGAGCGCGTCTTTTGCTCCGATGTATGAATATACGCATCCGAAACGCATATATGTCTTTAGGATTGATGTGCCTATGCGGATAGATTACATATACAACAATGACCAAATAAAGAACGATAAAGATAATTTCAGTTTCTTTTCAGTGTGTCCCGGAATTTATCTCAACTATAAAGCCAGCAGCCGTTCCACATTCAGGGCTCAAGTAACATACTCGAGGAACTTCGGAGACATATTGGACTTCATTACGTTTCCGGTGCAAACAGACATCACGACTCAAAGAATAAGTTCCGGAATATTGCAGGACAACAAGTCGTTGCGGGCTGACCTGCACTATGACTTCAAGATTCCTTTGGACATGTGGTTTGCTAACGCCGACATAATATACCAACATGACCAGAACAATCTGCTGGCATCACAGGACGTAACATCAGACTTGATTCAATCTAATTACATACAAATGCCCAACAACACCCACAGCATAACGGCGCAACTGGGCATCACCAAACAGATTGAACCGATAAAAACAAAAATATCATTGAACGCAATCTACATGTGGAACCGGCAACAGGCTGAGCAGAACAACCTGCTTACGACATATACCTGGCAAAACTTAGGCATCTCGCCCACATTGACCTCGCAGCCCTGCAAGTATATTGAGCTGGACTATCATGGCGAAATGAGCAAGACATTCCTGGGCTATGAGGACATAAGGAGAAGTTTCTGGTCGCAGGTACATAAAGTATCATTAAAGATAACACCCTTGCAGTCTCTGATATTCTCCGCATCATCCGACATCGTGAAAAGGGACTTGACCGATGACCAGAGTAAAACCATGGCCCTGCTTGATTTCGATATAACCTGGATTCTCAAGGCTTTCAGATTCAATCTGAGCCTGCAAAACGCGCTGAACCAGGATTCGTACAGCTATTCAATATACAACTCCATCAATACCTATACATATAATTACAAACTGCGTGGACGCGAACTGATATTCACAATTACGATGACTCTGTAATAAATGTTGCCATAACAATAAATTCATATTGCGGCAACCGATACCCACTACTGCCGGTATGGCACATATTTACGGTTCATACGACAAATGACATCCGTGTCCCGTGTTTTTATTTCACACCTGATGTCTGTGTTCTTGAAGAAAACTTGGAAGATAAACTTACAATTTTTTTTGATTTTATTTTGACAAAATATTTTCGCAAAAGAGGTGTAAAGGAATGTAAAATGCGGCATTATGAAGGTCATTTCGCCCTATAATGCCTTTTGATATACCCTGTATCATAGTCCGAAATCACACGTTTCGCTTTCCGATATTGTCCATTTCGCAGTCCGAAAAAGCCCATTTCAGGGTGCGATATGGTGCTTTTCAGCCTCCGAAATGGGCTTTATTGCATTGCGAAATGGTGCTTTTTGCAATGTGAAGAAATACCCTTTAAATATAAAACATTGATAATCAGGATTTTATAAAAGACTTTCATAATTCGCGTATTTGCGCCCGAAGACGACTCAGCTTGCAAATACTCGCTTATTTTTCGGGGTAGAATCGGAAACGGAGGCGTAAAAATCAAAATCCGGTTACAATTTGAAAGTGGTCCATATTGCTTGTTTTCAACAGAAGGAAACAACTTTTATTCGGAAATGAAATCACGATTTTTAATCAAGCCATATACCCACTCGCTCCCTACTCTTCCGACACTTATGAACCACAAAAACAAAGGGTGTATGCCTTCAGAACGCATACACCCCGTAGAATGATGTTGTCCGCGCAATGGTCCGGCGGACACAAGACCGGAAAGATTATTCCTCCTCCTTGCGGTCGTCAATATTGTCGCCCTCGGTCGGCATAAGGACTTCCTTGAAATCGGTGATGCCGTTCTTCACGAGGAGGTTGTACCACTGTATCAGTTTCTTGATGTCGCTGTCGTGCACACGGTCGCGGTCATAGTTGGGCAGCACCTCTGCGAAGAAAGCGTGCAGCTCTTCCTTAGAGCACTTCTTGTAGTTGAGCGAGCACTCTTTGCTCTCCTCCTTATTGCCAAGGTTCTGGAGCACCTGCCACAGAGGCACGTCCTCGCTGTCGGTGTACATTGCTATATCGGCGAGACTTGTCACACGGTCGGACGCGAAAGCCGGCATGCGGCGGTGAGTCTCATCAAGTGATTCAACAATAAGATTCATTTTGCCACGCGAAACCAGACGATAGAGACCCGGTTTGCCTGCGATTGAAAGAATTGTTTCCATTTTTATAATCTGTTGTTTATTTTGTTTAATATGTTGTTAATCTGTAAGTCTATGTCATGCTGCCCGTCGTTCACGATCTCGAAATCGCTCCGTGCCACCACTTCCTGCTGCGGCAGCTGGCGTCCTATCCACTCGAGTGCATGCTCGCGCGTTATGCCGTCGCGCGCCATTATGCGGCTTATGCGCAGCTCTACGGGCGCCGTGACGCACACTACGAGGTCGAAAGGCACACGCTTGTAGAACCCGCTGTCGAAGAGTATTGCGCTCTCGAGCCACTCGGTGTCTGAAGCCATGTAGTCGGCTGCGACCGCCGGATGCACTATGTCGGCCACGGCACGGTTGTTGTCGTCGCTCGCAAGCAGGAACGCCGCGAGCACCTGCTTCTGCAGCACGTCGCCTTTGTAAACACCGTCGCCCACAAGCCGGCGGAGCGCATCGCGCAGTTCGGGAGACGTGCGCATCAGTCTTTTGGCGGCGGCATCGCAGTCGTACACCTCAATGCCGCGTCGGTTGAGCGACTTGCACACGAACGATTTGCCCGCGCCTATGCCTCCTGTTATAGCTATTTTCATTTTCTTATCTTCTGTATCAATATTCTCCCCACACCGTGAGACCAACATCCGTCCACGCCCGGCAACCGTACTGATGCCCGGTGATGCGTTTACAGCAGACTGAGCGGACATAAGCCGTCATTGCTGTTCCACCAAATAATCTACCTGATTTATCTCGAGCTGCGCGTTGCGCACCATGTAAGGGGTCTTTATCAGTTGAAGGTCGCACTTGTCCGACTTGTGCTGCATCACCTCATTATAGTCCACCACGACCACAAACTGGTCGGCCTTTACCGTGCGGAACATGCTTGCCCCGACAATGAACCTCACGTTGACATGCGACGGGAACGTGCGCAGCACCTTTCCTTCAGGCAGGTTGATTGCCTTTATCGGCACCGATACGCTCTCCTCGGTCAGTATGTCAGGATATAATCCGATGCGCACCGTTGACGGAACACATTTCACTCCGTGCATCTTTGCTATCGGAACTTCCTTTATCACCGTGTCCTCGAAGTTTACTATGCGTATGGGCTCTGTCTTCACATAGCGTATGCTGTCGAGCATTTTCTTGCTCGCATACACCGTGACCTTCTCCGGCCAGAAGCGAGTGGCAGCCAGATAGTAAGACCGTCCGGGCGTCACCGAACCGTCCATACGCACCGGCACTACCTTTGATGCGCCGAAATTGAAATAGAAGTCGAGCTTGTCGGGATTGACAGACACTATCTTCGATGAGCCCATCAGCTGCTGATATACATATTTCTGTATATCGGCCGAAGGCACTACGCCATATCCTGTCTGCCTGTTGGCGTATGTTCCGAAATTAATTTTCACGGGATGCAGGCGCTTGCCGTACAAATATGTGACAAGCGTGAAGCCCTTATCGCGCACCGTCACCTTGACTGTGGAATCCATATCGGTGGTCAGCACCACATTCTTCGGAACATTGATAAGCGACATCGATATGGGTATCTCGCGCTCATATGTCTCGTTGAGAGCCATCATAAGCCAGAAAATACTGCTGAGGGCAAGAAAAAACAAAAAAATCAGAAAGTCCTTGTTCAAGAACCCGAACAAGAATTTCCTGATATTTTTATAGTCATGCGCCAATCGTTCCATAATTCCGACGTTCAAGGTATCACCTGTTACACCGAATCAGCGACGTTATGCTTTCTGTGTCTGAGAGGACAGATCGGCGAATACATAGTTCTTGTCAACCACAACAACCACGCCACGTGCTATTTCCACCTCAACGGTGTTGGTGGTCAGATCGACACGCTTCACTGTTCCATATACACCTCCGCCGGTGACAACCTTAGCACCCTCGGTCAGAGAATTCTGAAACTTGCGTATCTCTTTTTGCTTCTTCTGCTGGGGACGAATCATGAAAAGCCACATAATAACGAAGATCGCTATCATCATTATCAACATGCCCATGCCTCCGCCCTGAGCTCCTGCTGCCTGAGCAGCCAATACCAATGTGTTCATTCTTTAATTATCTTACGGTTTTTATTTATATCGCTTAAGTTTTATTTCGCACTGCTGTTCTTGTCGTCTGCAGCCTTATCGCCGTCTTTTTTATCGGCAACGGCTTCGGTATGAGTCTTCTTGGAGCGTGGCTCATCCATCGACTTGAACATCTTTCCACTGCTTATCAGATAGCGGGCTATGGCATCAAGCATACCGTTGATGTATCCGCCACTCTTCGGAGTGGAATAAAGTTTAGCGAGCTCCACGTATTCGTTTATGGTGACGCTCACGGGGATGTTGGGGAATGTAAGCATCTCGGCGATGGCAATCTGCATAATCACTATGTCCATATATGCCAGACGCGAGAAGTCCCAGTTGCGCGATGTCTCGCTCATGTAGCGCTGATACTGCTCCGCATTCAATATAGTGGTGCGGAAAAGCTTGCAGGCGAAGTTTCTGTCTTCCTCGTCCTTGTATTCAGGCAGCAGCTCCTGCTTCTGCTTGTTTTTCGGGTCGAAGCGCTTGATTGTCTTCAGAACGAAGGTGTCAACTATTTCCTTGTCGTCGTTCCAATAAAGACTCTTCTCCTCCAACAGTGAATCCAGATCGTCGTTCTCCTGTATAAGCTGCTTGTAAAGCTTGCGCCAAAGCTCGCGGTCGGCCTCATAAGAGTCGTCGTCCGACTGCATATAATTAATGTATGTCTCGCTCTGCTCTATCTGATTACACAGCTTTCTGACAAACTCCAGATCCTCTTCCCATGATTGTTTCTGGGTTTCAGCAAACTCGCACAGCATCTTGTTTTCCTCGAGCTGCACAGCGAACTTGTTGTAAGCGAACTTTGCCGACGGTAACTCTTTACCCTCACGCTGCGCACGCTGTGAAAGAATCTCCACACGATGTCTTTCCTCACGCGTTATGGCAACAATAAGCTCAAGCAGATAATTATATAAATCATATGCTTTAGAAAGGCTGAACAAGAGTTCTTTCTCAGCGTTATCCATATTTTTGTTGCCATTCTGATAGTAAGAATAGGTTAACTGGACTATCTTTATTCTTATTAGCTCACGATTAATCATTATCCAACATTCAAATAAAATTCTTTGCAAAAATAGAGAAAAATACAATAACCGCCAAAAAAATACACACGTTTAATGATTTTTTTTGATATGCTTTGCGCAATCCGAAGAAAAAGAGTAACTTTGCACCGCTTTTATGAGTACATCGATACAGAAACCATTTCTCGTGTGATGGCGAATTAAGGCATGACAATCATCAAACTTAATTTAGAGTAACACATTTTATTATGAAAGAGATTAACTTGACAGGTCAGAAGCGCACTGCCCTTGGAAAAAAAGCTTCTAAAGAATTGAGAAAAGAAGGTTTGGTACCCTGCAACCTCTACGGCGAGGCTACACAGGACGGCAAACCGGTAGCAATGGCTTTCGCTGTTCCTATGAGCGAACTGCGCAAAGTTGTATATACTCCGCATATCTATATGATCAACCTCATCATCGATGGCGAGTCTCACACAGCTATCATGAAAGAGCTGCAGTTCCATCCGGTAACAGACGCTCTGCTGCACATCGACTTCCTCGAGGTGAACGAGAACAAACCTGTTACAATCGGTATCCCTGTTAAACTCGTAGGTCTGGCACAGGGTGTACGTGATGGTGGTCGTATGAACCTCTCTATCCGTAAGATTGACGTAACAGCTCCTTACACAGTAATACCTGAGCACCTCGACATCGACGTTACAGCGCTGAAGATCGGAAAGAGCATCAAGGTAGGCGATCTCCACTTCGAGGGTCTTGAGCTTGCTACAAGCAAGGATGTTATCGTATGCTCTGTCAAGATGACACGTGCAGCTATGTCTGCAGCATCTGCAAGCGCTACTGAGGAATAAGTTTCCAATATAGACAATCTGATGCCGGACAGCGACATCGCTGAATAATGAAAAGACTTGGCCATGCCACTGTCCGCAACATTATAATAATGGATAAATACTTAATTGTAGGGTTGGGAAATCCCGGTGACGAATATGCCGGAACCCGCCACAATACTGGATTCATGATATTGGACGCTTTCGCAAAGGCGTCCAATATTGTTTTTGAGGATAAACGTTACGGCTTTGTGGCCGAGACAAGCCTCAAAGGACGTAAACTGTTCCTGCTAAAACCCACCACATACATGAACCTCAGCGGCAACGCCGTACGCTACTGGCTCAACAAAGAGAATATAGACCAGTCGCGGCTGCTTGTCGTCGTGGACGATCTGTCGCTTCCGCTCGGCGCATTCCGTCTGAAAGGCTCGGGCAGCAACGGCGGCCACAACGGGCTCGGAAACATTCAGCAGCTCATAGGTCAGCAATACGCACGTCTACGTATGGGCATCGGCAACGACTTCCCGCGTGGCGGACAGATTGACTGGGTGTTGGGAAAATACAGCGAGGACGACATGAAGATACTTCAACCGTCCATCGACTACGCCGTTGAGATTATAAAGAGTTTCGTGTTGACGGGCATCGACAACACGATGAACGCCTACAACAAATTAGGAAAGAAATAATGGCAGACGAAGCACGAATAGACAAATGGCTGTGGGCAGCACGCATATTCAAGACACGTTCGATAGCAGCAGACGCATGCAAGAACGGTCGTGTGACGATAAACAACGTAAATGTAAAGCCAAGCCACATGGTGAAAGCCGGCGAGACGGTAAGCGTTAAGAAGCCGCCAATCACCTACTCTTTCCGCATTCTGAAACCAATAGAGCAGCGTGTGGGCGCGAAACTCATTCCTGAGGTTTACGAGAACGTTACAGACCCGAAACAATACGAGCTGCTGGAGATGAGCCGCATAAGCGGTTTCGTGGACAGAGCACGCGGCACCGGACGTCCTACAAAGAAAGAGCGCAGAGCTCTCGACGCCTTCATCGATCCGGCGATGTTCGGTTTCGACGATGACGATTATGACGATGATTTAGACTAACAAACCACTATGAAGAATATAGCAATATTTGTTTCCGGCAACGGGACCAACTGTGAGAACATAATAAAACACTTTGCCGGCTCGTCCGAGATATCGGTCGCGCTTGTTGTAGCCAACCGCCCCGACTGCTATGCACTGACACGTGCGGCACGCAATAATGTTCCCACGGTGGTGATACCCAAAAGTGAGTTCAACAACGAAGCCACTCTTATGGACACCCTGCGCCGTTACAATATTGACTTCATAGTACTTGCAGGTTTCCTTCTGATGATACCCGACTTCCTTGTCAAGGCATACGACCACCGCATGATGAACATTCATCCTGCGCTGCTTCCTAAATTCGGAGGCAAGGGAATGTACGGACGACACGTACACGAAGCCGTAAAGGCAGCCGGAGAGAAGGAAAGCGGAATAACAATACACTGGGTAAGCAATGTGTGCGACGGCGGAGAGATAATAGCACAATACTCTACTCCGCTAAGCGAAAGCGACAGTGCCGACGACATTGCCGCAAAAGTGCACGAGCTGGAAATGCGCTACTATCCGGAGACAATAGAAAAGACGATTGCATCTATCTGATTTCCGGTCAGCCGTTACGGCGCGCATTACGCCCTGATTTCCTTCCTCCAAACATGTTCAGCCTGTATTCCAGCTTCAGCATCACGTAGCTATTGATGGAGTTATACTCCGTATCGTTTCGGCTGTTGGCGTTTATCGAGCGTGAGAAATTGCTCTGCTCGCACAATATATCCTTAAACTCAAGCATCAGCCTGAGCGATTTTTTCTTCAGAAAACTTTGACTTATCTGCAGATTCCATATCAGTTCGTCCGTATTCATCGACTTCTCATTGTATCCGCGACGGCTGTCCTGATTGATGCCGGTCCAGAACGACATGCCCCACGGAGCATTTATATTGACATCCATACCGTAAGAATATCTCCACGTATCCAGATTGTTGTTGGACTGCAACATATTTCTTGTCCTGTCATAATTTACCGAAGCATGCAGTCCCACGTCCAGCCAGTCGTTCCTGAAGTTACCCCATATATTCTCTCTGAACGTCGTTGAGTGAGTCACATTCTTCTCCGACGAACTTGAATTGTTTAGATTTATATAGCTCACATAGTGGTTATAGTTCACCCAGCTGTCCGAGCCCACAGTCCATACACCGGCAGTGTCTATCGACATATTGTAAGAGAAGCCGAGCGATCCGTTCCAGTTGCCGTTTATGTTCTGCGGCTGCGTGATACGGCCACCCGTCTGTTCGTTATACGTAACCATGTTGCTTATGCTGTTGTGTGTTGTACTGAACCTTGCGCTTGCCGTTATACTGCGCTGCCGCTTTATGGCATACGACTTGAAGTTCAGGTTTATATTGCTCGTGAACGACGGCTTCAGCCCCGGGTTTCCCTTGCTTATATAAAGCGGATTGCTGTCATCCGTTATGTCGAGAAGGCTTGTTATGCTCGGCTGCGACGTCGATCCGCGATAGGTAAGACGTATGTCGCTGTACTTCGAAAAGCGGTAACGGAAGTTCACAGTCGGCGATACATTTGTCACCGTACGCACCGTATCGACGAGCATTCCCCAATAATCCTGTATGAGATGCAAGCGCTGCGGCCTCACCACTACACCCGCGTTAAGATTGTATTTCTCGTTAACCACCCTCAACTGCACGTTGATGTTGTGATTATAATTGTTGTGCTCGGCATACCGGCTCAGCTCGTCGTCGAGATAATATTCCAACGGCTGTTCAAACAATCCGAGCATGCTGTTCCAGTCGCGATATGCGTTCATGATGTCGTTCCACGATTCTTCAGGTATCCGTTCGAAATTATAAGTCCTGCGGTCGCTCACACTATGACTGTACTGATACTGATAGCTCATCTGCAGAAACACGTTTTTGAACAGCGGTTCGGTGTATGTTGCCCTGAGACTATAGCTCATATTGTTGGAAGGAGCCACGTTGTAGCGGTTTGTCTGGTATGTAGAGTCGTTGCCGTACATATCCTTAACCTGATAAAGATGAACGTTAGAGGCCGACAGACTCTTGTTGTTTCCCCTGCCGTAATTGATGTTTCCGTTCACGGCAATGTTGCGTCCTTTGCTGTTCAGCTTGCGGAAGAACTGCAGCGAAGCGCCGGTTGACCAGTTGTCGCTGTTGCTCAGCGACTTGTTGCGGCGGCGGTTCACCATCAGTCCGTTGTCCTCCATCACCCCGATGCCTTCATCGTCGAGCGGCTCATCCACATAAAGATAAGGATCTTCCTTATACGAAGCCGACGAAGAGAACCCGCGTCCGTCGTTCACAGAATAGTTGAACGACGGTCTGAACGTTATGGTCGTCATTGTATCCGGTTTCCATTCCAGTCGCATATTGGCGTTCCATCCGTCACTGCGCGAATAGTTCTGGTTCTCACTGTTCGAGAAAGCTCCCGTAGTATTTACGAAACTCTCCACCGCACTCTTCGACCAGTTGTTGTTGTCGGAGTGATTCCACCTTATGCCTCCGTCTATTTTCAGCTTGTCACGTTTCTCATAGTTTATGTTCACACCGGTCATCTTGGAGCGTCGCTTTCCTCCTCCGCCAGTGTTGTTCATATTACCCAACAAAGTATAACGCAGGTCGCCATAGAAGCGTGCGCCCATAAACCGTCCGGCATATCTGTCGTGCGTGCCATAGCCTATATTGGTGTTCACGTTGAAACCCTTCTTCATCTCCTTCTTCACACCGAAGTCGAGCACCGTCACCTCCTCGCCGTCGTCTATTCCGGTAAGCTTGGCCAGGTCGCTTTTCTCGTCATACGACTTTATCTTGTCCACAATGTCTGCCGGCAGATTCTTCAGTCCCGTTTCCAGATCACCGCCCATGAACTCGCGGCCGTCAAGCAACAACTTCTTCACTTGCTTGCCGTTTATGGTTATGGTACCGTCTTCCTCAATCTTCGCACCCGGGAGTTTTTTCACCAGCTCCTCTATCACCGACCCCTCAGCCACCTTATATGCCGCCGCATTATACACGAATGTGTCTTCCTGCACAACCACTTTAGGCACGTTGGCCGTGATTACCGCCTCGCCAAGGAGCGTCACACTCTCCGACAATCCTATCTTCCCGACATCCGATTTCTTGCCTGACTCCACCGTGACATTGCGCATAATCTCACTGTATCCCATGCTCGATACCTTCAGAATATAGTTTCCGGGCACGTTCACGGCCATATTGAACTTGCCGCCGTTATCCGTCAGAACACCGCCGACAAACGTAGAGTCAGACTTCAGCAACTGCACGGTTGCCCTGAACAGAGTGCTGTCGTTTGCCGCATCCACAACGGTTCCGGTGACCGATGATTTCTGTGCGAAGGCACAACCAAAAGATAAAAGAATAAGGAAATATAGTGTAATAAGTCGTTGAGTCATAATAATAGCTGATTTATTATTATGACGTATATAATATAATAAGGTTTAAATATGATATAAAAAAGTTTGTTTTTTCTTCATAATGTATAAAAAGACCCGGCCTCAACGTTCACACGTTCAGACCGGGTCAAGCAGATATTTTAATCAACTGATCTATATATCACATCATCGGCATCATAGGGAAGCCTCCGCGTGGAGGGCGTCCGCCATGACCACCGGGTCTTCCGCCGGGACCTCCGTGACCACCAGGTCCGTCCGGACGACCCGGACGGTCTCTCATCTCACTGCGCGACTGCTTGTTGCCGAAGAGATTGAAGCGATAGACCACGTGCAGCATGGCATAGCTGTTGATTGCGTTATACTCCACATCGCTGCGCTGCATGGCGTTGATGGTACGGCTGAAGTTGCTCTGGTTGTGCAAGATGTCATAGAACTGAATCATCACCGACAGCGGCTTACCCTTGAGGAAGCTCTGCGATATCTGCGCGTTCCATACAAGCTCGTTTGTGTTCAGCGACTTGTCGTTATATCCACGGCGGCTGTTCTGATGCAGATCCGTCGAAAGATTTGTGCCCCACGGACATGTCACGTAGAGCGTGGCACCGTATGCGAACTGCCATGTGTCGAGGTTGCTCTGTGCCTGGAGCTTGTTGCGTACGTGGTTATACTGCAACGATCCGTCGAGTTCCAGCTCCAGCCAGTCGTTGCGGTAGCTGCCTGCCAGACGCTCACCGAGAGTCATCGAGCGTGTCAGGTTCTTCTGCGAATCCGAATTGCGGTCAAGGCTGAGATAGCTCACATAGTTGTTATAGTTGAAGTCGGTCGTGGTGCTCACGTTCCAGTATCCAGTGGAGTCAATTGCCACGTTATACATTAACGCACCGTCCAGATTCCAGTTTCCGTTTATGTTCTCCGGCCTTGTTATTCGTCCGCCGGTCTGTTCGTCGTAGGTCACCTTCGAGCTTATGCTGTTGCGCGTCGTACTGAAGTTCAGATGAGCGGCTATGGCCTGCGTATGGCTCTGTATGAAGTTGTTGTAGAACACTCTCAGGTTGTTGGTGAACGACGGCTTCAGTCCCGGATTACCCATCGTGATGTTCAACGGGTCGCTGTCGTCGGTTATGTCGAGCAGGTTGCTTATGCTTGGCTGCGACGTATATCCGCGGTAGTTTATGCGCAGGTTGCTCATCTTGCTGAAGCGATAGCGGAAGTCGAGCGTCGGTGTGATGTTCATCACCGTACGCACCGTGTCCTTGTAAACGCCCTGATAATCCTGTATGTAGTTAGAGCGCTGCGGCTGGGAAAGCACACCCACATTGAAGTTGTATTTCTCGCGTATCATTCTGAACATCACCTCAATCTCGTGCGTATAGTTCTTGTATTCGGAATAACGGCTCAGGCTCTTGTCGAAATATGTCTCGAAAGGATTGTCCAGACGAGCCAAATATGAGCCCCATCCGCGGTAGACAGGAGTGAGTCCCGAGAAGAAGTCTTCGCCCAGATTGCTGAAGTCGTAGGTGTTCTGGTCGCTCTTGCTGAAGCTGTAGTTGAACTTATAGCTCAGTTGCAGGAACGTGGCTTTCCACAGCGGCTCACTATATGTGGCCTGTAACGTATAGTTGTAGTTGCGTGTAGGAGTGACGCGGTAGCGGTTGGTCTGATAAGTGGAGTCGGCACCCGCGGCATTGAGAATCTGATAAAGATGCACGTTTGTGAGCGACAGATTGTTGCTGTTGCCCTCGCTGTAGCGGCCCTCGGCACGGATGGTGAAGTTGCGTCCCTTGTTGCCCAGACGGCGGTTGTACTGTAGCGAGCCACTGACCTGTTTCGACTCGCTGTAGCCTATAGAGCTTCCGTTGTTGCTGTTCACCATCACGTTTTCCTTGTCAAGCGCGGCTATCGACTCCTCACTGAGCGGGTCGGTCACATAGTCATACGGATCGGCGTTGTATGATGCCGAGCGGTTGATCGACCGGCTGTCGTTGGCCGAGTAGCTGAATGACGGTCTGAACATGATGTTGGTCATCGTGTCGGGCTTCCACTCCAGTCGCATCTGCGCGTTCCAGCGGTCGCCGCGCGAATAGCTCTGGTTCAGACTGTTTGAGAACGAACCCACGGTGCTCACGAAGTTCTCCGACGAGCTCTTGGTGCGGGCGTTGTTGTTGGTGTGGTTCCAGCGCACGCTTCCGTCGAGCTTCAGCTTGTTGCCGTCGTCGTAGTTGAAGTTCGCGCCAAACATCTTCGACGTTGTCAGTCCGTTGCGTCCGCGTCCGAAGTTGCCGCGTCCGCCACCACCGGGGAATCCCTTGTCGTTCACGTTGTTCAGATTGCCCATGAGCATCACCCTGAACTTATTGTTGAAATATGCTCCCATGAGTTTCTCGGCATACCGGTCTTCTGTTCCGTAGCTTAAATCAATATTGCTGAAGATACCTTTGTTCATGCCGCGCTTCAGTCCGAAGTCGAGCACTGTCTCCTCGTTTCCGTCGTCAATGCCCGTCACCTTGGCCAGGTCGCTCTTCTCGTTATAGGCTTTCACCTTCTCGACGATGGACGTAGGTAGGTTCTTCAGCGCGGTCTCAGTGTCGCCTGTCATGAACTCCTTGCCGTCCACCTTTATCTTCTTCACTTCCTGTCCGTTGATGGTCACCTTGCCGTCGTCGTCTATCTTCGCGCCCGGCAGACGCTTTATGAGCTCCTCTATGGCCGAGCCTTCAGGCGTGCGGTAGGCTGACGCGTTATAAACCAGCGTGTCCTCATTCACCACCACCCTGGCAGCGTGGCCCGTGACGGTGGCTCCCTTGAGCATGGTGGCCTCCGCTCCGAGCGTTATCTCGCCCAAATCCACATCGCGGCCGTCCTTCACTTCCACATTCTTGAAGCTGACAATATATCCCACACTTGTGAATTTAAGGATATACTTGCCGTCCGAATGGGCCTTCAATGTGAATTTTCCGTTATCGTCCGACGTTGCACCTGTGACATAGGTGCTGTCGCTGTTGAGCATCTGCACAGTCACCTGTGGCATTGCTTCCTTCGTGTCACGGTCTGTCAAGAGGCCGGTGATGCTGCGGTTCTGTGCAGAGACAGCCGTCCACACCAGCGCAAGCAGCATAATCAGAACAGTTTTTTTCATTTCCAGTTATTGATTGTTTTTATAATGGGTTCACGCTTTTTTAGACGAATCTTTATTTTCAAGGTTTAATTTACTTTCAAAAAAGCACGTTTTTATTCATTTTTATGTGAGATATGATTCTTATTGTCGTTGCGCGGACCTGTGAATACACACATATAATTATATGCCGTTTACGGTGCCGGCAACTCGCTGTCTGCCGGCATCAACAACTTTGCGATAAAGCCGTAAACGGCCATGAAACCGCATAAATATTCATTTTCAAAAGTAAAAAATCTTTACAATATTTTTTTGCAAAATAGAAACGAGCGTGCCGGGAAAACTGTATATAAACTGCATATTCATACCGTGACAGGTCCGTTTTCTTTTCGTTCTATTGCGATAAAGGCCATTTCGCACTCTGATAAAGCCCATATTGCATGCCAATAAAGCCTATTTCGTGCCATGAAATAGGCTCTTTCGCATCCCGATATAGGCTCTTTCGCAAAACGACGACCATGGTTTCGCGCTCCGCTTTTGCGTAAATCGCTGATTGACAGCAAAATAGCAAAACCTCTCAAAACTCGCGTATTTGCGTACAAATATATTTTTCTGAGCTGCACTGGCACTCTCGTGAAGTTGACGATGAATATTTATTCATCCGCGATTTTATTTCTGTATATTTATGCAATTATACGCAACGGTTGTTTCCGAGCCACATACCGGCATACGCATGTCGCTATTGCGCGACTATCTCACCCCTTTCCATACATTATTTTAATACATAAAAATACACCTTACACCGCATTTATCATCTTACGTCTATATTCTCCACATAAGCCGCGAACGCAAAAAATGGCACTTTTTATTTCGTTTTCCGCTCGTTTGCACTATCTTTGCATAAGACAAGGCTGCGCTCAGCAATCTGAAAGCAAGCTGTCATTGCGTTCACTTGCACTGTCTTTGCATAAGACAAGGCTGCGCTCAGCAATCTGAAAGCAAGCTGTCATTGCACTCACTTGCACTGTCTTTGCATAAGACAAAGCCGCAAGCGCCGCTCCGGCGACATTCATATTCACAAATAAAGAGGGATGATATTATGAAACAGAGAATTATCTTATCACATGATATCGAGGCGGAGATTGCCGAGGCGATATCAGAATGTGAACACGACAGACTGTTTGTACTGACCGATGAGACCACACGCGACTTATGCTGGCCGCGGATAAAAGATTTTCTCTCGCTCAAAAACGCAAACGTCATCACCATAAAGGCAGGCGATACCAACAAGAACATCGACTCGACAATCAGCGTATGGCACAGTCTGCAGGACGGAGGTGCCACGCGCCACTCGTGCCTCATCAATCTGGGTGGAGGCATGGTGACCGACCTCGGAGGATTCGCCGCATCGACGTTCAAGCGCGGCATCGACTTCATCAACATCCCTACGACACTGCTCGCCATGGTCGATGCGTCGGTGGGAGGCAAGACCGGAGTGAACTTCGGAGGGCTGAAGAACGAGATAGGAGTGTTCTGCGACAGCCGGTTCGTGATTCTCGACACGCTGTTTCTCGGCACACTCGACCATACCAACATCTGCTCCGGATATGCGGAGATGCTCAAACACGGACTGCTGAGCAACGACCGCATGTGGAGCGAGCTGCTCACGTTCGACCTCGACCGCCCCGACCTGAAACAACTGCAGCACATGCTGGCCGAATCGGTGAGGGTGAAGGAGAAAGTGGTTAAGGCCGACCCGCTGGAGCGTAACATACGCAAGGCCCTGAATCTGGGACACACCGTGGGTCACGCTTTCGAGTCGCTGGCAATGAAGAAGGGCCGCCCGGTGCTCCATGGATACGCCGTGGCATGGGGACTGGCGTGCGAACTGTATCTCAGTCACATGAAAGAGGGATTCCCCATCGAGAAGATGCGCCAGACGGCGACGTTCATACGCGAGAACTACGCGCTGCCCGAAGTGACGTGCGACGACTATGAGGAGCTTTACGGACTGATGACCCACGACAAGAAAAACACCGCAGGCACCATCAACTTCACGCTCCTTGCCAACGTGGGCGACATTCACATAAACCGCACGGCGACCAAAGAAGAAATATTCGAAGCCCTCGATTTCTATCGCGAAGGGCTGTGACTATGTTAAATAACACATCAAATAATGGACATTGAAAAACTCAAAAGAGTGAGACTTGAGCAGGACGGACTGTCCAAGACACTCGGAATGGACTTTATCTCTACTCCCGAACCCGACACGTGCATGGCACGAATGAAGGTGGGACGACACAACCGACAGGTGTTCGGATTCCTCAGCGGCGGAGCATCGCTCGCACTGGCTGAGAACCTCGCGGGCATAGGCTCGATGGCACTGTGCCCGGGCAAGATATGCCTTGGCATCAACGTGACGGGCAACCACATGAAGGCAGTGCTCGAAGGCGACACCGTTACGGCTTACGGACGCTGCATACACAAGGGCCGCACGCTGCACCTGTGGCACATAGAACTGAAAAACAACGCCGGCGAACTGATTTCGTCGGTTGAGGTGACAAACTTCATACTCACCCCGAGAACAAAATGACAAGCTATGCCATGTACCGTCTGCCGCACAGCCGGCAGATAGTAAAGATATCGCAGACCGAAGGACTGCCCGAGGAACTGCACTCGTATCGTGAACTAAACGGACGGAGCGGATTCGTATTCGCTCCGTTCTGCGTATCGACATCGTGCCCTGTGCTGCTCATAAAGCCAGACATCACGGAGACAATGCCGGCGCCCGAGTGTCTATACTCTCCTTCGCCGTGCGCTCCGCAACGACATACCGACAGCCGGGAGAGAGATATTTACGCCTCCGACTTTGCGGCGTTCAACGACGCGTTGCAGAGTGGCAGGTTCGAGAAACTGGTGCTTGCGCGCAGCTCAAGAGTGAAGTGCGAGCACCACGCACAGCCCGAACAACTGTTCATGAAGGCGTGCCGACTCTATCCTCGAATGTTCGTGGCGCTCGTGTCCACACCGCAAGGGGGCACGTGGCTCATGGCGACACCCGAGATTCTGCTCTGCGGCGACGCGCCGGTATTCTCCACCATGGCTCTGGCAGGCACAATGCGGCTGGACGACAGTCAGCTCGGATTCGACACGCCGGGCAACTCTGCGGGCGACAACGCCATAGAATGGGACGACAAGAACAGGCGCGAGCAGGCATATGTGGCAGCATACATACGCAACCGCATAGGTAGCCTGGCATACAACATAAGCAGAAAAGGACCATACACGGCACGCGCCGGACGGCTGGTCCACCTGCGCACCGACTTCACATTCACGCTCGACGACATGAATATCCTGGGCGATGTCATCGACTGCCTGCACCCCACTCCGGCTGTTTGCGGCATTCCCAAGGACGAGGCACGCGACTTCATCATGAGCCATGAGTCTGAAGAGCGCGGCTATTACAGCGGTTTCAGCGGACCGTTGCATCCTGACGGCGAGACACGTCTGTTTGTTTCGTTGCGCTGCATGAGCATCGGCGACGACGGCTATCGCCTCTATGCTGGCGGAGGATTGCTACGCGAGAGCGACGAACAGCGCGAGTGGGAGGAGACTGAATGTAAGATGGACACCATGAGGTGTGTGATAAACAACGACTGAAATGTACAGCAACAAGGAAAACGTGAACATTCTCACGGCGCTGCTCGCAGCTTACGGAGTGCGCCATGCGGTGGTATGCCCGGGCAGCCGCAACGCGCCCATAGTTCACAACCTCAACGAATGTCCTGACATAGATTGTCATCCGGTGACCGACGAGCGCTCGGCCGGATTCTGCGCAATAGGCATGAGCCTGGCAACAGGCATGAAACCGGTGGCGGTGTGCGTCACGTCCGGATCGGCGGTGCTCAATCTTGCACCGGCAGTGGCCGAGGCTTTCTATCGACACATACCGCTCATAGTCATCTCTGCCGACCGTCCCGCGCAATGGATAGGCCAACTCGACGGACAGACTTTGCCGCAACCGGGGGCTTTCGGCACGATGGTGCGCAAGTGTGTAACACTGCCCGAGCCTCAGAACGACGAGGAACGCTGGATGTGCAACCGCCTTGTGTGCGAGGCGCTCTATCTTTCCACATGCCGCACAGGGGCTCCGGTGCATATCAATGTACCGATAACCGAGCCGCTATTCACATTCGACAACGAGCAACTTCCCGACGAACGCATCGTAACGCGCTGCCGACGCGACAGCCGGACAACATCGTGCGACACCCTGCCGGAGGCTTGGTTCGCGGTACGTCGGCCGATGGTGGTCATAGGACAGATGCCGTGTGGAGCGATAGACAGCAGCACACTATACACACTCTCACGCTCGTTCGTCACATTGTGCGAACCTCTCGGAAGCGATGCTGTGCACTTCGATGAGGTGATACGCATAAAAAGCAGCGACGAGAATTACATGCCTGACTACATATTATATATAGGCGACACGGTCGTAAGCAAGGCCGCGCGACGCTTTCTGCGATGCTCCGGTGCTCCGTCATGCCTGCTTACGGCAGACGATTCGGTCATTACCGACCCGCTGATGCGCCTTACACACATTGCCAGATACGACAGTCCGGACGTTCTGAAGCGTCTCCCCGAATTGCTCGGAGCTGACAACGGACACAGCTGTGAGTCGCTTTCCGCGGACAACGCAGCCGACATTGCCGCAGAACGCGCACGTTTCCTGCAACTATGGAACAACGCACTCGATGCCGCCAGCCGCCATGCCGAGGACTACGAGCCTGAATATTCGTCCATGGCAGCGGTGAAGTACTTCGAACAACAGCTTGCCGATATGGAATACGACTGGCACGTGCACTATGCCAACAGCTCAGCCATAAGGCTCGCAAACATATTCGCTACACACCACGTTGAGTGCAACCGAGGCGTGAACGGCATCGAAGGCAGCCTGTCAACAGCGGCAGGTCACTCCATGGCTACCGCCGACATGGTGTTCTGTGTCATCGGTGATCTGAGCTTCTTCTACGACCAGAACGCTCTGTGGAACACTTCTCTGAAAAGTAATCTGCGCATAATCCTGCTCAACAACGGTGGAGGAAGCATATTCCGCGGACTGCCCGGACTGAGCGAAAGCGCGGCGGCGGACTCACTCGTAGCCGCATGCCACACCACAAAAGCCGAAGGCATATGCACACAGAACGACATAGGCTACATGGCGGCACACAACATGGAGGAGATGGAGCTGGGCATTGTGACACTGCTGACAAGACAGACCGAGCGTCCGATGTTGCTCGAAGTGATGACCGATTCGACCAAAGACAACGACGTGATGGCCGATTACTTCAAATCGTTCAGGCCATAACCGTCATACAGAATCATATAGCATAGCCTTTCAAAAGAGTTTTACCATACCGCAAAACCGGTATACGACAATACGGAAAAAACTGTCTTATAAGGACAAATAACGCCTTAAAGCATCATAAAAAACATTGTTTTAATATACCTCAAGTAAGTAAAAAATCAAAAAATTAACACACTTTGTAAAAAAAATCGGTATTTTCTTGCTATTTGTAAAAAATTATATCTACTTTTGGAGAATTTTTTTAAACACATTAAAAATTAGTATTTATGAGAAAACTTTTACTTATTGCAGCTGTCATGTTTTCTTTAGGCAGCATGGCTCAAAGGCCTATCAGTTTTAACCAGAATTTTAAGAAATTCGGAAACAATATCAAAGTGAATACAGAGATGAGCAGTATGCCGTCTGAGATTCTTAATAAAAAAGCAAAAGCTCCGGCAAAAGCTCCGGAAGGAGAAGCAAAAACTTATTATCTCGACTTTTACAATTACTGCTACGGATATACTATTGCTCCTGAAATCCACAAAGCAATAAATATTGTATATGGTGACAATAACAAAGTCTACATACAGAACATGATGAATCCTTCTATATTTGATACATACATTGAAGGTGATCTGGAAGGAAATGTTATAACAATAAAGAATGGACAGGCCATAGGTGAGCTTCAGGGAAAAAACTATGTTTTATGCAATATGGCTGTAGACTCTGAAGGTCAGATTAGCACAGATGAGACAAGTGATTTCAAACTCACAATAGATGAGAACTATGGAATCATAGCAAGCGCAGAAGACGGCTTCATAGGTATTGTTGCTGCAGACAATTACAACTATATCTTTACTGTTGCAGGAATAATGCAGTTTGTACCGGAGAATCTGTTCCCTGCTGCTGACGAGCACGAATATACTTACGATTATGAAGCCTATGGTATTCCAAAGCAGACAAACAAAAAGAGCACTGTTCAGATTATTAATCTTGGAGAAATCAGCTATGTCAAAGGTCTGATGCCAGAGAACACTCCTGACACATGGATGTTGTTTGAAAACGTAGATGGAGTTTTGACAATGACTTTACCACAGAATATTAGCGAGGACGTTGCCGCTGGCTTCATTGATTTCAATAACAATGGTACAATCATCTACGATCCGGTAGAATTCAAATATGATGCAGTTTCTGACACATACAAAATGTCTCAGTATTCTCTTACAGACCTTTTCATAAATCAATCTCAAAGCCTTTCATATAGCGAAAAATATGACAACCTCAGAATAAAGAAGACTACAACTGGTATCAACAAGGTTGAAGGCAATGATGCTGATGTTGTTTCAACAGAATACTTCGACCTCTCTGGCCGTCGCATCAGCAACGCACAGAAGGGTATTAACGTAAAGGTTATGAAGTTCTCTGACGGAACTACAAAGACTGTAAAGGTTATAAAGTAAGCAATACATAATATTATTATATGTAATTTCCGACAGGCATGTCTTTCTGAAGACATGCCTGTTTTTTATATATGTATATCTTTTAAAACACGCGGAACACCAAGTCATATGTACGTATGCTTGCTCTTATGGCAAAAATTTGATAACTTTGCCACTACGGCGGCAAAAGACATGAGAAACAGGAAAGCGTTTTATGCCATACAGCATGCTCAATACTGTGAGACAACAGTCCGAAGAAGCCACGACTGAATACAGTTTACGACAACACAAAACATAAAAGATATGAGCACAAGAGAATGGAAACCGATAGAAGGTTTCGACTTTAAGGAGATTCTTTTCGACGAGTACAACGGCATCGCCCGCATAACAATCAACCGCCCGAGATGGCGCAACGCCTTCACGCCACGCACAACGTGGGAGATGTCGAAGGCGTTCGCATGGTGCAGGGAGGCTCAACGCATAGGCGTGGTGATACTCACCGGTGCTGGCGACAAGGCGTTCTGTTCGGGTGGCGACATGCACGTGAAAGGTCGCGGAGGATATGTAGGTGAGGACGGTGTGCCGAGACTCAACGTGCTGGACGTTCAGAAACAGATACGGTCGCTGCCGAAACCGGTGATAGCAATGGTCAACGGATATGCCATAGGCGGCGGACACGTGCTGCACCTGATGTGCGACCTCACCATAGCAAGCGACAACGCGATATTCGGACAAACCGGACCGAAGGTGGGATCGTTCGATGCCGGATTCGGCGCATCATATCTGGCACGCATCGTCGGACAGAAGAAGGCGCGCGAGATATGGTTTCTCTGCCGTCAGTACTCGGCTGAAGAGGCTGAGCGAATGGGCATGGTGAACAAGGTGGTGCCCTTCGACCAGCTGGAGGACACATGCGTGGAATGGGCCGAGAAGATGATGGAGCACAGTCCGCTCGCACTGAGAATGATAAAGGCGGGCCTGAACGCGGAACTCGACGGACAGGCGGGCATACAGGAACTTGCCGGCGACGCCACCATGCTCTACTACTTCCTGGACGAAGCTCAGGAGGGAGGCAAGGCGTTTCTCGAGAAGCGCAAGCCCGATTTCAGCAAATATCCGAAGCTCCCGTAAGTCATTCTGAACGGCGCAAAGCCTCATCATCACACAACATAAATAAACAAAAGACACCGGTAAATGAGAAGACTCACTGTAACGAAACGGACGCTCCACTTCAAGCAACCTGCCGGAACGTCGCGCGGAATATACACCACACGCACATCGTGGTTTCTGAAAATGACGTCGGACGAGGAACCGCAACGCGAAGGCTTGGGCGAATGTGCGCCCCTGCCCGACCTTAGCTGCGACGCGTCTCCCGAATATGAGCAGACGCTGAATGCCCTGTGTCGGATGTACGAGACGAGACAATCGATAGACTACGACCTGATGCGTCCGTACCCGTCGATGCTCTTCGGCATGGAGACAGCCGAAAAAAGCTTCGACAACGGCGGCACCACCATATTCGACACTCCGTTCACACACGGCGAGGAAGGCATACCGATAAACGGCCTGGTGTGGATGGGTTCGTTCGAAGAGATGATGGGCCGACTTGAGGAAAAGATGCAGTCAGGCTTCGCATGCGTCAAGCTGAAGATAGGAGCAATAGACTTCAATCAGGAACTGGAGCTTATAAGGCACATAAGAAAACGCTTCGGCAAGGACAGCATGGAGCTGCGTGTGGATGCCAACGGCGGTTTCACTCCCGACAACGCGGCGGAAAGGCTCGAACAGCTCGCAAAATATGACATCCACTCCATAGAACAACCGATAAGGCAACGACAGTGGAACGAGATGGCAAAGCTGTGCCGTGAGACTCCGCTGCCCATCGCGCTCGACGAGGAACTCATAGGTGTGAACGCCAAGGACATGAAAACCCAGCTGCTCGACTTCATAAAACCGCAGTACATCATACTCAAACCGTCGCTCCACGGAGGAATGCACGGCACGGAGGAATGGATAAGCCTTGCCGACGAAAGAGGCATAGGCTCGTGGATAACAAGCGCACTGGAGAGCAACGTGGGACTGAACGCGGTGGCCCAGCTTGCCGCCCGCATCTACGGACCAGGCATAAGCATGCCGCAGGGACTGGGCACAGGACAGCTTTTCACGGACAATCTGCCCATGCCGCTCGAGATAAGAAAGGACCGGTTGTGGCACACACGATGAATCAACAAAGCCCCCACGGCACAACGGAACAATGGTTTAAGTAAGAAAACAAACGCGAATATGACTCTCGACGAATTTCTTGAAGAATGGAACAACGGCGACGACTGCATAACGGTGCACACCAGCGGCTCTACAGGAAAGCCCAAGCCGATGCGTGTGGAGAAGTGCCGCATGGAGGCAAGCGCACGCATCACGTGCCGTTTTCTCGGTCTGAAGCAGGGCGATACGGCTCTGCTGTGCATGCCGCTCGACTACATTGCGGGCAAGATGGTGGTGGTACGTTCGATTGTCGCCGGCCTCAGACTGATAAGCGTCAAACCGGGCGGCCATCCGTTGCGTGGCCTTGACCGGTCTCCCGTGTTCGCCGCGATGGTGCCGCTTCAGGTTTACGACAGCATAAGCGACCCCGAGGAGCGCCGACTGCTCATGGGCGTCAGACAGCTCATAATAGGCGGCGGAGCGGTGGACGACGCGCTGTGCGACGCTCTGAAGGACTTTCCCAACGCCGTGTGGAGCACATACGGCATGACCGAGACGCTGTCGCACATAGCCCTGCGACGGCTCAACGGACCGGAGGAGAGCGAATGGTACACGCCGTTTGAGAACGTAAGCGTAGCCACCGATGCCGACGGCTGCCTCATGATAGACGCGCCTGCCGTATGCGAAAAGCAGTTGAAGACCAACGACATAGCCGAGCTGGATGCAGACGGGCGGCGTTTCCGCATCGTCGGACGCAAGGACAACGTGGTGTGCAGCGGAGGAATAAAGATGCAGATTGAGGAAATGGAAAGGCAGCTGAAGCCGCACGCGGCATGCCGATTCATGATAACCAAGGTGAAGGACCACCGTCTGGGCGAGGCGGTGGCAATGCTTGTGGAGGGCGACGATAGCGAAACGATGCGCCGTCTATGCGAGGAGCATCTGCCGAAATACAGCCGCCCGAAACATTATATATGCGTAAGCGAATTGCCGATGACCGCCACAGGCAAACCGGCACGGGCCGAAGCCATGAAGACAGCGCAGGAGGCAATAGACGGAGAATGACCGGAAAGCGCGGTCAGACAGCGCTTTTCAGTTCAGCATCGACAAGATTTGTAAGTTCCACAAACTCGGCGACAGACAGCTGTTCGGGGCGGCGCGTCATACATTCGTGCTGCCAGAACTCCGGCGCGACGGTCTTGTCGCCCATTATCTGGCGCAGACTCACGCGCAGCATCTTGCGCCGCTGACCGAAGACGGTCTTCACAATGCGCTTGAACAGTGCCTCGTCGCAGCCGAGATTCTCAGTTGAGTTGCGCGTCATGCGTATGACGGCGCTCTTCACTTTTGGCGGCGGATTGAACACGTTCTCGCTCACCGTGAACAGATATTCCACATCATACCACGCCTGTATGAGCACCGACAAAATGCCGTACGACTTGTTTCCCGGCGCCGAAGCAATGCGCTGCGCCACCTCGCGCTGTATCATTCCCGTGCAGCAAGGTATGAGTTCCTTGTTGTCGAGCATCTTGAAGAATATCTGCGACGATATGTCGTAAGGATAGTTTCCCGTCAATACAAACTGCCGACCGTCGAACAGGCGCGACAGGTCCATACGCAGGAAGTCGTCGCCGATGATGTTCTCGCGCAGCGCCGGATAATGACTGTTGAGCCATTCCACCGATTCCGCGTCTATCTCAACAGCCTTCAGCAGACGGTCTTTCTCCATGAGAAACTGCGTGAGCACGCCCATGCCCGGTCCAATTTCAAGCACCGGAATGTCCGGACACGTGTCCACTGTGTCTGCTATCGCCTTTGCAATGTTAAGATCGGTCAGGAAATGCTGACCGAGATTTTTCTTTGGTCTGACAGTTTTCATACGGCAAAGATAATGCAACTTGGGTGGCGGACAAAATAAATGAGCCATTAATTTGAACATGCCACGCATAATGGAGGCATAAACCGCATATATCCACACGAAAAAACAACTGCCCCAGCTGCATATAAACATATAAACAGCCAATCAGTTTATGGCCCAACGGATATTCTGCGGCGATTGGGCGTAATAAAAGACTGTGGTCTCGAGCCGGAATAAGTGTTGCTTTCTCACAATTAAAGAAAACGATATTCACAGCCTTGAAATCATTTCTCTTCACTATTGATATCGTCTTCTTATGATAAAAAGAAAAGATTTGGGTTAGTTTCATATTATTTTCCGTTCATATCCGTGTTGTTTTATCATGTTGAAATAAAACGATATGGACTATTTTCATATTAATCTTCCTATCTATCAGAGGTATTTTATTATGTTGAAAACAAACAATATAGGCTAATTTTATATTATTTCCCCTCCCCATCAGAGGTATTTTATTATGTAGAAAACAAACAATATAGGCTAATTTCATATTATTTCCCCTCTCCATCAGAGGTATTTTTATTATGTAGAAAACAAACAATATGAGCTACTTTCATATTATTTCCCCTCTCCATCAGAGGTATTTTATTATGATGAAAACAAACAATATATACTACTTTCAAATTATAACCGAATTTTGATTTTTCCGCCTCAGTTTCCTACTCTACCCCGAAAAATAAGCGCGCATTTGCAAACAAACATTCCTTCGGGCTCAAATACGCGAATTATGAGAGTTTTACGTAATATATTAAATATCAACAACTTAATTTCAAGGCTTATTTTCCCGCATTGCAAAAAGCACCATTTCGGCTTGCCAAATGGCCCATTTCGGAGGCAGAAAAGCACCATTTCGCACCCTAAAATAGGCTTAATCACATTGCGAAATGGGCAATATCAGAAAACGAAATGAACTTTTCCGGACTACGATTCGGGGTATATCGAAAGACTATAAAGCCCCAAATGGCCTCCGAAACGATTATTTTAACATTCCTTCACACCTCTTTTGCGAAAATATTTTGTCAAAATTATGTCAAGAAAAATCGTAAGTCCACCTCCTGAGTTTTCCTTAAAGACGCCGGCATCGGCAGTGAGGAATGGTCCGGAATGTATTCACTGCAACAACCGGAAGAATGCATCGCACTGTCAAGGATGATTCATCGGCTGTAGCAACTTGAGTTTATCATATGCGAGAAAACGTGCTCTCACGGTTTATACCGCTCCACCTTGTCCGGAAGTTTTTCTTCATTCTTTGGCATTTCATAAGGAAAAACAATCTGCACCGTATTCCCACCGGACCCATAACCACACAAAAAGCGGACACAGCGGGCCGACGTAAACACGCCGGAAACACGCTGTGTCCGCATTATTCATATGTAACAGGCGACTGCGGCCCGTGCAGAGCCGCGCCGCAATGCCACATGTTTATTTCTCAGGAATGTTCTCGAGAGTCTTCGTAAGCAGAGTCCAGAACGGCTCTATAGACTCGATGAGACAACGCTCGTTGGTTGTGTGCGGCGAACGGATCGTAGGACCGAACGACACGACGTCGAGCTGCGGATACTTGCCAAGGATGATAGAGCACTCCAGTCCGGCGTGATCTACGACCACCTGTGCCTCCTTATCGAAGAGTTCCTTATATTTCGTGGTGATGAGATGGAGTATCTCGCTCTTTGTGTTAGGATCCCATCCGCAGTAGTCGCCCGAAGTCTCAACGCGCATGCCGGCCATGTTGAATGTGCTCTGCAGCGTGTTTACGATATACTCCTTGTAGCTTTCGCGTGAGCCGCGTGCGAGAATCTTGAAGTTTGCCTTGCCTTCGCCAATCTCGATAATGGCGAGGTTTGAGGAAGTCTCGACAACTGAAGGGAACGACGGAATCATACGCATCACGCCGTTGTGGCATCCGTAGATGGCGTCGATGAGGTTGTCCTGTATGTCCTCAGGCACTTCTGTTGCCGGAGTTTCCACTTCTTCTACGAAGAAATGTATCTCGTTCTCTATGCCTGCGAACTCGTCGTTGAACAGCACACGGTATTCCTCAACCATGTTTTTCAGCTCCTCCACGTTCTCCTTCGGCAGTGTCAGCACTGTCTCACACTCGAACGGGATGGCGTTGCGCATGTTGCCGCCGTGCCATGTGGCCAGGCGTGCGTCGAGCTCTGCCACAGCGTCGCGTACGAAGCGCACCATGAGCTTGTTGGCATTGGCGCGACCAAGATGAATTTCCAGACCGGAGTGTCCGCCCTTAAGTCCTTTGAGCACTACGCGTACGGCAGCATCGGTGCTGTCGGTTGCCACCTCTTTATATTCGAGAGTAGCTGTCACATCCACACCGCCTGCGCTACCTATGCAGAACTGTCCCCATGTCTCAGAGTCGAGGTTTAGCAGGATGTCGCCGTGCATCTGTCCTGCCGGCAGATCGTTGGCACCATACATACCGGTCTCTTCATCAGCAGTGATGAGTCCTTCTATAGGTCCGTGCACGAGAGTCTTGTCCTCCATCACAGCCATTATTGCAGCCACGCCTATACCGTCGTCGGCTCCGAGAGTGGTGTTGCGTGCCTTAACCCATTCACCGTCAACCCAAGCCTCGATAGGATCGGTCTCGAAGTTGTGTGTGCTTTCCTTGCTTTTCTGCGGCACCATATCCATGTGTGCCTGCATGATGACACCCTTGCGGTTCTCCATTCCCGGAGTGGCAGGCTTGCGCATTACGATGTTTCCTGCCGGATCCTTGAATGCCTCTACACCGGCATTCTTGGCAAAATCGAGCAAGAACTGCTGCACTTTCTCAAGATGTCCTGACGGACGCGGTACTTGCGTGAGGGCATGGAAGTTTTTCCATACGCACTCAGGCTTCAGGTTTGTAATTTCACTCATAGCTTTTATCTATTAATGTTAAAGTTATATCATTCGTTTCCAACGGTCACGGCCTCCGTTCCCCTTTTACGTTTCTTGGTGAACGCGAGCGCCATCCACGCATATATGCCCAGCAGAATGACCAGCAGCGTCTGCACCGAGTGCACTATCAGCACGAAGTAGAGAGCGTCGGTCTCGCCCACTCCATAGAGTATGAGCATGGTTTTCACGGCGAAATGCCACGGTCCGGCTCCGTTCGGCGTCGGCACTATCACGGCAATGCTTCCCACTATGAACGTCACCAATGCGCACGCCATGCCAAGGCCCGAGGTGGCCTCAAAGCAGAAGAACGTGAGATAGTAGTGAAGGAAATAGCTCACCCATATACCCAGGGTGAACAACACGTACAAAGGCATGTTCTTGACGCCGCGAAGCGAGAACACACCCTGCATCAGTCCGCTTATGGTACACTTCACCTTATTATATATTGAGAACCTCCGCAGGAGATACCATAGCAATATCAGCACCGCCACGGCGCACACGGCTGTCACCACATAGCCAGTGGTTGAGAAACGGTCGAACATTATCTCGATGTTTGTGCCCGTGCGGCTGAAGAACCGGTCGAATACGCGCAGCTGGAAAAACAGCGTCAGCAGCGTTATGGCGAGCACGAGCAGCGAATCGATTATTCGCTCGGTGACCACCGTGCCCAGAGCCTTAGTGAACGACACACCGTCGTAGCGCTTGAGCACTCCGCAACGTGCGAACTCGCCGATGCGCGGCACCACGAGGCTGACGGCATAAGAAAGAAATATGGAATTGATGCTTGTAGATGCACGGGGATACTCGCCTATGGGGTTGAGACTCATCTGCCAGCGCCATCCACGGAACATCTGCGCCAATATGCCAAAGGGGAAAGACAACAACATCCAAGTCCAGTCCATTTCATGGAGAACCACCCGACTGACATTTTTAAAATCGAAGTCACGATACATCCAGTATAGTATTACTCCGCCAAGTAACAGCGAAAACACTACCTTCAGTATGTCGTTGAATGTTTTTCTGCGTTCCAATGTTTCTGTACGAAATATTTATTGTTCTATATATAATGCAAATGTACGAAAAAAGACTCGTATAATGTAATTATATGAAACTAATAAACATTTTTTAGCTTCATGAAGGCAGGATTTTCACCTCCGGCATGGCGCATGGCGAAAATTGCGGCACAACGGGCTTAAAGCCGTTGGAATACACATCGAAAAAACGGACGATTTATGCCAAATTGGCGTTTCATTTGCCACTATGTCAGTTTTATTGATAAAAATATGACATATTGTACACTTTCAGGCCGATTTTATAGGCTTTCATTGATGTACGTCAATAAAAGTCCATATTCGGCTATTTTTGAACCAAAAGTGTTTGCACGGTACGCTATTAGCAAGTATCTTTGCAGCGTCGAAAAGACAAAAGGATAACAAATTAACAATTAAAAGAAAGGTAAAAAGATTATGTTAACATTCATTACATTTGCCGTTGTAGCAATCATGATTGCTAAGGCAGTAAGCTTAGGACACAAGATCGACCTGCAGAAATAAGGTCAGTCTCCTGTCTTCTTCTTTAAGAAGAATTTTATTAAACGTTTATATAGAAAAGCGGGGAATCGGCATCGACCGGTTTCCCGTTTTTTCGTATGCGGAAACATCGACACAAGCAACGGCAGGACATGAACCAGCGACGACGGAATATACATACTATGGCTGTGGCACACTTATGTAACGGCAGCGACTAATCCGTGCGATGACCATTAAATATTTGTGCAACGAAGGCGGCATACTCATGCAACGAAGGCGGAACATTTACCTTATGATAACCGCACGCCCTACCGTCAACGGCACAACATTCCATATACAACGGCACGAATAAACACAGAACGCATCACGCAGCGGCACCCGCCGGCCGCCCCACTCCGCATAAGGAAACAAAAAAACGGATGCATCTTTGCGATACATCCGGAACTCTGTTGGGATACTCGGACTCGAACCAAGAATGACAGGACCAGAATCTGTAGTGTTACCATTACACCATATCCCAATTTGTTGCTTGCGTCTTCATTTCTGAATTGCACTGCAAAGGTACACAAAATTTTTAAACTACAAACATTTTTCGTGACTTTTTTCTAAAAAAAATAAATAAACAGCCTTTTTAGCGTGTTTTTCAGATTATTCAATGTAACTTTGTACATTATAATAAATAAAAACAATATCAAACAATACAAATCCGATACACACGGCAAGAGCTTCTCAAACCTAAAAAAGAAACTCAAGCCAAATCAAAGAAACAAATTTAAGTAAATGGAAACAAAAAACAGACTGGTTGACACAATAACTAAAGGAATTCAGGAAAAAAAAGGACAAAACATAACCATTGTTGACCTCCGCCACATCGACGGAGCGATAACCAACTACTTCGTGATATGTCAGGGCGGCTCACCGATGCAGGTTGAAGCCATCGCCTCGTCGATAGAAGACATGGTGCGCGAGGGTGTCGGCGAGAAGCCGGCCAACGTCGTGGGACTCGGAAACAGCCAATGGGTGGCAATGGACTACATAGACGTGATGGTACACATATTCCTTCCGGAGACGCGAGAGTTCTACAATCTCGAGAATCTGTGGGAAGACGCCGAAATGACACACGTGCCCGACATAAACTGACAAATGACTGTCAGACCGGCAAAAAATTATCAACACACACAATACTGGCATTGATTTAGCATCTATATAAAATTATGGACAACAAAGAAAACAAACATCAGAACGACAATAACCAGCCGAAGATGCCTAAATTCAATATGAACTGGATATACACAGTCATACTGATAGCGCTGTGCATTCTGTTCATCACGGGCGGAGGCGACGCACTCGCCATAGGCAGCTCGGCAAAACAAGAGGCCACATACACCAAGTTCAAGGAGTATGTGGAAAAAGGCTATGCCAAGAGCGTGGTGATCAACAAGGACCGAAGCACCATAACCATGTACGTGAAAGCCAAGAACATACGCGACGTGTTCGGCAAAAATGCCCAGCAGGTGGGTCCGGAACCGTCGGTGAAGGTGGAGTTCGGCTCTGTGGACGAACTTGAGAAATATCTCACTTCCATGCAGAAGGCCGGAAAGATAACCGACTTCAGCTATGAGAACGAGAAAGGAAACTCGTTCATGAACCTGCTCATCAACCTCTCGCCGTTCATCCTCGGCATCGCACTATGGATACTGCTCATGCGCCGCATGGGCGGAGGCAACGCCGGCGGAGGTGTATTCAGCGTGGGCAAAAGCAAGGCACGCATGTACGAGAAGGGCAACGACTTGGGCATAACATTCAAGGATGTGGCCGGACAGGCTGCCGCCAAGCAGGAGGTACAGGAGATTGTCGAGTTCCTCAAAGAACCGCAGAAATACACCGACCTGGGAGGAAAGATACCTAAGGGCGCACTGCTCGTAGGTCCTCCGGGAACAGGAAAGACCCTGTTGGCGAAGGCAGTGGCAGGCGAGGCAGGCGTACCGTTCTTCTCGATGAGCGGTTCCGACTTCGTAGAGATGTTCGTCGGCGTGGGTGCAAGCCGCGTGCGCGACCTCTTCAGACAGGCAAAGGAGAAAGCGCCGTGCATCATATTCATTGACGAGATAGATGCCGTGGGACGCGCAAGAAGCAAGAACCCGGCCATGGGAGGCAACGACGAGCGTGAGAATACTCTTAACGCACTGCTCATAGAAATGGACGGATTCGGAACCAACAGCGGCGTCATCATACTGGCAGCGACCAACCGTGCCGACATGCTCGACAAGGCATTGCTGCGCGCAGGACGATTCGACAGACAGATAAACGTGGACCTGCCCGACCTGACCGAGCGTAAGGAGATATTCCAGGTACACCTGCGTCCGGTGAAGACCGACAACACTGTGGACATAGACTTCCTCGCACGACAGACTCCGGGATTCTCGGGTGCCGACATAGCAAACGTATGCAACGAGGCCGCCCTCATCGCAGCACGTCACAACAAGAAGGCCGTGGGCAAGCAGGATTTCCTCGACGCCGTGGACAGAATAATCGGAGGACTGGAGAAAAAGACCAAAGTGATGACCTACGACGAGAAGCGCACCATCGCGCTCCACGAGGCAGGACACGCCACTGTGTCGTGGTTCTGCGAATATGCCAACCCGCTTGTCAAGGTGAGCATCGTACCGCGTGGCCGTGCTCTCGGCGCTGCGTGGTATCTGCCTGAGGAGCGTCAGATAACGACAAAGGAACAGATGCTCGACGAAATGTGCGCACTGCTCGGCGGACGTGCCGCAGAGGAGCTGTGCAACGGACAGATATCTACCGGAGCCATGAACGACCTTGAGCGCGCCACAAAGAGTGCTTACGGCATGGTGGCATACGCCGGAATGAGCGATAAGCTACCGAACATTTGCTATTACAACAATCAGGAATACCAGTTCCAGCGTCCCTACTCCGAGACAACGGCAAAGATAATAGACGACGAGGTGCTCAAGATGATAAACGAGCAGTACAAACGTGCCAAGGATCTGTTGACAGAGCACAAGGAAGGACACCGACAGCTGGCCGAACTGCTGCTCAAGCGTGAGGTGATATTCGCCGAGGATGTGGAGAAGATATTCGGCAAGCGTCCGTGGATAAGCCGCTCACAGGAGATAATGGCCGAGGAAGAGGACAACGCTCCGAAGCTCGAGGACATGCCCGACATCGTGAAGGAGGCCCAGGCCGAGCACGAGAGATCACTTGAGAACAAGTCGGCCGACACCGACAGCCAGCCGGAACCGTCCGACAATGACGACAAGAAAGACGAGAAATAAGAAACAATAAGTGCACTATGAGTGAGAAAATGAAAAACCTGATAACACGCTCCATAACCGGCGTATTGTTCGTCGCGATTATCGTGGTGTGTTTCATGTGTCCCGAAGGGATGATTATGGTGTTCGCGCTTGTCACCGGACTGACAATCTGGGAGTACACCGGACTGGTGAATCAGATTGACGGAGTGACGGTGAACAGGTTCATCTCCACCGCAGCCGGCGTCTATCTGTTTCTTGCGATAGCCGGCTTCTGCAGCGGCATAACGCCGTCGGCAGTGTTCATCCCCTATCTCCTGAGCGTCATCTACCTGTTCATCAGCGAGCTGTACACCGAAAGCAAGAATGCCATAAACAACTGGGCATACACCATGCTTTCGCAGATGTACGTGGCCTTGCCGCTCGCCACCATAAACATACTGGCGTTCAGAGACATCGGCGGACAGGTGGTGTTCAGCTATCTCACGCCACTTAGCATCTTCATATTCCTTTGGGCAAACGATACGGGAGCCTACTGCTTCGGCTCGCTCTTCGGCAAGCACAAGCTGTTTCCGAGAATAAGCCCGGGTAAGACATGGGAAGGCAGCGTGGGCGGAGGCATCCTCGTGCTGGTGGTTGCCGCCATAATAGGTTATCTGGAAAGCAGCAACGCCGACCAGATGGTGGGCGGAAGCACGATGTCAATACCCGAATGGATGGGCATGGGACTCGTCGTTGTGTTCTTCGGAACATGGGGCGACCTCGTGGAATCGCTCTTCAAGCGCACGCTTGGCATAAAAGACAGCGGCAACATTCTGCCCGGACACGGAGGTATGCTCGACCGTTTCGACTCGTCGCTCATGGCCATGCCGGCTGCCGTAGTCTATCTTTACACACTGACACTTGTCTGAATAAACATACGTCCCGGCGCAGGTATGATCCGACCTGCGCCGGGATTTAATTTTATAAGGATCAACCTTAACCCTGCAATCACAACTAACCTTATATCCACTTTATGAAAAAAACAGTTTGTTATTGCATACTGGCGGCTACGATGCTGCTGATGTGCTGGAGCTGTGCACCGAAAAGCATGGCAAAGTATGCTCCCATCGAGGTGAAAGTTCCGGAACGCCCGAAAGGACAGACCGATGTGGTAGGACTGCGTGCGCCACGGCTCGACACCGTGAGAGTGGGATTCATCGGACTCGGAATGCGCGGACCGGGAGCCGTGGAGCGATGGACTCACATACCGGGAACGAAGATTGTGGCTCTGTGCGACATAATAAAGGAACGCGCGGAGAACGCTCAGAAAATAGTGACAAACGCCGGACTGCCCGCGCCCGACCTGTATTACGGCAGCGAGGACGCATGGAAGAAGATGTGCGAACGCACCGACATCGACCTCATATACATAGCCACAGACTGGAAACACCACGCCGAGATGGGCATATATGCCATGGAACACGGCAAGCACGCGGCCATAGAGGTGCCGGCGGCGATGACTCTCGACGAGATATGGGCGCTCATCAACACCTCTGAACGCACACGCAAGCACTGCATGCAGCTGGAGAACTGCGTATATGACTTCTTCGAACTGACCACGCTCAACATGGCCCAGCACGGCGTGTTCGGCGACATACTCCACGTAGAGGGCTCATACATACACAACCTTGAGGAGTTCTGGCCATACTATTGGAACAACTGGCGGCTTGACTACAACCGCAAACACCGCGGCGACGTGTATGCCACACACGGTCTGGGACCTGCCTGTCAGCTGCTCGATATCCACCGCGGCGACCGCATGAAGACGCTCGTGGCGATGGACACCAAGGCCGTGACCGGTCCGGAACTGGTGAAGAAACTGCAGAACGAGGACGGCTCCGACTTCCAGAACGGCGACCACACCATGACTTTCATACGCACCGAGAACGGCAAGACCATACACATACAGCACGACGTGATGAATCCCCGGCCGTACAGCCGCATGTATCAGCTCACCGGAACGAAGGGCTTTGCCAACAAATATCCGGTGGAACAGTATTGCCTGCGTCCCGACAAGACGGGCGAGACAGGCATGCCCGACCTTGAAAAGCTGGACATGCACTCTGCCGTATCGCAGGAAGTGAAGGATATGCTGATGAAGAAATACAAGCATCCGATACACCAGGAGCTCGAGGAAATGGCGAAGAAGGTGGGCGGACACGGCGGAATGGACTTCATAATGGATTACCGTCTGGTTTACTGTCTGCGCAACGGACTGCCGCTCGACATGGATGTATACGACCTTGCGGAATGGTGCTGCATGGCTGAACTGACACGCCTGTCTATCGAGAACGGCAGCGCGCCGGTGGCTGTGCCCGATTTCACGCGCGGAGCCTGGAACAAGACGAAGGGCTACCGCCATGCGTTCGCCGAATAGAAAATACGACTTCAGAAAATAAGACTGCGCCCGTGACACGATTGATGTCACGGGCGCAAATGATATATAACGCCCTTACGCCCCGTCAGATAAACATTCTCCATATTTCCTTTCCCCCTAACATTAACGTTTCCAAGGAAAACCGGAGAATCCAACTTACAATTTTTCTTGACACAATTTTGACAAAATATTTTCGTAAAAGAGGTGTAAAGGAATATTAAATCATATATAATAACGGACATTTAGAACAATACCATATTTTGATATACCCCGAATCGTAGTCCGTAATCATTCTTTTCACGTTATGATATTGCCCATATCGCAATCCGATTAAGCCCATATCATGGTGCGATATGGTGCTTTTCAGCCTCCAATATGGGCCATTTTGCAAGCCGAAATGGTGCTTTTTGCAAAACGATAAAACACCCCTTAAACATAAATTATTGACATTCAACATATTAAGTAAAGCTCTCATAATTCGCGTATTTGCGGTCGAAGGAAGGTTTACTTGCAAATACGCGCTTATTTTTCGGGGTATATCCGGAAACTGAGACGGAAAAATCAAAATACGGTTACAATTTGAAAGTAGTCTATATCACTTTATTTTAACAGGATAAAATAACGCTGATATGGAGGAAACTTAAATACCTTCGCATACGAAAACAATACTTCCATATATGAAAAAAATACTTTCCATATCTGGAAAAATACTTTCCATATCTGGAAAAATCCTTTCCGCCACACGAGAAAAATCATTTTTCAGTGAAAAAACATTCCGTCACATAACCCCGGAAAGCCCATGCCATAACATCTTATACGCAAGACCGCCGCTGACTATTCTATCAACGGCTATTTCACGGTTTTATAATCGTATATCCTATCAGCTGTTTTTTGCCCCCTGTCCGGCCGACCTTGACCGCAACAGCCCGCATATTATCCTTGCGGCATTCTGCGAAGCATCCTCATGACCGAGGCGTTCGCTCACCGAGGCATATCCGTCGAGCATGGCCTTACGCCCCTCACCACCGGGCAGAATGAGCGACAGCTCGTGAGCGATGTTCTCCACGCTGAAGGTGTCGGCGACAAGTTCGGGCACCACTCCGGCATCGGCTATGAGATTTACAAGCGATATGTATCTCACGTGCAGGAGCCGGCTGCGCAACCACGAGATGAGTTTCGGCAGCGGTGTCTTGTAACAAACCACCTGCGGAACGCCGAACAATGCTGTCTCAAGCGTGGCAGTGCCGCTCGTCACCACGGCCGCGTCGGAATTGGCAAGCAGCGCATAGGTCTCGTCGCGGACAAACCGAAGCGTGCCGCCATGGGCGAAAGCGTCGTAATATTCGGCCGGTATGCCGGGCGAACATGCCAGAACCGGCTGACAATCGGTGAAGCGTGCGAGAGCCTGCATCATGGCAGGCAGATTGTCCTTTATCTCCTGTCGGCGGCTGCCTGGCAACAAAGCCACCACGGGTTTGCCCTCATCCAGCCCGACACGCTTGCAGAACGCCTGCCTGGTCTCCTTGTAACCGTCGAGAAACGCGCTCACCTCTCCGGCTGTGGGATTGCCCACATAGTGTATGGGATAGCCGTGCTTCTTCTCGAAAAACGGTACTTCGAAAGGAAGGATAGAGAACAGTTCGTCCACGTCACACTTTATGTCTTTTATCCGCCATTCCTTCCACGCCCATATCTTCGGCGATATGTAATAATATACAGGTATATCGGTGTAAGCGTGCACATAGCGTGCTATGCTGAGATTGAAGCCCGGATAATCCACGAGAATGACGACATCGGGCGCCCACTCCTTTATGTCGCGCTTGCACAACGACATGTTGCGCATGATGACATGAAGGTGGGTGATGACCGGAACGAAGCCCATGTAGGCCAGCTCGCTGTAATGCTTCACGCGCGTTCCGCCGACAGCCGACATAAGGTCGCCCCCGAAGAAGCGGAACTCGGCCTCGGCGTCGTTCTCCTTCAGCGCACTCATGAGTCGCGAAGCGTGCAGGTCGCCACTCGCCTCTCCCACTATAAGATAATATTTCATCTGTTTAAAAACTTTCAGAAAGTCCAGTCTTTCATCTTTTTAATCATATCGTATGCCGTTACGTCTATCGTCGTAGGCGTTATAGCCACGTATCCGTGATTGAGAGCCCAGTTGTCCGTGTCTTCAGCCTCGGGCTCGTCGTTGGTATATTCGCCTGTCATCCAGAAATATTCATAGCCGTGAGGATGCTTCATGCACACGCACTCGTTGCCCCATGTGCCCTTTGCCATGCGGCATATCTTCACGCCGCGGAACTCGTCCACGAGCGGAAAGTTTACGTTAAGACACACTCCCTTGGGCAGTCCGTCCCTCAACACTCTCGCCGTGATGCTTCTCACCAGCGGGCGCAAAGGCTCGAAGTTCGCCTCGTCGCGATGGTCGCAGAGCGAGAAAGCCACCGACGGGATATACTTCATGCAGCCCTCCGTGGCCACACCCATCGTTCCGCTGTAATGCGTATTCACGCTGGCGTTGTCGCCATGGTTTATTCCACCTATCACCATATCCGGCTTGCGGTCGGCACAAAAGCGGTCGAGGGCGAGCTTCACGCAGTCAACGGGCGTTCCGTTGCACGACCACACATCCACACCTTCTCTGTGTCTGCGCAGCTTCAGACGTAGCGGCGTGGTGGCAGAGAAAGCACACGAGAAACCCGAACGCGCCGACTCGGGAGCACACACAAGCAGGTCGGCCATATCCGACAGCATATCCATCAGGCAGTTAATGCCACGGGCATGATATCCGTCGTCGTTTGAAATGAGTATCAAAGGCCTTTTTTCTTTCATAAATTTACGTTTAATTTGCATGCAAAAATACGAAAAAAGGTTTAAACTATCCGTTTCTCACATAAAATATGTATCTTTGCCAATAATTTTATCAAGATATACAAGACTGCGTGCCGAGCATATATCTTGATGTGTGCACGAGCTTCGTGCAACGAATAAAGCATAAAAGAGATGGGAAAAATTATTGCATTGGCTAATCAGAAAGGCGGCGTAGGTAAGACAACCACAACAATAAATCTTGCCGCCTCGCTTGCTACTTTGGAAAAGACTGTTCTCGTCGTTGACGCCGATCCGCAGGCAAACGCATCGAGCGGACTCGGAGTTGACATAAAGGAAGTGGACTGCTCCCTCTATGAGTGTATCATCGACCACGCCGACGTGCGCGACGCCATCTACACGACCGACATAAACGGACTTGACATAATACCGAGCCACATCGACCTTGTGGGAGCCGAGATAGAGATGCTCAACCTGAACGACAGGGAGAAGATGATAAAGAAGCTGCTCGAATCCATACGCGACGAATACGACTACATACTGATTGACTGCAGCCCGTCTTTGGGACTGATAACGGTGAACGCACTCACGGCTGCCGACTCGGTCATCATTCCGGTGCAGTGCGAATACTTCGCGCTCGAAGGCATCAGCAAACTGCTGAACACCATTAAGATAATAAAAAGCAAGCTGAACCAGAAACTGGAGATAGAAGGATTTCTGCTGACAATGTATGACAGCCGTCTCAGACTCGCTAACCAGATATACGACGAGGTGAAACGCCATTTCCAGGAGCTCGTGTTCAAGACAGTCATACAGAGAAACGTGAAACTGAGCGAGAGCCCGAGCCACGGTCTGCCTGTAATTCTCTACGATGCCGACTCTACCGGAAGCAAGAACCACCTTGCGCTGGCAAAGGAAATCATAAACAAGAACAAGTGACATCCACTGAGAAAGTGGACTGAAAAACGATGAAAGGACACGCCGACGGCCGACATACATATAAATATGACACAGCACCGGCGGAACGGCGGTCTTGAACAAACCACATCATACAATACTCATATAACCAAAACGCCATATGGCAGTACATAAGAAATTCAGCAAAAACGTTCTCGGACGAGGACTTGACGACATAGAACGGGGCCAAGGACTTGACGCACTCATCGACACAAACGGAGTGCGCACACAAGGCACGTCGACCATAAACGAAATTCCTCTGGACCAGATAGAGCCCAATCCCAACCAACCGCGAAGGGATTTCGACGCCGAAGCTCTGCAGGAACTGGCCAACAGCATAAGTCAGATAGGCATCATACAGCCTATAACGCTCAGGCAGACAGCCGAGCACAGATATCAGATCATTGCCGGAGAACGCCGCTGGCGCGCGTCGCAACTGGCCGGTCTGACAGCCATTCCGGCGTACATCCGCACGATAAAAGACGAAAACGTGATGGAAATGGCGCTCGTTGAGAACATACAGCGCGAGGACCTGAACGCAATAGAAATAGCACTTGCATACGAGCACCTGCTCGAAGCTGACGGCATGACACAGGAGAAAGTGTCTGAACGTGTGGGAAAGAGCCGCACGGCAATCACCAACTATCTGCGCCTGCTCCGCCTTCCGGCACAGGTGCAGATGGCTCTTCAGAAGAAAGAAATAGACATGGGACATGCCCGTGCGCTGCTCGCCATCGACAGCCCGTCGCTACAGATAAAGCTTTTCAACGAGGTGCAGAAGCACGGTTACTCAGTGAGAAAGGTGGAGGAACTGGCACAACAGCTGAAGAACGGCGAAGACATAGAGAGCGGCAAGAAGAAAATCGCGGCCAAAGCAAAACTTCCCGAGGAATTCAACATGCTGAAAAGCCGTCTGTCCGACTTCCTGCATACAAAGGTACAAATGAGTTGTTCGCCAAAAGGCAAGGGCAAGATAACAATTCCTTTCGCCAATGAAGAGGAGTTGGAACGCATTATGAACATCTTCGATAAAATGAAAGAGCAATAAACGTGAGATTTCATTTATCCGACATACTGCTGGTATGCCTTATAAATTGTACGCCTGTCGCGACGCACGCAAACGTATGCAAGACAGACACGACTGACACTTCAGCACAGTCGACATGGCATGAGAACGCTCTCACCGACAGCGTCATAAGTGCCGGGAGCCTGCTTTCGCGCAACGACAGCCTGTCGCTCGTAGCCTCAACAGACTCGGTGGCAAAGAAGGCGAAGCGCGACTGGACTACGTGGAGGCCTAACCCTAAAAGAGCATTATGGCTTGCACTGGTGTTGCCCGGTGCCGGACAGATATATAACCGCAAATATTGGAAGATACCAATCGTTTACGGAGGATTTGTCGGATGCATATATGCAATGCAGTGGAACAACCAGATGTACCGCGACTATTCGCAGGCTTATCTCGACATAATGGACGATGACCCGAACACGCAAAGCTACAATCAGTTCCTGCATCTGGGCAACAAGATAGACGAATCGAACATCGACCGCTACACACGTCTGTTCAAAAGCCGTAAAGACCGCTACCGCCGGTGGCGCGATCTGAGCTTCTTCGTCCTCGTGGGTGTATATGCTCTGTCTGTGATCGACGCATACGTTGACGCCTCACTCTCGGAGTTCGACATCTCGAAAAATCTGAGCATGAGCGTCGCACCGACGATAATAAACAATTATAACGACAACCGGCTGTCGCTGAAGTCAAACTCGATCGGAGTGAGTTGCAGCCTGAACTTCTGAGAAACGAAATATCTTAAAAGACACATTATATAATATAATAATCAGATAATAAGAATAACGATTAATGAAGAAAATCAATTTGTTGATAGTCGCTGTGATTCTTGGATATTGCAGTCCCGTGAACGCACAAACGGACAATGACGATACAGAAATCACAGTGACAAACGAAAAAGGTGAAAAGGAAATTATCGAGTTGCCGGGAGGCATGACATGCGAATTCGACAGTCTGCTGACAGAATACAATGTCAAGACTTATCTGAAGCCGGACGCAGACTGCAACATGCCCGACGTGAACCCTGTTTACGACAAAGAGGTGTATAAGGAAAGGCTGAGCAAGATGCCTACGGTGATAGAGATGCCGTACAACGACGCCGTACAGCAGATGATAGACCGTTACAGCATCAAACTGCGCAAATCTGTAAGCATGATGCTCGGCATACAGAACTTCTACATGCCGATATTCGAAGAAGCACTCGAGGCATACGGACTGCCGCTCGAACTGAAGTATCTCCCCGTGGTGGAATCGGCACTCAACCCTAATGCCGTGTCACGTGTAGGAGCGACAGGACTCTGGCAGTTCATGATAACAACCGCAAAGCGCTACGGACTGGAGATAAACTCGCTGGTTGACGAGAGACGCGACCCTGTAAAAGCGTCATACGCAGCGGCTCATTATCTGAAAGACCTCTACAAAATATTCGGAGACTGGAACCTTGTGATAGCCGCATACAACTGTGGTCCGGACAACATAACAAAGGCAATACACCGTTCCAAAGGCGAGACCGACTATTGGCAGATATATCCTTACCTGCCGAAAGAGACAAGAGGATATGTTCCGGCATTCATCGCGGCAAACTACATCATGACATACTACTGCGACCACAACATATGTCCGATGAGAGCCGACCTGCCGGTGAAGACCGATACGGTGGTGGTGAACCGCGACGTACACTTCGAACAGATTGCGAGCGTGCTCAACATGGATGTCAACCAGCTGAAGGACCTCAACCCGCAATACCGTCACAACGTGGTAAACGGCAAGACACAACCGTCGGCCATACGTCTGCCCGCTACGCAGATAAACAACTTCATTGACAACGAAGAGCGCATATACGCATACAACAGCGACGAACTGCTCAACAAACGTACCGAGGTTGAGATAAACAAGACCGCACCGGTTGCCGTCACAAGAAAGAAGACGACAAGAAGCAGACGCCGCACCACAAGAAAGAAGACCGTAACAATAAGAAAAGGCGACACTCTGTCTGAAATAGCCGAGCGCAACAATACTACGGTGAGCAAGCTCAAACGACTGAACAACATAAGCGGAACGAACATACGCGCCGGCAAGAAAATCAGAGTGAGATAATATATATTTAATCACCTAAAAAACTATAGTCATGGACGACCTGGATCTTAAAGACAAGCAGAAGGAAGCCTCCGAGGCTAAGATGATAGACGATGCGTTCCAGCATCTGCTCAACACTTATCTGGCAACACGTCACCGTAAAAAAGTTGATATCATCACAAAGGCATTCAACTTTGCACGGCAAGCGCACAAAGGCGTGCGCCGACTGTCGGGTGAGCCATACATCATGCACCCCATTGCCGTGGCACAGATAGCGTGCGAGGAAATGGGACTCGGATCGACAAGCATCTGCTCGGCTTTGCTCCACGACGTCGTCGAAGACACTGACTATACGGTTGAGGATATAGAAAACATCTTCGGCAGCAAGATTGCGCAGATTGTCGATGGACTGACGAAGATATCCGGAGGCATATTCGGCGAACAGGCGTCGGCTCAGGCAGAAAACTTCAAGAAACTGCTTCTGACGATGAGCAACGACATAAGGGTGATCCTGATAAAGATCTGCGACCGTCTGCACAACATGCGCACCCTTGCCAGCCAGCCGGCAAACAAGCAATACAAGATTGCGGGAGAGACTCTCTACATATACGCACCGCTGGCAAACCGTCTCGGACTGAACAAGATAAAAACCGAACTCGAGGACCTGAGCTTCAGATACGAGCATCCGGAGGAGTATGCCTCAATAGAAGAGAAGCTCGCTTCCACACAGGCTTCACGCGACACTCTGTTCAAACTTTTCACCACCCCGATACGCGAGGCACTCGACAAGATGGGAATCAACTACCAGATCAAGGCGAGAGTGAAAAGTCCTTATTCCATTTGGAACAAGATGCAGAACAAGCATGTCACCTTCGAAGAGATATACGACATACTTGCAGTGCGCATAATATACACGCCGAAGTCAAGAAGCGAGGAGATAAACGAATGTTTCAGGATATATGTTGCCATAAGCCAGATATACAAGTCACACCCCGACCGGCTGCGCGACTGGGTTAACCATCCTAAGGCAAACGGTTATCAGGCACTGCACGTCACACTGATGTCTAAACAGGGACAATGGATCGAAGTGCAGATAAGAAGCGACAAGATGGACGAGGTGGCCGAACAGGGATTTGCGGCACACTGGAAATACAAAGAAGGCGACATCGTCGTGGACGACGACAACGAACTGAACAACTGGCTGAGCACCATAAAGGAGATACTCGACGACCCGCAGCCGGACGCCATGGACTTCCTCGACACCATAAAGCTGAACCTCTTCGCAAGCGAGATATTCGTATTTACGCCCAAAGGTGAGATAAAGACCATGCCTGCCGGATGTACCGTACTCGACTTCGCTTTCCAGATACACACGTTCCTCGGAACACACTGTATAGGTGCGAAAGTGAACCACAAGCTCGTCCCGCTGAGCCATAAGCTGCAGAGCGGTGACCAGGTTGAGATTCTGACTTCAAAATCGCAGCACGTGCAACCGTCGTGGATAAACTTCGTATCCACGGCAAAGGCAAGGGGAAAGATACAGGTGAGCCTGCGCCGCGAGAACAGAGAGAAACAGAAAGAGGGCGAACAGATCCTTACCGAATGGCTCAAGGCGAACGATAAGGAGATGAATATGACCATAGTCAACAAGCTGTGCGCGCTCCACGAAATGCAGAAGCCGGAAGACCTGTTCCTAAGCCTTGGCAAAAAGACAATAACTCTCGGAGACAAAGATCTCGACGAACTGAACGAGAAAAAGAAGGAAGGTTCAATTACATGGCGTAAGTTCGTGCCGTTCCTCGGCAACTCATCCAACAAGGACATAAAGAAGAAAGCGCTGTTCATTGTCGAGAAAGGATTCAACAAGAAAAAGCCGATCATCATATCCGAGGACACCATAGACAACTTCATATATCCCGGTTGCTGCCACCCTATACCCGGCGACGACATCCTCGGATACATCGATAACAAGAACCGGATAGAAATACACAAGCGCGACTGCAAGGTGGCCGATAAGCTCAAGACAAGCTTCGGCAACAAGATTCTCGACGCAAAGTGGGACATGCACAAGCAAATGTTCTTCGACGCGACAATCGAAATACGAGGCATCGACCGCAAAGGCATGCTGCACGACGTCGCCGATGTAATTTCGGACAAGATGAATGTCAACATCCACAAAGTCACGATATCAAGCGACGAAGGCATATTCGACGGCCTCATAGAACTGCGTGTACACGACCGTAGCGAGGTGAAGGAAATAATGAGAAGCCTGAAGAAGATAAGCGATTTGCAGGAAGTGCTACAGACACAATAATGACCCGTCACACACCGGAAACATGACGACAATCATTATGCGTACGGTGGAAAGCATAAAAATGCGGCAGTATCTCAGCGGAACATTCTCCGCCATGATACTGCCGCAGTTCATTTATATATTTCCGTAGGCTTACCATAATTCGTCATAAGGACAAATCGCGACATAGTTCATACTATCCATTTTCTTTTGTGATTTATTCCTGTAACACTTACAGCCATAAAACTTAATATTATACACAATGGAACAGGAATCTTTTACCCAACCGCAAATGCATCATTTGCAAACATTCCATACACGCCTTCATTTTTATGCACATTAAACCGAAATAATCCAAGGTCAGAATCCATCCCCGTTCTGTCTCGCACGCAATGCGACACGCCCCAATTCCTCCTTCACATCATTCATAGGACGGAACGGCACCACGATGTCCAGATCGGTGTTTATGATGCAGTATATCTCCTCCTCGTCGTTGTCCTCACCTCCGAATCCGTCCTCATCGGCAAAATATTGCCCGTCGGGATAAATGATCCACGCCAACGCGCAAAAACCGTCCTTGAAGTCGCTGTACCTTCCAAACCAATACCTCACGACCTTGTCGTCCACACAACCGCAATGTTTGAAACGGCGGCGGATGCTCTCCACGTCGATATCACAGTCGTCCACGAGCACCTGTCCGCTCTCTGATACGAACACCCGACGCTTCCCCGTCTCCATATTCACAAGCGTGAACGAATCGTCTCCAAGCAAGGCCGCCACCCCGCAACCGATGTCCTTGTATTCATTTTCGCCGCTGACAGACTGCGTTTCAGCATTCCTCACCTCGTCCTCCGCGGTCGTATGCTCCACATTCTTTCCGCAAGCACATTCCTCCACAGCCGGCGCGGTCTCCTCAACAACGGCAGCCTCTTCCCTGTCCTCATCCGTTCCTGTATCCTCCACGGCCTCACCAGAAGAATTATTATCACGCATCCGCATCCATGCAGTCACAATAGGCGACGATATTTCGTACAGTCTCGGCGCATATTCCAGTGCATCATCGCACACGCCATAGTCCACAACATCATCCGTATCCACATTCCTTGCCTTCCACGAATAATATCTGCTTCCGTCGTCTCTCACCTCCACTTCCGGTTCAGAGAGCGCCACCATCACACTCATACCCATGAACGGCACGCCGGCTATGCGCATCTCTACAAACGGCACACCCTTGCGTATATCCACAGTCTCAGCAATAGTCTTTATTTTCATATTCCTGTCCTTTCTTCTTTTGTACGTCCGACTTCAGCCACGAATCCGACTTCAGCCACAGTTAACCCTATACGCGTCACCTTCCGGTCTGCTATCCAGACAGCTCCGGCACAATCTTCTCCGTAACCTAGACAGCCGCACACTCGGCAAACTTCTGATTACAAATATACAAAATTATATCATACTAACCACCATACGGTATAATATGAGCCGCTGAATAATACCATGCAATCAGAAGCAAAACATAATACGAACACAGAACAATATTGTAATCCACACCACATAATATCATACCTAACGCCACCACACACTACACATCGTCACACCTCCACCGTTCATCCTCTGGAAACGGCACCACAAAAGCCTTAAGATAATATGAGTTAGACTAAATTACGTTAAACAAACGTATGTATTCGATGTCAATAACATATATTTTTATGCTATTTCACTACACATTTTTACTATTTTACCTTTTATCTTAAACTTTATTTACTATTTTTGCAATTATAAAAGAATACCAAAAAACGACCTAGGTAAAAACATATAATTAAGCAATGAGACCAAACAATATATTATCAAAATTAGACACGCCACTTATCGTCATAGGCATAATAACAATTCTGACGATAATAAGTTTCCCATTATCTATTTGTCTGGAAACCTTGACAACAGCGGTCTTAGGAATTCTGGGACTATGTTATCTCGCCCATACCATAACCCTGTTATTTTTCAGAAGGATTGATTTCGACTGGAAATTAATGAATGGTCATTTTTTAAGACGAATAATATGTATTATCGTATTGCTGCCTTTTACTCTGACTCTGATAATCGGAATTTCAATATATGCCGGAACAAAAGCTGAATTAAATACAATCAGTTCAAAGAAAGAACTGATTTATGAAGATTCTCTTTATGCTAAAAATGACAGCTTGCCATCAGACTTACGCAACAAACAAGAGAGCCCATCTCTGCTATGGATTGTATATAGTCATTTCATGGATCCCGGAAACCAGCATATGACAACATCAACAGCCGGGCGTGGATGGGCTGCCATAATAGCAATATCAGGAGTTATATTCTTGAATGGTATTCTTATCTCAATACTGACCAACTGGTTTGACAAGAGACGGGAACACTGGTTGCGTGGCGAAATCAGATATCCACGTTTTTTCTTAAAGAAAAACAAATTTGCCATAGTCATAGGAGCAAATGAGATTGTATCGTCTGTCATAAAGAATCTGCTCTCACACAAAACAGACGGAGAAATCAACTTCAGGTGCGAAGGAAACAATGAATATGTAATTCTACAAACCTGTAAGGAAGCTGTGGATGTACGAGAAGAACTATCATCGCATCTGACAGAAGAAGACCTTAAACGTGTTATTATATACAATGCTCAACGCGATTCCAAAGCCGAACTTGCAGAACTGTTCATAGAGAATGCTACGGAAATATACATACTCGGTGAATCGACACTAAAAAATCTAGGTGAGACATACCATGACGCATTGAATATGAAATGTGTCAATATGATAGCAGATTATCTGGACAATATAAACAATAAGAACAGAACAGATAAAAACGAAATACACAAAAAAGTATGTAAAGTAATGTTTGAATATCAAACGACATATTCAATGTTTCAATATTCAGACATGCCGGGAAATGTAAACGACAATATCGTCTTTATACCATTCAACTGTTACGAGACATGGGCTCAGAGAGTGATGGTGGAAGGCGTATTTGACAATAGAGAGCATAAAGACTGCTCATGCAATATTGATGAGACAAGAACAAGCGACAGCGGTATCAGACCCGATTTTATAGAATATACCCCTCTGGACGGGAAAGGCATATCATATGATTCTGACGAGCATGTACATTTCGTTGTTGTCGGGATGTCAAAGATAGGTGTTGCCATGGGCGTGCAGGCAATGTTTCAGGCTCATTATCTTAATTTCAGGAAAAAACGTTCGAGAATAACCTTTATCGATACAAATGTAGATAAAGAGATGAATTTCTTTAAAGGCAGATATGTGAATTTCTTCGGATTGGTAAAGAACAAATATTTTGATGCGAATAACTGCACATCGGATATGTTGATGCCCAATAACGGATGGACAGATCCGTCAGAACAGCCTGACTACAAATGGGCGCATTTAAGTAAAGACGGTAAAAATTTTATTGATCTGGAGATAGAGTTCGTTAAAGGTGAGATAGAATCAGACGGTGTGCGTGAGTACCTGAGAAATATTGCTAAAGAAGAGAAGTCGAAACTAACGATAGCCGTATGTCTGACACAGACTCATAAGGCAATAGCCGCAAGTTTATATCTGCCTGTTGAGATATACAAGAAGGTTCAGGAAATATGGGTTTATCAGCGTGAGGCCTCAGACATACTGACTAACCTGAGCGGAGCAAAACTCAATGACAGACGATATAAGAAACTTCGTCCTTTCGGTATGATGTATGGAGAATATATGAGAGACCGCTCTCTGTATTTGAAATCAATTATGGCAAATAGGGCTTATAAAGATTATGACAGCCTGAAAAAGATAAATGTAATCGACAAAGATACATATAAGGATTTACGGATGGACTGGAAAAAACTTTCCATTGCGAATAAATGGTCGAACAAGTTCTTTGTTGATACAATATATCAGAAAATACGCGGCATAGCTCCCGGATTGTTTCATGGCGAAAATATCGCCGGAGCCTATAAGAATAAATTATTTAATGATGGAGCAGATAAAAATATTGAGCCTACTTTAACAGAGGCGCTCAGAAAATATGAAACCATATTAGGCCAGTGTGAACATAACAGATGGACAGTGCAACAGTTGCTGATGGAATTCAGTCCGTGCGGGAAACATGATGACGAAATATGTTGCATGCTTAATGACGCATACAGGCAAACATACTTAAAGAAAAAGGAATATGATGAGAAATCGTTGCCAAATAATATCAAAATAGCCTTTAATAAGGCAAAAGATGATTTCATGTCAAAGAAAGAGAGTCTTAAGGAGAGCGAGGACAGAGTCCATCCAAATATTTGCGGATACAGTCATCTGGATGAGGTGGACTTCGGAGCAAAGCAATTCGACATAAATATGAATAATGCCATTCCTGTCATTCTTATGAAAGTTGACGGATACAAATCTTTAAAATAAAATTTATACTATGATAAAAACATCTGAATTTATACATCCGGAAGATGCTGCTGCACTTAGACAGCTGGAGAGCATCCCCGGATTTCCGGCATTTGTAAAAAAGATACTGTCGCTTGGTCTTGAGCAAATGCAATATGGTGTCAACATGGCTTCCGCCATAAGGCTTTCACCAACGCAACTACCCGAAATATACAATCATCTTCCTCCGATATGTGAAAAGTTGGGAATTGACGAGCCAGAGTTTTATCTGGAAATGAATCCTATGCCAAACGCCTGGACTTTTGGCGATACAAGGATTTATATAACATTAACATCGGGTTTGTTAGAAATGATGGATGATGAGGAACTTGATGCCATAATAGCTCACGAATGTGGCCATATCATATGTCGTCATGTCCTTTATCACAGCATTGCAAGCTACATACTTAGCGGAGCCGACTCTTTGGGTGTGCTGGGCGCATTTACTGTTCCTATACAATATGCCATACTTTATTGGTACAGAAAGAGTGAACTGTCGTGCGACAGATGCAGCAGTATAATTACGTCGCCTGAAGTAGTAAGCCGTGTGATGGCAAGACTTGCCGGAGGTCCTAAGAAATTGACAGAGAATATAAATATGCGTGAATGGGCAAAGCAGGCAGACATGTATGACGAAATACGCACTGACGGAATGTGGAACAAGGCCCTGCAACTGTATGTGACTATGGGGCGTGACCATCCGTTTAATGCCGTGCGTGTAAGAGAAATACTGAAATGGGGCGAGAGCTCACAATATCTGAATCTGAGAGAAAATATTAAAGCAGAAGCTTCTGGTAAGAAATGCCCGTCATGTGGAAGAAGTGTTTCACCTGATTGGACATTCTGTAAATATTGTGGAAATAAATTACGTTAACCAATAAAACTTTTACAATTATGTTTTTCAACGAGAAAGGGATACTTAATATTGACGAGTTGATTATGAATAATGCCTCTTTCAAGAAAATAATGGAAGATGGCATTGTGACCGAAGAAGAGATAAAGGAACAGTCTGACAAAGTTGTTGCCTTGCTGCACGATATGGAAAAGAAATACAGTGAGGAACAACTTAATGAAATCAAGGATTTGCTTGTAGAGTCAGGAGTCCTTTATGCAGTTTATAACTTTTACTCCATTCAATCATTAAACTTAAACAAATAAAGAAATGGGAACATTCAGTACTAAAAAAACATTATATGGTTCGCCTTCATTGATACCGCAGATGGCAGTGCGCATACAAAACGAATTTCAGGATGAAGGATTTAAAGTGAAAGCTGATTCGTTGAGTGGAAATGGTTATGACATATCTATAACCAAGGGCGGAATGTTTAAAGCTGTATTAGGAATGAAGACTGCCTTAAAAGTGACATTGCTTCCACAAAACTCGAATATTAGGTTTGAAGCCAATGTGGGCATTTGGGGACAGCAGGCAATACCGACTGTTATCTCCATGCTGTTCTTCTGGCCTGTCCTTATAACTCAGATATGGGGAATGGTTGAACAGTCGAAGCTAGATGATAAGGCATTGGCAATAGCACAGGACGTGATAATCATGAATGGCGGGAGCAGAAGCGAACAGCCACAAAGTCTGGGGCGAAAATTCTGTACTTCGTGTGGACATCAGAATCCAGAGAGCGCCAGATTTTGCAGTGAATGTGGTCATCCTCTATAATTTATTATTAAGCTTCAATCAGCCGTTATAGAATTGAACATATAGAATAAACAAATAAAATTAATATTTGTGGTATAATGGCTGGTTGGAGTTAAATATTATAAGAGAGAGATTTTGTAACATAAAGAGACATAATGTCAATTATCGAAATAATATATAAAAATTTATGAAGACTTATGATTTTGAGTAATATTATAATATATTCATCTTTGGCACTGATAATATTATGTGCTTTTTTGGCATTATGCCTTTTTCTTAGCAGTTGGCGCAGATGGATATTCCGACATTTAAAGTGGATAGCAGGTTGTGTGTTTATTACCGGCGTATTTATTTACATGATTGGATTCAATGAAGAAGGCAGCAGGAACAATATTCTTGTGCTGTTCTTACGTTCTTGCATCTCGTCATTGGAAATGTTCGTGTCGGAGTCTGATTTGATAGAGGTTGGCAAACATTTTAAGGAGAACCATCTTTATATGACGGTATTCTCCATTACGCATTTCATGGCTGTCTTTGTAAGCGCCATATTCATTCTCAGGCTATTCGGACTCAGACTTATGTCTGTGTTCAGGTTGTGGTTGCGCAGCTTGTTCTGTAACAACTATAATCTTTATGTATTCTTTGGTGTTAACGAAAAAACCTTGACCGTAGCTGAAAGCATAAGGGACTATTATAAGTCTAAAAATATCGGCCAAAATGCTTACCTGGTATTTGTAAAGATGAGCGCAGGCAGTGGCAGCCACCATTCTTCACGCTTCACGTTCAGTCATTTCTTTCATACGGTTGACGATGGCATAGAAGAATATGTTGAACGTATGGAAATGCTTAATGCCGGCAAGATAAAAACATTTATCACAATTACCGACAAAATAATGGACATTAAACTTGCTGAAAGTATAGCAGGGAATGATGTTTTTGATGAGCTTGGACTGAAAAATCTCAAGCGTTGCATATATAAGAGTGGCAAGACCCAGTTCTTTTTCCTCTCTGAGGATGAACACAGAAATGTTGAGTCTGTTTACGCTATGAAGAAATTGATTGCCGGTTACGAAAAATATATTTCGGCCATTTACTGCTATGCCCGTGAAAACAGGATAAACAGAAGCATCTTTGATGATTTTGGCAGCGACAATAAAATTTATCTTATTGACTCGTCCATGCTTGCCGTACAACAGATAAAAAACAACTCAACCAGCCAGCCTGTTAATTTTGTGGAACATGACAATAATACTGGCACTGTGTCGTCTGTATTTACATCTATGATAATAGGCTTTGGTGAAACCGGACGCGATGTATTTAGATTTTTGTACGAATTCAGTTCGTTTGTCAAAGAAACAAATAAAGGAGAGGACGGTAAAGACAACATTATAGAACAAGACAAGAGATTTTATATTGTCGACAAGCGTCTTGATGAGCTTAAGACAAAATTCATTGTCAATGCTCCGGCACTTAAAACTAAAAAATCCATACAATGGTTGGAAAATATGTCAACTAAAGACGCTCAGTTCTGGAACAAGATGAAAGAAATAATAAACGAGCTGAATTATGTTGTCATTGCGATTGATGAGGATAAAGAGGCGGCCTTCATAGCTGTGCAATTATTTGAGTTTGCCCACTGTTACCGTAAGGATCTGAATAATTTTAAAATATACGTGCGGCTACGTGACATTAATAATAAGCGGCTACTGGAACAAACAAGAAAATATATAATAAATGATGGTGGAAAAGAATTTAAGATTATAGAAGCGTTTGGAACAGAAGAAGAAGTCTTTGCCTATGAGAATCTGCTGGAAGTATCAACAGAGGAAAAACTTAAAGAATTCGAAAAAGAATATGATAAAATTTATAATGAAATAAGCCACAACCTGCCAAAAGAAGAGAAAACAGAAACCCTTGATGCAGTGGATAAAGCTTTTAAACAATATTATAAGAAAGAGCAAGACCGCTCTAACGTATGCCATATTCTCACAAAATCAATTTTAGCAGGTGTTGCAGACAAAGATAAAAATCAAGAGAAGCTTGATCAGCTTATTTCTGTCACTTCACGCAATGAGCATAATGAATATCCTAATCTCGTATCTGAAAACGATAAAACTCTGTTTAATAATCTTGCTTACTGCGAGCACATTCGTTGGAATGCCAAGATGGAGCTATTAGGTTTCATCTATGGTGATGAAAAGTCGATGAAACACAAGACACACAATTGTATTCTGAGCTGCAACGAACTTATACGTTCTGACAAGCCTTATATAGTTAATACTCTAAAGTATGATAAAGGCATTGTGGAGCTGAGCATTAGAGGTTTAAAAGATAAAGAATAATGACCGACAAAGAAATAATAAATGGATTAATTATCAAAGACAATCAGATAACTACTGAATTCTTCTTTGTCAAATGTCGTCCGCTCTTCTATAGCATCATACGGCATGTATTCTCGTATGACGTTGATTATGATGAGTTTGTCAACGAATTGTATCAATATCTTATGGACAATAATGCTGCAAAACTGCATGGATTTCAATATCGTTGTTCATTAATGCAATGGCTGAAGGTATTGGCAATTCATTATTTTGTAAAAAAACGTAATATGATGATAAAAGATTCAACACAAGAGTCTCTTTATATTACGAATATGAAAGAAAGTACGGATCCGGTGTCGTCAGCAAGATCAGATCTGGAACGTATTTTTAACTTTATGCAAAATAAACGTTATGTTTATGTCATAAAGAAACTTGTAATAGAAGATGTGAAACCAGAGCAATTGGCTCAGGAACTTGGTGTAACAACGTCAAACTTGTATAACATTAAGCGGCGTGCAATGCTTGCACTTACCGAAGCCGCGATAAAAGACATTACGCATTATGGCAAATAATAATAAAAACATATCCGATGAATTGCTTGCATCTTTTCTCGATGGAAATATTTCCGGCAATGAGGCAGAACAAGTATTAAACGCAATGCAAACTGATTCCTCCTTGTGTGAAGCTCTTGAAATTGCCTTAGATATTGACAAGGAAGAACACGTAATAATGGATAAAGATCTGCCAATGGCACAAATGGCGGCAGATAGCAGAGCAAATCTTTGTTGTGTACACTGCGAGACATATATACTTAACCGACATGACATCGAGTTCAGTGAGTCGGACCTTATCAATACCGCCCGCGAAAACAACTGGCTTACAGATAAAGGCACACCACTGTACGCCGTGGGACAGCTTTTATCATTAAAGGGCATAATGGTAACACGGACCTATGATGCAAATCTGACTGATATAGCAGAAGCGCTTAAACGCGGCAACGATATAATAGCAGTTATCGACAATGACAAACTCAATCCGACCCTACAGGATTATGACGATTTACCCAACCATGCGATTGTTATCACCACTATTGACAACGATGGGCAGAACTTGACAATCTACAATCCACAAGAATCTGTTTCGTCATTGCAGCATATCTGTATTTCCAATTTTATGAATGCCTGGCGCGAATCCCGCAATTATATGGTATGCACAATTAAATCTCCTGATGAATACAATCCACGTCCGATAAATCTTGATGATATAGACCTTACAGACCACCTGTTGGATTTGCGCGAGGCAATAGCAGAAAATGCTCATGACATATGGGCATTGACACGAATCAACGAAGGTTGGACATACGGTCCCGTGCGCGATGATGCTAAAAAACAACATCCTGACCTCGTTCCGTATTCCACACTGTCAGACAGCGAAAAAGAATATGACCGTCTGATGGCGATGAATACGATAAAACTTGTAAAGAAGTTGGGCTTTGAATTTGTAAAGAAATGACTTTGAATATAAAAGCTATTAATTATGGAAAGGAAATATAAGATAAATAATTCAGAAATAAAAATATGCTTTGGCGATATTCTGAAAACAAAAACAGAAGTAATTGTTAGTTCTGATGATTCCCTTCTATCCAGAGGTGGAGGTATTTCCAAATGTATTTCTATTGCAGCAGGTGAATCCTTGCAACAAGATGCAAAAAAGAAAATTCCTGCTTCATTAGGAGATGTTATTGTAACTACAGCTGGTAATCTTCCTCAAAAATTTGTCTTTCATGCTATAACAATTGATAAAAATCATACTAACGGTCAAATTCTGGAGAATAAAGAAAAAAATAATGAAGTTTATCAATTTATTATAAAACACTCAATAAGAGAATGTTTTAAACTTTTAGCCGCACATAATATTCATTCTATTGCTTTTCCTGCAATAGGAGCCGGTGCAGCTAGAATTCCATATGAAAAAGTTGCACAGCTCATGTCCGAAGCAATTTCAGAAGTATTGTTGGCAACGAATAAACATTATGAGGTGGAAATTTATCTTTATGATCGTTTGGGGAGAATGACAGTGCTTGATTTCTTATCTTTCTTTGAATATTTCTCTTATGCTTCAAGATATTCTCTTGAGATAAAAAAAAGAGAATCTCAAAACATTTCAAATGATTATTCTGAAACAAACATAATTGATGATGCCAAAGAAAATAACATGATTCATCAAGTCTTCATAAGTTATTCGCGTAAAGATACTGAGAATATAAAACCGATTTGTAGCATTCTTAATGATTTAAACATAAAATATTGGCTTGATGTTAATGGTGTATATAGTGGTGAAAATTATAAAGATGTTATATGCGATGCCATAAAAAAGGCAATATTAGTTATATTCATATCATCTAAAAACTCAAATGCTTCAAATAATGTAGCTAAAGAAATAAGCTTGGCAGACAAATTCGGAAAGACAATTATACCTATTTTATTAGATAAGACACCTTATGCACCAAGGATAAATTATGATTTAAGCAGTATTGACAGCATTGATTATTCGGACAGAGATAACAATGTTTTAGATAAATTACGCCTAACTATTCAGGCAAAATTAGTAATGGTTCAAGACAAATAGAATACATAAAATATATCCTATAAACGATAAATTCTGTAAACGCAATCATCTCAATATGAAAACATTAGCATTCATTTCTTATTCACGCAAAGATAAGTCCGTTGCGCATTGGCTCCATTCTAAATTGGAAAAATATCCTTATCCCAAGGTTTCCATAAGTATCGAAAACCGCCCTCCGGACAAAAAATATTTACGTCCTATATTTATAGATGTAAAGGATTTGTCTGTGGACGAACATCCTTTCAGTGAAAAAATAAAAGCTGCACTAAGAGATTCTCGCTTTCTCATACTTATTTGCAGCAAACATTCAGTATGCTCTGAATTTGTCAATAAGGAAGTTACATATTTTCTAGAAGTTCACAACTTTGACTATTCAAAGATAGTTCCAATGTTCATCGATAATGTGGATGATAATGTTCCGCCGTCCATATCAAAATCAAGTGTTATGCAGCGCCATTTTCCTATTTATACTACGACATTGAGCGAAAAAAGCGAAGCAAACACTTATTGTTTTTACCAAATCGCTGCCTATCTCCTCGGAATTGATTTTTCGTATTTGTACAACAGATATGAAAATTATGCAGCAAAAAGGAAAAAGAAATATTATATGTATGTTGGTATTCTTGTTTTATCTCTTATTTTAATAATACTGAGTCTTTTCTCGCAATATAGAAAGCAACAGGATCTTGCTCAATTCGAGAAAAATGTTTTTCCACGCTCTGTAATGGTTGGATATGTCAACAACTTTTTGCGTCCAGTCATATCATATATGAAAAACAAAAATCAGAACTTCAAGATTTATGTTCTTATGCCTATAAAGCAAGAAGAAATACTCAATCACCAGAAACGGATTGATGACATACGCTATGACATTGTGAAACAGCTTGGTGCTGACTCTCTTAAATTTTTGAGATTACCTACATTCATGAAACGAGGATCCACCGTAACAACAATATGCACTAAAGATAACAGATACAACAATATATTTTTAGACTTTGCTTCCACCACGAGCTCTTTTCTTGAAGTAGCCGAATACAAGAAATCACATGAAGCTTATCGGCAAACCGATATCGATGACCTGATTCTTGAATATGCGAATACATTTGTATCCGAAGCAAAACAGAAATTACAGAAAGACTCCGTCTTTGTGGATTTTTATTTTTCGCAAGACGATCTTGTTTCAAGATTAAAAGAATACTGATATAAACCATTTCCTATATGCCGCATAGAAATATTATTTCATTTTTCAGAAATTATAGACTTGTCACGGTTTGGATATTCCTGTTACAATCCGTTGTGCTTATGTCACAGACACAGCGCGGCATTGTCCGTACAGCATTGCGACCTAACAAGAAGATTGTCTATTTGCCGGGCGTGACAATCCGCCTGCGTGGCGGTCACACTGCTGTGTTGAGCGGGGCCGGCGGTAAGTTTGAGATGACCATGTCGAAGGCAAAGGCCGGTGACGCGTTTTATCTCAGTTCCGTCAGGAAATCAGGTTACGAGCTTGCCGACAACCGTACCATTGGCCGTGCCTTTACTTACTCGTCAAAGGTACCGATAGAGATTGTCATGATTAACACGAGGGAGAAGGAAGAGGATGTCAGGCGCATCTCTGACAATTCCTACCGTCGTGCGGAAAAGACTTATAAGCAGCGCATATCCAAACTTGAAAAACAATTAAGTGAGAAGACGATAAGCGAAGCTTCTTACCGTGAACAGCTTCAAGATCTGCAAACATGGTTTGAGAAATATGAAAGTCTGATAAACAGCATGGCCGAGCGCTATGCCTCGACCGACTATGCCACGATCGACTCTCTTAATGCTGCAATAAACATTGCCATTGAGAACGGAGAGCTGGAACGGGCTGACTCGCTTATCTCAACCGCGGGCTCTTTGGAAAAGATGGTTAAGGAGAACAAGGAAGCGGAAAGAAAGGCAAATGAACGCCTCAATATAGGACGTAACATAATGGAGAACGCCACGGCCGACCTTATGTCAATAAAAAATGATAAAAACCGTCTTGCCGATTTGCTTTACAGTAAGTACAGCATCTGTCTGACCCGTGCCGAGAGAGATTCCGCCGCTTATTACATTCAGATGCGTGCAGAACTTGATACTACAAACGTGGATTGGCAGTTGGAAGCGGGATGGTTCATTGATTATTACCTTGCAGATTACGAAGAGGCAATTGCATTATATAAACGCGCCTTACGTTCTGCAGTTGAGCAGTTTGGAGACAGTCATCCCGATGTGGCGACAAGCTACAACAACATCGGCTTGGTTTACAATGATCAGGGAAACTATGTCAAGGCTTTGGAGAGCTACAACAAGGCATTGGAAATATACTTGTCGGTATTCGGAGACAAACATCCGAATGTGGCAACAAACTACAATAACATCGCTGTTGTTTACTTTAGTCAGGGAAACTATGCCCAAGCATTGGAATAC
>ULRG01024996.1_pt1 | contig 56172 bp, 60 predicted proteins | sample 1955211 | NCBI WGS metagenome assembly ULRG01 (sample SAMEA4835676, study PRJEB28245) | human gut metagenome | biome: gut microbiome; material: fecal sample | place: Denmark | collected 2008
ATCTCCCTTGCCGGATAAATATGCACGCAACTGCTTCGCCTGTGAGATAAGTTTCTGCAGTGAGTCGAAAGACATGGAAGAATAATCCCCAAAGAGCTTTTTAAAGAAATCATTGTCTCTTGAGATACTGTCGGCCTCCGCATCATTCACTGATTGGATGCCTTGTTTTACCTTTTCTCTTGCGACGGCTATCGCCCGGTCAATTTCCGCCGAGTTTGCCTCAGTCCGCTCCGCCTCCAATTTAGCGATATCATCATCACCTTGTTTCTTTATAGCCGCACGCTGTGCCTCATAGTCACGATATTTAGTCAGAAGTTCCTGCAGGGTTTCCTGCTGTTTCTTCTTTTTCTCCTCGTTATCCTTTTTCTCCTTACCGTCAATCTCTGCAACGGTGGCATCATATATCTGTGCAGCCTGTATACGCTGGGTTGCGGCCTGTGCCGAGATATTGGCAAGCTGCTCAGGAGTAACTTTTTCCCCGGCGGCTTTCAGCTTGTTATAAAGTTCAATGCGCTGTTGCTCCTCACGGTTGATACGCTCTTTCTCCCGCTCAAAGTTCAACGATGCCTCCTCACGCTCCTTGTCATATCCCTCTTTCAGGATGGCGATACGCTGATCCTCTATCTTTTGACGGGCTTTCAGTTCTAACTCGGCAAGGTTGTTGGCCGGTTTCGCTTTATCCTTGTTGTTCTCAGGAGCCACGAACCCGCCGATACCGGATTTCTTTCCCAGCTCGGCATATTCCTCCTGCAGCTTCTTTGCTTCCTCCAAATAAGCGTCCCGCTGCTCCTCGGCGGCTTTTACGGCTGCATCCTTGGCCTCCTTATTATGTTTCTCTATCAACGCCTGAGCGTCAATCTGACCGTAAGACTCGCTTTGAGCCATATAAAGCCCCATTTTAGAGAACCAGCCCATCGAACCCTCGACATCGGATTCAGGAGTGGCTTTTACCTCGTTCACCGTTTCGTCCGCTTCCACGGCCTTGTTAACAAGACTTTGGGCTTTCGCCTGCAGGAAAAGCATTTGGATATAGTCATCACTCTTTTGGATCAGCACATCATACCACTCGGCAACGGTATTGTAATATCCGAAGCTCTCGCCGTATTTCCGGTTCAACTCCTCAACTTTGGCCTTTTCCTGCTCCTTGCTACCGGTAAAGTCTTTCAGGCTTTTCGTGGTATTCTCTATCTCAAAGCGGGTTTTGATCATTTGGGAACGCCCGTCACTTTCTATTTTAACCCGTTCTTTGGCCTTTTCCGCCGCTGCCTCCTGAGCATCGCTGTATTTATCCCAAAGCACGATAAGCCCCGTTATAACGGCGGAAAGCCCCAGCGTAAGGGTGGCCATCAAAGCGGTGGCAGCCGCATTGGAGATGCCCAATGACACGGCCAACTTTGTATTGGCCGCCGTCAGCAGCTTTTTCATCTTGACAACGGTGACCAGCCGGAAAGCGGAATCCTTGTTCAGGGTATTCATGACTTGCTGCAGCCCCATAGTGACGGCCATGACGCTCTGCACACGGGTTTGTATCTTTATCAGATCCTCGTTTTCCGAGGCAAAAATCCCCATGACACCGGTGGCGGTCGTGAACAGACCGGACAAGCCGTTCACACCGCTCATCACTCCCTGCAAGGCTGCATCATCATTGGCGAGAATATTCGTTTGGGTACGCAGATCACCGATGGTATCGGCTAATACAGCGGCTTTATCGGCCATCTCCGCATACTCTTTGGTGTTCTGTTTGCCCTCCAAACGCAGGCGAGCCATCGCATCCTGCATCTCCCGGAGCTGCATCGAAAGACGTTTGGTGGAAACGGATGCCTTGTCATGCTCCGCCTCAAGGGAGGAGAGAATGTTCTTGTCCTCCTGCAGGGCTTTGGTACAGGCATCTATCTCCGCACGCATCTCCAGCTGCGCCTTTCCGGGTGCAAGGTTGTCGTATTGCTTCTTTAAATCCTTGAGACAGGATTCAACATACTTGATCTGCTCTTTTTGGGCGGCAATACGGTCTGTGATGCTTTTAGACACCTGCTCGGCCTTATCTCCCAGCGTTTCGGCGGACTTGCCCGCCTTGTCAATGCCGGGAGAGAGCTTGTCTCTCATTATGAATTCTATCTCAACGGGTTTCATTGTTCTTTCAGTCGTGATTGGAAAAATCCGGAAAGGCTTTTAGGTTTCCCTTTACCGCCTTTGCTTCCGGTTCGGTTGTTATCATTCTCTTTCTCGTAATGTGGCGCATCGGCAAGCATCATCCGGAGGGTTTGGTAATTGACACCCCAAAGAATGTATTTTACACTCCAGCCGGTGGCCGCAGCTATCTGCCACACGATACCAAAGGGGCTATGGGATCCGACATATTTCGTTCTTAACTCCCCTTTCTTTTTTGGCTCTCTCTCGGTTTCAGTGGATTGGATATCTGAACCGATTCGATAATACGCATAAAAGACTTTGTACCAAGCAAAGTGACAAAACGCTGGTTAGCACCCTGCAGGTACTTGTCAGGAACAAACCATCTCAAGAGCCATGCGACAATACCGGAAAACAATAGACCGGAAACCGCCCCACGGCAGATGGTCAGGGATACCATCTTGGAAACACGTTTGCCATGAATGGCAAGGAACGCCATCTCCTCATGCTTGTTGAACTGCTCCATCTCCTCGTATGTGATACCCAACTGCAGGTATAGCCTTGCGATCCGGATCTGACTCCCCAAGCAGGGACGTTTCATGGTTACCCTGATCGATACCGGTTTCTTTCTGAATGGCATCTTAAACTGCAAAAAAGGCAGGGAAACCCCTACATCAAGCAAAGCCTCCGCTGCCTCTATTTCCACGTTCTTTTTCATGGGTTACGCATTACCAGCCGCCTGACTCAACGTGAGGGTGGCCTTTTTGGTATTATCAGCCGCAAGGATAAACTCTACCGATCCGTTTCTCGCAGCCCCGGTATTGGCATCCGCCGTGATGGTAATCCTGCCGTTTACAATCTCAAGGCTGAAACCGGCGGGAACCTTTCCAACGGAAAACGCTCCGGAGGCTTCAATATCCACCGTCTTGCTTTCTCCACCTTTGGCGAATGACAAAGAGGTGGGCGTTATGGAAATAAATGGAACCGTGTCATCAAAGCTGAAAGGAGAACCTCCGTCCAGCGGGTTCAACATTTCCATTTCACACTCGATACCCAGCGGATCATCACCGCCAATCTTGCCACGTACAACACCGTCCAGCGTCATACGCTTGACCTCGATAGTCTGGCCGGTTCCGCAAAGGATTTTCAATGCACCCTCTAACGAAACGGATTCCGAGGGAGCCTCCCATTTTGTACCGTCCACCGTTCCGCCCATCACGTCCTTACAGTTCTGAGGAACAAGTTCAATCAGGGTAAACTTTAGCAGATTGGTAGCATCCTTTTTCTTTATTTTCTTGACCGGGGCATTACGAACCTGTGCGGCAAAGAGCTTGATATATTCAGCGGCATCACCGCCCCAATCGATACCGTCCTCAGAAACATTGCCGATCTTTTTACCATTGAAATAAATGGCATCAAGGAGCATCATGTATCCATCATTCACATATACTTTTGACATCGTTCTCTATTTTAAAAAGGTTAATATTCTATTCTTTAGTTTCTTTAGTGGAGAGGTAAGCAGCAAACCGCCCACGAATCCGGCTAAAAGCCATTTATACCATGTAGCGGGAGGTTTTTCCTTGATACTTTCAGCGGCATCGCTCTCCGCCTTGTAGGTTTCATCACTCCGGCTGCTCGTCTGTTCCATCCGGGAAATAACCCGTTTTAAGCTATCCACCTCGTTGCGCTGTCGGAACACCTCACGCTCGTAAAAAAGGCATTGCCGGGCGATAGAGTCACATTTACCCGTAACCGTGATATTATCGCCATGCCTTTGCACGCTTACCGATGCCTGACCGTCTTTGGCCGTGTAGCCAGCACCATCCGGCAGGTTAAGGAGGTTCTGTATCGGAACATCCACTTTCGCCTCCGACTCCGGAATCCCCTCCCGTGTCAGGGCGGTTATCGTCTGTCCCTGCAGTAGTTCCCCCGTCCTCTGAGCCGTCACGTCTGACTGCTCTCCGGTTACTCCGGTGGTGGTTCCGCTTTTCGTCTGTTCCGTCAGCGTGTGTGACTGCTGGCTCTTGGTTAATTTCGCCGTGGCACATCCCATCAGGCAGAACACGGCTATAAGTAGCACGAGGGTTACCCCTCGGATTGGATTTCTCATCATTTCCTGTTTGTTTATTGATTACTTTTCTTAATCTCTCCACCTCTTTGGTAAGACGGGAGAGCTTTTGGATCATCTCCTCCTGATTCGCTTTCAGGTCGGCATTCTCTCTACGGAGCTGGATATTCTCATCCAATATCTTCCGGTTCTCACTACTGAGCATATTGATGGACGCCTGAAGCTGGGATAACATATCATTGTTCTGCTTTCTACGGCCAACAAACCATGTGAAGATGCTCCCGATAAAACCACCCGGCAGGGCGAACATTAAAAAATCCATCAGACCGTCCATCTCTTTGCTTTGTTATTGGTTAATGCCTATTTTCCTGAGCCATGCCTGAACGTCAAATGACGGGCACGCCTTGGCCGCAATCTCGTTATGACCGATGATTCTCACCCGTGGGAAACGGCGGTGGAAGTCTTTCACGTAATCCTCCAACGCTTTCAGCTGGCCGGGAGTACGGGTGTCTTTGGGAGTCTTGCCGTCAGCGGCCACACCGCCAACGTACACAATGTGCCGGGAAATGGAATTGTACCCTTTTGCTCCATTGGTAATCTCCCACGGATCCACCCGTGCGTCCTCGTTGTTCCGGGCCAATCGCTCCACCGTTCCGTCAAGGTGAAACATATCGGTATATCCCACCTGCTTCCAGCCACGCCCACCCTTACTCACCGGGTTCGTGTGCCATGCCCGGATATCGTTACCCGTTACCTTACGGCCTTGAGGCGTGGCGGTACAGTGGATTACCAAATATTTCAATTCTGCCATAACCTTATCCCGCTGCAGGGGTTCCCTGCACTAAAGCGATTACACCCTTTTTATCTTCACGCATGATACGGCCACCGGCACGTACAAGGAATGAATAAATATCACCGTAATAGGTTGCGTCACCCTCGTTCTCGAACGCTTTCACCTCACCCAGCGCACGGCAGACGCTTTGCTCGTGCCATGCAAGACCGGCGGCGAGGTCGGTGGCTGCACCGGCGGTACTCCACGCTTTGGGAGCTTTGGCCGCAGTATAAAGGGCAACCCTGCTGCGCATCATGATATTAAAGCTGAACAGCTTACCGAGGATACCGTTCTGCGCATCGGCGGAAGCGAGGAACGCCGTGTTCTCGTTCTCCGTCAGGCTGTTCAACAGTTGGGAGTACATCTGCGCATCCAGCAGCAAATAACGCCCCTCCTGCGGGATATCATCATTATTGAACTTGGTCATCAAGCCCAACACGTCTGCCTTGCAGATACCTTTACGTTTGCCGGTAGCCTTATCCGTGTAGGCATCGATCTCCGTACCGGTAGTTTCAATGCACTGTGCGGCGGCAGGACTCCAGTTGAAAACGAAATCGAGTGCCACATCATCCTGCAGTTTGAGTTTATCCTGACGCAGGACGGACTCCCGTTTGTCATAGCTGAGTTCCACCGTGTCGGCGTTAGGGATAAGTACCGGATCCGTGGTGTATTCATCCAGCGGGAACGTCACATCGATATCCGTTCTTTTGGTTACCGTAGCCGGGAGGCTGGTTCGGTTTTTCTTGGTTCCGGATGCTGCACCGGCATTCGGGATGTGAACAATCTTGCCGTTGTTCACGTACTCATCGGCGTTGAACGCCTTGCTCAGGAAGCTATTGGAGGCAAATAAACCCTCCACGATAGCCGCCATCCAAATTTCTTTCTGAATTGCCATTTCTATTCTTGCTTTAATGGTTAATAATTACAGATTCGGTTCGATACCGAAACGCTCTTTAAACTTGGACTTATACAAGTCCGGAGCGGCATCTTTCAGCTCAACGAGCTTACCGGCTTTATCCAGCTCGTTCCATGATTTGTCTTTCCAATCACCGAGTGTTACACCGGATCCTTTATCCGTGTTGATTTGACCGGCCACGTTTGCACGGCACGGGATAGCTGCCAGCATAGCCTTTGTTCCCTCGAAATCCTTATCGAAAAGGTTCAGCAGGTTCTCACGGCCTTTCGCATCATAGCGTCCGTCTTTAATGGCCGCATCGGTCAGGGAAATCGCCTCCCGCTTTTGGGATTCCTTTTTGGCCTCGTTCATTTTATCCACTGCGGCGGCCAGCGTCTTGTTTTCTTTTTCCAAGCGGTCGGCATTGGCAATGATTCCCTGAATGGCGGTTACGATTTCCGCCTCGCTTGCAGAGTCCTGCAGCTTCAATACTCCTGTAAGTACGCTCATTTTTAATTGTTTTTTGGGGTTATTACTGTGATCTATCAACCGGATAAGATTACCCTTATCATTCAGGTCGATAATCTGTTTGCTCTCTCTGTCATAGAATACCAGCGCATTGTGATTGGCTCCGATTGTAACGACACTGCCCTCACGAACCGTCCATCTTGTAACGGTAGGGAGCATTTGTCCGGGGAGCATCAGGTCATAGGCATCGCTTTTCTCCTCCGGAGGCCACGCACCGATAGAGGCCATACGGATAAAGTCATTCTCAACTTTACGCTTTACCTCTGCGGCACGGGCATCTCCCTCATCGAACACGGCATCGGCTAAAATCTTACCTCCCTCAACACGTATATTTTCCCACCGGCCAATCGGCAGGGAGTAATCATCGTGATTCAGAAGCATCACGGGATTCTTTTTAAACTCCTCCAAATTGGCTCCGCTGGTGAGCATCCTAAACCCGTAGGTGTTCACCGACTCATCATGTAATACAAAGGTTAATTTGCCCATTTCGCTCGTTTGATTTTGTGACAAAATTCAGGGTAAAAAACGGGCTGTACAAATCGGCCTGTAACCGTTTCAACTTAAACCGCAGCCATTTCAGTTTAAACGTAAACCATTACAAACCAATTATTTTCACTCACCGCAAGGCTTTACCTTTGGGCTATAAAATGATATAGCTATGGCGGAAGAATTGAAAGCAAATCAACGGAAAGAATGGGCGAAATTGATGTATCTAAAAGAGAACATCACCCAGCAGGAAATTGCCGACCGGGTGGGTGTTTCCCGTGTCACGGTGAACAAATGGGTTAAGGAATGGGAGGGCTTAAAGCTCAACCTCCTGCAGACACGGGAGGAACGGATCAGCTCCACGCTCACGCAGCTGGACGAACTCGACCGCTCCATCGCAGGCAAAGAGGAGGGAAAACGGTATCCCTCAGCGGCGGAGGCCGATATACGGCGCAAACTGACGGCTGACCTTGAGGCGTTGGAGCAGGATGCCTCCATCAGGGACATATACAATGTTTCCCGTGGGCTGCTCGATTGGCTCCGACAGCAGGATCTCGAAAGGGCAAAGGAGCTGAGTGATTATTTCGATGCGTATATAAAGGAGAAAATGAAATGGGTAAAATAGATGATATTCAAGCATACAAGGAGTGGACTGAATACCACCGTTCACTCAAAAGGGACAAAGCCGCCGACAACCTCTCGCCGGTGGAACGAAAAAAGAAGCTGGAAAAGCTGGAGGCGAACGTCATCGAGTGGATCCTGTTCTTTTTCTCGGAATTCGCAAAGTACCCCTTTACCAAATTCCATAAAAAGGCCATCAAACGCATCACCACGAATATGGAATGGTACGAGGTTCTATCGTGGTCACGTGAGCTGGCAAAATCCACCATCGTGTTCATGTGCATGATGTACCTCGTGCTGACCGGAAAGAAAAAGAACGTGCTACTCATCTCAAACAGTCACGAGAACGCCGTCCGGCTTTTGGAACCTTATAAAAAAGCCTTTGAGAGCAATTCCATGCTAAAGGCATATTATGGTGATTTGAGGGAGTTCGGGAGCTGGACGGCGGACGAATTCACGCTCACGACCGGGGCAACGTTCCGGGCTATCGGTGCGCTGGAGTCACCCCGTGGTACGAGAAAGGACGCTGTACGTCCGGACACGGCTCTCGTGGATGACTTCGATACGGATGCAGACTGCAGGAACCCGGACATCCTGAAAAAGAAATGGGAATGGTTCGAGGAGGCTCTGTTTCCAACCCGATCCATCAGCGAGGATTTGCTGGTGATATTCTGCGGAAACCTGATCGCTCTCGACTGCTGCGTGAAACGTGCCGGTGATAAAGCTGACCATTGGGATATCGTGAACATCCGGGACAAGGATGGCAAATCCAGCTGGCCGGAAAAGAACACGGAGGAACGCATTAACCGCATTCAGTCCAAAATCAGCACAAAGGCGTTCCAGCAAGAATACATGAACAACCCGCTCTCCGAGGGTGACACGTTCAAAGAAATGGTATGGGGCAAATGCCCGCCACTCTCAAAGCTGCAGTTTGCCGTTGTTTACGGGGATCCGGCTCCGTCCAACTCAAAGAACAAGGCCACCTCTTTCAAAGCCTGTTTCCTTATCGGGTATTATGACGGTAAATTCTACGTTTACACCGGTTATCTTGACCATGTGGTAAACGAGGAGTACGTGAACTGGTATTATTATCTTCGGGATTACGTGGGGCAAAAAACGCAGGTATATAATTACATCGAAAATAACAAGCTGCAGGATCCTTTCTATGAACAGGTGTTCGTTCCGCTATTTAGCGAGAAAGGAAAACAACTCGGATTTATCGGGATCATACCGGATACCCGGAAGAAACCGGAAAAGTTTGACCGTATCGAGGGAAACCTTGAGCCGATCAACCGGCGAGGACAACTCATCCTCAACATTGACGAAAAGGATAATCCGCACATGAAAAGGCTGGAGGAGCAGTTCCTGCTCATCAACCGAGCTATGAAATCACCCGCTGACGGCGTGGACTGTATCGAGGGTGGCGTGTGGATCATCAACCAAAAGATAAGCACGCTCTCGGCTGGATCCTACACCGTGGGCGCACGTGTAACCAATAAAAAGAGATTTTAATCATGGCATTTATCACACCCAAAGAATTGGAAACGCACCTCTATAAAGAGAATATAGAGGCTATCAGCAGGGAGGATGAAACAATCCTCACGGCAGCCATAGACGCTGCCCTGCAGGAAGCATACGGATATCTTGGTGCGTATGACCGCAAAAAGATTTTCGAGGCCACAGGGAGCCAAAGAAACGCCCTCCTACTCATTTTTGTAAAGGACATAGCCGTGTGGCATTTCGTGAACCTATGCAATGCCGGTACTGACCTGCAGCTCCGGCAGGATAGGTACGAGCGTGCCGTGGCATGGCTCCGGCAAGTGCAGAAATCAGACATTAAGCCTAACCTCCCCATTATAGACGAGGACGGTGACGGGAAACCGGATACTGCAGGTGAATATATCTACGGGAGCAATCCCAAGCGTAATCAACATTTTTAATATATGACTATGGCGAACAAGAAAAAAAAGACGGCCACGACAAATGCCGGGGCAAAATCAAAGGAGCAGCTGGTCATCCATCAGATCGTAGTCAAGGCTCCCCAGCGGAAAGTGTATGACGTGGGGAATTGGCGGACGGCTCTCTCCTCTGCAGACAATGGACGAACAAAGCAGCTGTATGACCTGCTCGATGATATCATGATTGACGGCGTTTTGAGCGATGCCGTTCAAAAGCGCATCGATGCGGTCACGAACTCGGAGCTTACTTTCCAAAATGCGGCTGGGGAGGAAGTGGAGGAGATCGCAGACCTGATGGACACCACCGCATGGGAGGATCTGCTGACTGAAATCCTGAAAAAGAAAATATACGGGCGTTCAGGCATTGAAATGACCTTTAATGACGGTTTCAACGTGGAACCGATTCCGGCAAAGCATATCAACCTGAAAAACCGCACAATCCTCCGGCAGGACACGGACGAAATAGGCATACCATACGAGGGAGATTCACAGCTGCTCATTCTCGGCAAAGACCGGGATTTCGGTTTGTTACTCAAGGCGGCTCCCTATGCCATCTACAAACGGGGAGGCTTTGGGGATTGGTCACAATGGATCGAGCTTTTCGGGATGCCCCAGCGCATCGGTAAATACAACACGTATGATCCGGAGAGCCGCAAGCTGCTGGAGGAGGCTTTCGATAAAGCCGGATCCGCACCGTATGTGGTCATCCCAAAAGAGGCGGATGTGGAAACCAAAGAGGGCGGAACGGGTTCAGGATCCTCGTACAACGAATTCCGGCAGGCCAACAACGAGGAGATGCTGATCACTATCCTCGGACAAACCATGACCACCGTACAGGGAGAGAAAGGCGCACGTTCATTGGGTGAGGTTCACAAGGAGGTAGAGGAGGGAAAGAATAAATCTGACCTCCGGTACGTGCAGCGTGTCCTCAACCAAAAGGTACTCCCCATGCTGGAGGCGAGAGGGTATCCCGTTGCTGGCGGAAAGTTCATTTTCCCCAAAGCGGCGGAGCAGCTCTCCGTTGCCGAGGTGGTGCAGCTCTCCGACATCATGGATATCCCGCAGAGCTACCTGCATGAAAAATATTCGATTCCCGTGCCTAAAGATGGGGAGCCGGTCGCAAAACGTGCCTCCTCTCAGGCCGCTCAGTTCGATATAGGAGAGGATTCGGAGGAGGATACAATCAGTAATGCAGACCGTAATTTCTTTATGCGCTTATGGGATTTTTTCGTGCAAGCCCCGCAGGTCGGGGCATCCATTGGAAAAGCCCCCATCAGGCTGAATGATAACGCTCCGATGTCGGAAAAGCTGGCCGCAAGGATTGCAAACGGCGAAACCGGGAAGTTCGATGCGGAGTTGTTCTCCTTTATTGCTACCGACTTTTTGAGCGGTGTTCAAAGTGCGTTCAAACGTTCAATGAACCATGCGGATGTAAGATTCGCATACGGCCTGCAGGATGACGCTTTTATCACCGCTTTGGAGATGAACCTGTTTCATTTCTCCGCCGGTAAGACGCTGGCGGAAATTCAGGAGCTGAACAAGGCGTTCAGGGAGAGCGGTAATTTTCAGGAGTTCTCCAAAAAAGCAGAGCAGATATGTGGCACGTTCAATAAAACGTGGCAAAAGACGGAATACGAAACGGCGGTACTAACGGCGGAGTCCGCCAGCAATTACCACCGGCTCATGGGAAAAACGAAAATGTTCCCTTATTGGAAATATGTCACTGCCGGGGATGAAAAGGTAAGGGAGGAACACCGGAAGCTGGACGGGGTGATATTACCGGCCAACGATCCACGATGGAAAAAGATATTCCCGCCTAATGGATGGAAATGCCGTTGCCGGGTGGTTCCGCTCATGAAACACGAGGTAGAGGGTATAGACATCAACGCCATGCGTGCCATTGTCGATGAATACCTCGGTACGGGTGAATGGAAAATGAACGAGGCTCAGGGATGGGATTCCAACCGGGGAGAAACGGCTGAGGTGTTTTCCAAGAACCAGCATTATATCCGAAAGTTCCCCGATAAGGCCGCCTCCCTGCTGGGTGACTTGCATTATAATGACTATGGACTGGATTCCTTTGGAAAGAAAGCGGCTGCAGCAACCGAAAAAGCACCGGTGTTCACCGGGGATCCGAACGAATGGAGGAATTCGCATCAGGTGATGGATGACTATAAAGGCCGAAAGGTACAACTCACGGAGGAGGTGTTCAAACGTCACACCACAAAGAAATACGAGGAGGCTCGTGTCCCGCTCGTGGAGTGTATCCCAGACGTGCTTAAAAACCCGGACGAGGTATGGATAAACGACTATCAGAAAAAGTTCGATAACCTGAACTTTATCAAGTTCTACGAGGATAAGGTGATAAACGTGGTTTGCGAGGTCAGGAACGGGAAGCTCTATCAGGTCACGACATGGTTCGAGATAGAGCGGAACGCCAATATCAAGGTGAAAGGACGCAGGAGCAGAAAGATAGATCCACGCTGGAGGTATCGCCGTGGGCTGCTTATCAAAAAGTAAAAGGAGGCTCTGAGAACCTCCTTTTATCTACGGATTGACATCCCGCTCCGCCGTATAAAGCCCGGACTTTTTGATGCCCCCGTCATCCGTCAGGTGTTGGCACATTCGATTCATCCCCGGAGCGATATGCTTACGGGAGCAAATATACAAAATTATTTTAATATGAATATCAAGGAATTAAATAAATATCTGCAATCGCTCCCGGAGGAGATAATCTCCGATGCGGCAGAAATCGTGGCGGAAACGGCCACGGAATACTATAAATCGACTTTCAAGAAGAAAGCCTTTGACGGGAACCCGTGGACTCCGGCAAAAGTACCGAAAACAACCGGATCGCTGCTGATCGACTCCGGTGCGCTGGTGAATAGTATCAGACCGGCAGTGATAACTCCCCAGCGGGTGGTCATCTCTGCGGGGAATGAAAAGGTGGATTACGCTCAGGCACATAACGAGGGTTTTAAAGGAGTAGTGTCCGTACCGGCTCATACTCGAAAAACCAAACGGAAAGATGTGTCCGTCAAGGCGCACACCCGGAAAACCAATATCCCGAAACGTGAGTTCATGGGAGATTCAGAAGAATTGAACGGGCAGATACACGCACGGATAGAGGGATATATTGACTCACTTAACAATAAATAGCCATGAACAAAGAAATTTTTATCGCCGTTTGTGACCGGCTGAAAACAGAAGTGCCACAGCTCAGGTGGATAGATGCCGAGGAGGGACAACTGAACACGGGAGAACGACCTGCAGTGGCTTTCCCGTGCTGCCTGATAGATATCTCTTACCCGTCTTGTGAAACCCACATGGGTGGCCGTCAGAAGATAAAGGCACAGATACAGGTCAGGGTGGCCTTTCAATCAGGAGGGAGTACAAACGCCGCAGCCCCAAAACTCGTGAGGGAACACGCCCTCCGCTGCATGGACACGCTGGATAAGATACACGAGGCTTTGCAATGGTGGAACGGGGGGAACCTTTTCAACCCGATGCGCCGCCTCCGGGGTGCGCCGGAAAAGAGGGCGGACGGCCTGAAAGTCTATAACGTGATCTACGAAACAGAGTTTATGGATTAGTTCCAGTCAAAGCCGGGAAACATCGCTTTGAGCTTGCGGGCGGATGCTTTGGAACGCAAGAGTTCATTGTAAAAATCATCCTGCTCCACCAGCGTGTTGCTGATGGTTCGTTCCTCGACAAAGAACTCGTTATCGGAAAGGATCCTCAGCACATCATCAAAGCGGCGGCGTTTGATCTCAGTCCAATAGTAATAACGGGCGGTCATGATACGGTTCCGCTTTTCGAGCCGGTCACGGCGGGAGGTGATGGCAGCATCGGAGGAGGCAACCGTGCGTGTTCTGCGGCGGTTACCGGCTTTCTCTATTTCCGGGCAAAAAAAAGGTATCACGAGCTGCTCCTGCATATTCATTGGATTACTTAATGCAAAAGTACATCATTTGCACCATAGTACGAAAAAAGTCCGCTGAAAATTAGGAATTCAGCGGACTTTTATTATTGATCAGCGGGCTTTTACATGGTAAGTTCGCCCTCTTTGTCATCCTTACCCGGAACGAACGGCTTTATAGTGGTTACCACCGAGCTGGTCACTTTCACCCTGCCGGATCCGAGGCAGGTCGGACACCTGCAGGATCCGGACACCTTTGTCCTGTTCTCATCGCTGTACTCGAATACAACGCCTTTTCCCCCGCAACGCTTGCATACAGCCACACGGGTGGGAATATACCGGGCTTTCGCATTATTCACCTGTTCCATCTGATTCCTCCTTTATTACGGTTAATTCTTCACTTGATTTCGGGTGATACATGAAATCGGTTTTGAGCTTTTTGAAAACCGTAAGTTCCACCTGAAAATTCTCAAATTCCTTGTTCCGGCTGGAAAGCTGGCGTTTGATGAACTCGGTAACGTCACGTTTCATTTCAGGAACTGACATCTCGCCACCCGTTTCCGGGACGTACAACCCCTCAAGCCGGAGCTTGCGGTAACCTCTGCGATGGATTTGGAATTGAACTTTGTATATCATGACCACCCCTCCTTATGCCTCTGTCATACCGAGGGGAATGGTCACCCACATACCGTCCTCGTTCTTCATTTCCGCCCTCACGAACTGTTTGCTGATCGCTGGCTGGTATGCCTCCTCAATGATACGCACCCCCTCCATGAAACGCTCGTTGTCGCTTTCCTCGGCAACCTTGCGAAGCTGGACGATGCGGCTGGCTTTTAACGTGCCTTTGGAATCACGAGCCAGCAGTCTCAAGACCATGTTCACGAGTGATTTCGTTTTAGCATTGTCGGCGAGGCTCTCGATGTACTCTTTCACGATGGCGATGCCGTCCTCCACACCGTGTCACGGTAACCGTCCGTCACGTACACGCCGAGGGTAATGCGCTTGTTCCCCTCCGAATTGGTAAAGGTATGGCTGCGCTGGTCATCCTTTACGACTTTCAAAACCTCGCATTTCATGTCGAGGATACTCTTAAAGTTCTCCAGCACCGTTTTTTTGGTTTCCTTGATATCCTCACTCAAGGAGAGGAGTACCGGGATTGCGCTGTTCACTTCGTCATCCACCATTTGGCGGTACGTTTCACGTTCGGCTTTCGCCTTTTCCTGTGCCTCTTTTTTGGCCTTTTCCTTACGGAATACCTCGAACTGAGCCTTTTCCTCTGCCGTCATTTCAACGGTCTGCTTTTCTTCAATCTGTGCCATAATATCACATTTTAAATGGTTTATAAATAAGTTAATTGAGTTCTTTCTTTGCTTTCTGCATATCCTTTTGCCGTATGGAACGGATTCGGAGCAACACCGCATCCAAATCATCGGCAGATAACTCCCTGAATTTCTTTCCTGCGATACGAACGCCCAAACAAAAGTTATCCACCGCCGCCCAATTTGCCGTATCAATACCCATCAACTGCATTTGGTGGAGAACGGCGGAACGTTTCTTTTTCAGAACCTCGTAACTGACCGGACGGCTGGATCCGGTCTGCTTCTCCATCTCCCGTATCATCGAGTTATATTCACTCAAAGTCATTTCTCTCAGAGAGTCCGTCCGGCCATTCGTAAAGCTGGATACAAGCTGCAGCTTTAAACCGTCCCTGTCAGAACAGGGTATTTTCGCCAGCAGCGTCCAAAAACGTGAATAACTGTTTGTCTTTGCCATAATCAGTCAAGTTCAGGGGTTTCACTTTCTTTTAAGGATTGCAGGACGTACAATTCGGTAATAGCCGGGTTCGTCCCCAAATTACTTTCGCCGGAGTCATAGGCCAACTCAAATTCACGCTGACAAATGGCTCGCTGTTCCTGCAGCTTGGATGCCGCATACTCTTTCATCGCATCGACAATACGTTTCAAATCTTCGTGAGAAAACTTTCTGCCGAGTTCCTCGTTCTTTTTCAGGCTGAATACCTGTCTTAATGCTGATAATGCTTTCATATTTGCACGACTTTTACAGGTTGTTGTACTACTTTTACCATTGCCTCCGGCACATCCTTGATGATAGCTGCGGCCAGCTCCGGGTTCCGGAGTTCAACCACCGCCCAATCATCTTTCTTGGCCGGGCTGATCAGCAATTTCTCCGGTCGGTTAAAGCAAGTCCAATTCATAAGGACTGTACTTAAAGAGGCCACCGGTAAGCCTATTTGATAAAGATCATTTCCCATTGATTTGCTTGTTTAAATTGATCTTTGAACCGTCATCGTACCCGGAACAATAGGCGGAAGTGTTCACTTTATTCCGGTTCTTGGATTTATGGGTGGTTGTGCCTATCGATTGAAAATAATCATCAATCAAATGGTTGTGACACAGCATCAGTCCGGTTTCCTCCGCTGTTTTCCGAATGCTCTCAAATTGTTTCCGCAAACCGGTGCAACATCCCAACAAATAAGATTTTATATAATTCCGTTTAAACTTCTTTGTCCGGTAATACCCTCTGCGGGTAGCCACATACTCGGTGCAACGTTCTACCGACAACCGGCGGAATACAGACCTCAAGTAATTATAAAGCGAGAGCACAACTTCCGCATTTTCCCGTGTACCGACTACCACCATGTAAGTCGTACCTCCATGCAACAAAATCCGGCAAAAATTATACTCGCATATAATCCGCAACAAATCCCTTTTCCAAATATTCCCATACGTGTCCTGATAGGTTATTTTCTCCGATTCACTCACGGATATCATATTCTTTTGTTCTTCCGGGGTAACATCCATCAATGACAAGTTATAGGATGTCAGCAGCCGGTTTACAGCCTCCGCAGCTGCATGGGCTTCTCCCTCGGATCCGATTTTTATGGCGGATTCTTTTAACCGGAGCAGCTTTCTAATTTTCGCCAATATATTTTCAGGTACTTCTTTTTCCATCGTTCATTCTATTTTGCAGGTTTCCACTCGATAGTTATCACGGCATCGAGTTTACCGCTACCTTTGCAGACCGGGCAATCAACTTTCACCCGTTCCCGTTGTTCCTCTCCCCAAAAGAAACCGTTACCGTGGCAATAGCTACACCGGTGGCCTTTGCTGGAGATACTTTCTTTCTGATTTCCCTCCCCGATAAACATGGGAGGCGAAATCGTTATAACTTGATTATTTTTACTCATTTCCGTTCGTTTTAAGCGTTATCTCCCCAATATCTTACCGCACCCTCATCCCAAATTGTAAAATGCCCCACGGAGCCGAAAAAGCGGCCTTTCGAGAAAGCCCGAAACCCCTCCACGTAAATTTTCAGGGCGGCATCATACATCACTTTCTTTGCGCTCCGACCATCAGGGTTCCGGCCATCTGCATGGCTGATAAAAATCAGCAGCTTGTTCCGGTGCGCCTCCTTAAATTTGATGTATTCTTTATAGCTCATTTGGGTGTATTGGAAACTGTCAATGACGTAAAAATCGGGGCTTTTATGCTTATCCATTCTTTCACCAAGCTCGGACATCGGCTCACAGTCAAGCAGCTGGAAACGGCGGTTTACCTCGGCCATGTTGAAACGGCGGAGCGTGTTCTGCATGGTGAGGCTCGCACCCTCTTCGAGGCTGTCATAAGCCACCCGCCCAAACTTTGCCAGCTCTTTACAAAGCTGCATGACAAAGCTGCTTTTCCCGTTACCACTATTGCCCCAAATAAACCAAACGCCAATCCGTTCAGGCTCTCCGAAAGCGTCCGCCCATGCGCCTGTCAGCTTGAGCGTTTCTTTCTTCATGCTTACTGCTTCTGTTACCGATAATGCCCGTGCCATAAATCAATATCTGAAATCTGTAAAATGAATAATCACTCCCTCGAATGTGTTGGAGGTCTTAAAAAACCAGCTCACGAAATCATCGAGAGTCATCCCGTCATTAGCAGCCAGCTGCTCCACGTTTAGGATACGTTTTCCGTCTATGAAAACGGTCGGCTGCTCGATATCGGAGTCCCATGTCATTTGCACCTGCTGGATACCGATTTTCTTCAATCTTTTCACCTCCAGCTGCGGAGTGTGATAAGGACGGCCAATCCACCGGCGGATAGATAGCTCCGCATTATGGGAGTTGATAAGCTCCACGTTGTACGCCCATTTGCCCGGATCCTCACGAAACGTGTGGATCTTGGTTCCTTTAATTACTTTCTCAGGAAAGCCGGTGAGTTGGCCTCTTTTAAAATGGCCTACCGGAAACCGGCTTGCGAGTGGTAAAACAATTTGTTTCATATATATTCTGTTATACGTTATTTTTCTCCTTGTCAAATTCTGCTAAAAACATCTGTAATCCTACTCCCATTGAGCACACACCATCGAACAATTTATACATCAGTTCCGGCTCTTCTTCCCAAATTTGATAGACTATTACTTTTTTCCCTGCACCTTTCATCCATCCTGCCTCCGAATGTGCAGAGCGTCCACAAGGCAATACAAGAACACAAACATCTGCCCATTGCATAGCATCAAAATCCGATTTGAAACCAGCTTGTGCAATGGGGTGTTCAAGTGCTGCCCTATATTGATCTGTACTCCAATTCTCCCAATCTTCATCAATCTGCGACCACTGGAATCCCGTTTTCCCGGCAGGATGTCTAAAGTCATAAACCTCATGTCCTTGTTCACGAAGAAAACTAACCACTTGGGGTTGATGTTGATTTCTCCAACTACTTGCTACATAAATCTTTGCCATATTCTTGTTCCTTTCTATTTGGAATTACGTTCAAACGCCGTTCAACCAGCGTTTGAACAGGGTTTTATACTATTTCGCTGCCGCCACCTTTTTCTCCCGGTGAATGGCATCTTTCACGCATCGCAAATCAAACTCCGATTTTTCCGTCACATCGATCACGTTTGCAATAAGTTTTTTATCCATCAGTCCGTTGGCTTGGCAAATGGCAAATACATCATTATGGGAGGTTGGTTCCAGCTCAAAGAACTTACGCCCAATGCGGGAATAAATCTCGTTATAGCCTTTCCGGTTGTGGTTCAAACCGCAGTCAATACGATGCTGGATGTAATCGGTGGATAAGAAAGTAATCCCGCATTTGCCCTCCAGCCGGTTATACAGGTTGATAAAGTAGTGAAACACGTTATCATTCAACTTATCACCCTCATCGAACACCAAAAGTGGATTTTCCATCTGTATGATGCTCTCGATGGCCAAGTCCAATATTTCACGGATACGCATCCCGCAAGTCTTAAAACCGAGTTTACGGGCGATCTCCCGGACAAAATCACCTTTCCGCATATCTTCATCACAAAGTATGACGAACACCTCATGATTTTTTTGTGCGTACATGGTGGCTGTCGTTGTTTTGCCGCATCCCGCACCACCCACGATCCAGCGGACTTTTTTAAACTCCTGCGCATCGCTCAGGGCATACCATATTTCCTGAAAGGAGTTCGTTTCCACGAGCTGCCAACCGGTAGCTGCGGCTGCCGGAGTAATCTGAGCGATGATATTACGGAACATATCATCGCTGATATTCTCGTACTTGCCGTTAATCACGGCACTCAGTGTACCGGCAGACACGCCGTTCAAACTCGCCGCAGCCTTTTTTTGGCTGGAATACTTCGCTGCATATACCCGGAGAGCCTCACGGATAGTGTCTTTCTCTTGCTGTGTCATTGTACTGTTCATTTTATTTTGAATTATAATTTTCCTGCTACTTTCTTTTCATTCAGGCGGATGTCTCCATTCAGCTGGTCAAACGTGATGTTGCTTATCAGTTTTGTCACCTTACCGGCGGAGAGCTGCTCCGGATCCTGACTGTACCGGCGGACACGGCGTTCAATCTCACGCTCCGTTTCTTTCTTTACACCTTTCAGTTTCGGACGTTTGAGTCCCTGTTGTTCCATGCTCACGCCGTGCGCCTGCTCGATGATCCGGGCTCCCACCTGACGCTCGATGCGATCCTCCGTGTTCGCCTCGATATTCCGGCGGATAAAGGACATTTCACCCTCGGTCTGTTCCTGAATATTCCGGTGGATAACGATATAAGGCTCCGCCGTCCGCACGAATCTCAGCTCTCCGGCCTTATCTTTCTTGTAGAGCCGTACAGAGGTATGGTCATAAGGATCATACATGGTGTAGAACTTTTGCCCCCTGTTGCTTCTGAGGAATTCGTGATCGGGAACACCCGGAGCCTCGTAAACCTCGTATGTGAACTCACGTTTCTTGATGGTTATTTTCAAGCCGTTGTCGGTATAAGTGGACGGCTTGTCCGTCATCACCCAAAACATCTCGATCATGTCGAGAACACCCACCGCCGGGGTATCAGGGTTCACGCTATTTTTGTACATTTCCATACGGCTCGATCCGGTAGCAAAATGTCTGCTTTCGTTCCATTCTTTCCGGGCGGCAGCGTATGCTGCTTTCAGTTCGGCCAAAGTGTAAAGTTTATCCTTGTTCGCCTCGATACGCTCTAAATTCGGGCGGCTCGTGTCTTTTTTGGTGGTGATATTTTGACCAGTGAACCTCCAATCCTTGTGCAGAACCTCGGCCTGAAAACGTCCGAAAACGCTCTCTATCGTTTTGGATTGCCCGCTGTATGGAGCCGTGGTTCTATGAACATGGCCGACAATCTTATCAAAGAAATGGCTGTTCTGCAGTTTCTTGTGGCCTCCCTGATTATCATGCACCAGCTCGTAAGGCTTATGACCTGATACCTGAATGGCCATGCGGTAGGCGTTATATTGCGCCTCGTAGTCCTCGCTGTCTGAAATGTGGTATCCCAAAAATACCTCCGAATAAGCATCGATGACCTCGTAAACCTGAGTGGTACGAACCACCAGCTTACCGTCTTTGTCGTAATCCTTGTAATACAAATTGATTTTCGTACCGTCACCATACCACAAGGAGTCACGCATCGAGGGAAGCTCGGTCTTATTCTTGCGGCTGTAACGCTGGTGGGCTTTCAGCTCCCCGTGAACAGCATCGTACCACAACGGTTCGATGTCAGGACGATTCAGGAACCCACGGAGACTCTGAATGCTCCGGAGCTGTTTCCAGCCTTTCTCGCCTGCAATCCGGTTGAATTCCACGAATATTTGAGCATCTGTATAAACGGGAACGCTGCTCCGCTTTAACGCTATAATCATGTTACCGGCTTCCTCGGTTATTTTCAGGGTATTGCCATTTCCCATTTTCTTGCTGATCAAGCAGGAGTAACCCTCTTTTTTGTATTGGTTTATTTTGTCTTTCAGCCGGGCGGCGTTTTCAGGTAGCGTATGGCCATAAGAGTCACGGAGGCGGTCTGCCGTTCCGATAATCGTTTCCCATACTTTCTTTGTACTTCCACCCAAAGCCTTGCGATAGCCCTCCCGGTCATTCAGGATCGATATCAACTCGTTCAGTACTGAGGCGTTGATGGTATATTCAGCTTTTTTGGGTTCTGTGAGACTTACTAACTCCCCGGCCTTATCATACCGGTAATCCTCAAAGAATATCCGGGCTGCTTCATCTATTTTAAGCCTGTTTTTCATACACTTCTCTTTGATTAACTCCACCGGATCCCCATACTTTTGCTCAAAGCGGATCCGGTAACGTTCAGGTAAGGACAAGTAATCAATAAGAGCGTAATTATCAAGACCACCGCCTCTATTAACCCGTTGAGCCTTACCTCTCCGAATTAAAGAATAAAGCGTCCATAATGAAATCACCGGTTCTCCATTTTCAGAGCTGGTTAATTCCTGAACTGTTACGCATACTATTTTATTGAAATACTCCATTATTTTAAAATCTTAGTCCCCGGAGGCGGAATCGAACCACCTCAAAAGACCGTCCGGGATTCACCTATTTTAAATATCTTTGTCATCGGTTGAAATTGGTACTTTTTTAATCAGACGGGCGGCATTAGCAAAATTCAAAACCACCACTATAATCGCCCAAATCGGACTATCATCTGTTATACACAAAAAACAGAAACTCAAGCAGAAATACCACACATAAAACTTTTGCTTTGTAGTCAAAGAGAAATACTCTTTAAACTCATCTCCCAAAAGGAGCAAAAACATCCTTTTCATGCCGTTTCCTTTTGATCACCGATTTCAACGCCTCCACGTTCAATGGCTACCTTTCGGATTAATGTAGCCTTAGAACTATTACTCAAATAATTCAATGCCTTATAAACGGCCTGCCTCGTCACCTTAAAATCTTTTGAGATTTGGGATATTTTCCCGTACTCAACTACAATTCTCTTTTTCATGTTTTTCTTATTTAATGGTTTCAATAGTAGGATCACTAAACCAAGTTTTCAGCTGTGCCTTTGCATAGGCCATAGAACACTCTCCAACTGTCGCTATCACCATAGTTCTGTTATCAATAGCGTAAGCCGCCATTTCTTCATCTATATTTATTTCAGAAATAAAATCACTTACTTTTTCCCATTCCGAAAAATAGATTTGTACCTTAATTGCTTGCATAATTCTGTTTTTATTAGTTATTCATTGCAATATCAACCGCTTTTTGTACTTTTACAGCCGTTTACATTGTTATCGTGCTGCAAATATAATTCGCATTTGCGAATAAAACAAGTAATTGCGAATATTTTATTCGCTTTTGCGCAAATAAAATAGGAGAGGTATGACTATAAATGAACGAATGAACCATATTATCAAAGAATTGTACGGCGGAAACAAACGAGCTTTTGCCAACGCAATAGGTGTATCTGCTACTGTGATTGAGAATGTTGTAGGTACGAGGCAAGGTAAGCCATCTTATGATGTCCTCGAAAAAGCATGCGCAAATGCGAATATATCAGCAGAGTGGTTATTAATGGAAAGAGGGGAGATGCTGTATAATTCTACCTCTCAGACGCAATACACACCTCCCGACCAAAACACCCACTACTTTATAGAGAAAATCGCAGAACAAGCAGAGGAAATCGGCAAATTAAAAGAACAAGTAAAGTTATTGGGTACACAACAATCGGCTGCACCCGATGCAATATGTGCAGATGTCGTATAATTTTCGGGAAAAAGTGTCCCAAATATTAGCTGCACACGCACTTTTGATTTTTATCAAATAAGAATCAGTTATTCATTATATTGTATATCAGCATATTAAACAACAATATATGCTGATTTCTATTATTTTTTTATGGTATTTTCCCCCTCTGAAAACCACAAAACAACTATAAAACAGCTAATAAATAGGCAATTTCTATATCTAAACACGTCTATTTTTAACGGGAAATGCACAACCAAATGCACAACCATTAAAAACATTTCGTTTTTTTTATTACAAAAATGCACAACCAAACGCACAACCAAATGCACAACCAACCCCTAAAAAACGCAATATTCCACCCTCAAATGAATACCATTTGCCCCTCTCCTATTTCCGCTATTTTGAACGCCGAATTCAGGCTATTTTAATATGAAATGATAATCCTATCAACAGAGCATAAAAAAGCCGCAATCCGCTTAAATAAAAGCGTTCTGCGGCCAATGTGCTCACCCCTCTCCTCTCCTACTCCACCGTATATTAAGTTTTCGCTGCAGTGTAAAGCAGATAGGCGTTCAAACTATTCAGAGTAAAGTCTAAAGTAAAGCCAAAGTAAAGCAGAGTAAACTTTTCGTTTTTCCCTCTCTCCTCTCCTATTCAATCATAACTATTTGTATATCAAAGCTATTCCGTTTATGTGGAATAACTCAATTTATCGCATTTCGTTTTACCCCCCTTATACGGTAAAACGGGTGATAATGAGTGCAAAGTTAGAATATTATCCTTATCCGTCAGTCATTTTTCCTGGAGAAAAGCCAACTTCCACCTTCAAAAAGTGCAAAAGTTCAGATACGGCTCGAGCTTTCCCGACTCAACGGAAGGCCATGACTCCATTTCTGCTTTTTCAAAGTTCATCGGGAACACCGGCCTCTCAATCCAGTCCCAACCCTTTCCGGCAACAGTCCACAGCCGATACATCGGGCAAACATTCCAGAACCCCCACCTTGACGGCTTCCACCATGCCCACCAGCGTATCACACAAAGCGCCATGCAACCTTTTGTCACGCAGAATGACCGAACAACTGGGCAGCAACTGCACAAAGGCCTGGCTGTCCGCAACCAGACGAAAACGATTTTCGGGCGCCTGAACAATCCGCACGAAACCACCTGCCGGGCACGAGGCATCCCGATAACAGGGCGTCTTGCCACTCCACGGTGTTCCGTAGACCTCCACACGTCCCTCCTGCAAACGAACCACCGGATTGTCGTCATTCAAAAGCCGCGCATCGGGTACACGCTTCAACCACAAGGACGAGTGCGTACTTTTTCCGGTGCCGCTTTTCCCCAGAAAAAGGTATCCCAGTCCTCCACTCTCCACGACCGAGGCATGAAAACAGACAGCTCCTCGCATCAAGCCGGCCTGGGCAAAGACCAGACACAACATCGCGCTCAATACCTTTCCCACATATGTATCCTCCCAGTCCAGGAACACCCGGTTCTCCGTGAAATCCAGCGAACTGACCAGAACATGGCGTTTCCCTTGCTCGGAAAAACTGACATGACAACGGTACTCGCTGTCAAACCGGCTCATCTCCATATGCCCAAACAGGTTTTCCTGCCGTTCTGTCCAATGCGGTACGCCTGACGCCGACGGCTGTTCCCCACCGGCAGTCACCGCAAAAAGTATCTGCTCTCCCGCATCGGGCTGGCTAGAAAACGGCTGGAACGAAGGCAGCAATTCATCCATCGGACGAACATCCGGCAACGTAAGTGAGAACAAACAGTCCGCAACCTTATAATAATATGGCTTACTACTCATCTTATTTTCCTTTACTTCCTCGCTTTCTTCCTACACGTTTCTGTTTCACGAAACTTATTTGCATCAGCACACTTACTGACGGGCTGCGACTGCTCCGCGAAACAGTCCGAACACCGTCCACATAGCCTCAGCCGGGGCATAGCGCAGGGCAAAAGCCGCATTTTTCAGGAAACAACTACAGGTTATCCATTTACGCTTCCAGCCTGTCACCTGCAGGCTGGTCATCCCTCCGGCATACTGTCCGAAATTTCCGTCACGCATCACACGTGCTTTCAATGCTTTCACTTTCTCCTTCCGGTTTCGGGGATAAGGAAGACTTTCTTCTGGCAATCCCAATTCCTCCACCAGAAATGCATGCAACAGTTCATTCCATTTCAACAGCCCGAGACTTCGGCAAGCCATCCGGTATTGCTCTCCGTCTATCTGTCCGTCCAACACGGCATAGGAACGTGCCAAATCGCAAAATTGCCGCAGGCCGACACCCCGTCCCAACAAATGTTTCAGGATATGACTCGACTGCAACAACAACTGCAACACCGGCACAGGCCGTTTCACCCTCAGCCTCCCGTTCAGGCTAAATTCATCGACGTCACGCCCTGTTTCCATGCCCTTAAGAAAGCGCAAAGCCGCCGGTGCCTGCACATCCAGCATTTCCGGATGTTGCTCCACGACGACTCCTTTCCATGTGTAACAAAAACTTCGATCCGACTCCATTCTGACCTTCACACCTTTCGACTGCAATAATTTAGCAAATCTCCGGTGTTCTTCTTCCGATGGAAAATAAAGGTCGATATCGCCACAATCACGAAGGGTTGGCGAAGCGTAATAAGCCGCCACTCCCTGTCCTTTCAACAACAAGGCGGTAAATCCGCACGACTGTACTCCGCGATAAATACTTTCCAGCGCCTGATTCATACGTTCGTTACGCCGTTCCACTCCATCGACCACCAAAGCCCAGCGGGCCATTTGGCCAACCGGCGGAAGGTGTGTTTCCGGAAGATATTCCAGTCCTTTGGCCACAATCCCCGCAACGGTCTGCCTCCTCGCCATCTCGAGCACCTCCTCCCATTCCGTCTCCGTCAGGGGGAAAGGCGCGACAGTCTCAATGGGCCGTTCCCACAAGCCTGCCCGCAACAAAAGCATCAGAGCATGTTCTGCATTCTCTCTCATAGCCGGCCCTTCCTTACCTGCTTCTCACTCCTCCAACAACCCATATTTTCTCCAGGTTTCCAACAAAGTCCTTACATCTGCCAATGCCACTTCAAGCGAGACTTCATAATGGGCGACCAGCTTTTCCGCCAGTTCCTCCGGTTCAAAATCCGTACCCTGCACCTGCGTCCATATCCAGGCTGCCGTCTTGTTCAAAGTATAAACGCTGGAAATGTCCACTTGTTCATCTCCGGCGTCTACAATCATATATTTACTGCCTATACGGCGCAAAGTCAAATCTTTTTTCAAACGCATTTCGTGTGTCGTTAATCGGTAAAAAAATGTACTAAACAACAGACATCTTCATGCGGACATCAACAGGGAAAACTTCCTTTCAGAATTTCCGGCCACTGACAATAAACAAGGCTGTCAGAACAACAATCTTAAGATCACCGAAGAGCGACGGACGTTTCAGATATTCCAAATCCATTCTGAGCCGTTCCAGCATTTTCTCCAATGTGTCCGTATATCCGTTGCGAAGTGTTGCATATGAAAAGACCCCCGGCCTTATCTGGAAAAGATAACGATAGTCGGGATTCACTTTCATAATCTGATCAATAAAATATTTTCTCTCGGGTCGAGGACCGACAAGTGACATATCCCCCTTCAGCACGTTCCACAGCTGCGGCAACTCATCCAGATGGTGCTCCCGAAGAAACTTTCCTACTTTTGTCAGTCTTTCGTCATTGTCCCGGCACAATTGAGGCACACCGTCCTCTTCCGAATTCTGGTACATTGTCCTGAACTTGCAGATTTCAAAAGGCCGTCCCTGATAGCCGATGCGCGTTTGCCGGAAAAAAGCGGGACCACTCCGTTCGCATTTCACCGCTATATATATAACAAGGAACAGCGGGCTAAACACCAACATACATATCAGCGAACAAAAAATATCCGCCCCACGTTTCAGCCACCAATGCGTGGATGACATAACCGGACGATAATCCATTTTCTCCATTCTGTTTTCTTCTCTATATTTATCTCTTCTATACAGTTCTCTCCTTTAAAATTAAGGAAAGATGTTTCCATACACCGAAAGCTATATACTTTCTGAGAAGGAAGCGTCCTATTTTCTATCAAAAGTTCTCTGGATTGGACTGCAAATTTACAAAATACTTCACGGCCTTACAAGGAAAAAACAGAATAAAAAAGTGACAAAGTCCCCTAATTCACCTAATTCTTTTTACCCCAATCACATAAGCCCAACGCTCCAACTATATATAACATGGATATCATTTATTCCTCGCGAAGAAAGAGCCTCCTTCTATCCAAGCAAATTCCGATAAATTTGCAGACAATCCTCCAACATCCGTTCCCGGGTAAAATATTCCTCAAAATGGCGGCGGGCTCCTTCTGAAAAATTCCGATACGCTGTCTCATCCTTCAGTATGGCCTCTATTGCTTCAGCCAATGCACCGGCATCCTCCGGCTCCACATTCAGTCCCGAAACGCCATGATCATTTACCCAAGCCACGCCCGATTCCGGTATGCGGGTCGCCACCACCGGCTTTCCACACGACATGGCTTCGATCTGCACAATCCCGAAAGCCTCCGTTTTCTGTATCGAAGGCAGGCAGAACAAGTCACAGGCGCCATAATAAGCCGGCACCTCCTCATCTTTCACGAAACCCAACAACTCAACTTTTCCCTGCAACTGCAAACGGTCGATCTGTGCCTGCAAATCCGCACGGAGCGGCCCCGTTCCTCCAATCAGCACCACCACATCGTCGGGCAGATATTGCGCAGCTTCCACCAGATAACGGTATCCCTTGTAGCCAATCAGCCGTCCCAGAGAAAAGACGATGCGCTTTCCGGCATACCGCTGACGGATGGTTGCGGCTCCGGTAGCATCCTGTTTCATGTGTTCGATACCGATAGGCAGGCAGCGCGTCTTGTGCTGCACCCGTTGCAGACAAGGTGATTCGGCCAGATACACTGGTGTAGTCCCCACAATCAGGTCGGCCCGTCGGATCAGCCAGTTCTGCAACGGCCGGTACAACTGCAGCAGGACGCGCTGCTTCAGAATATCCGAATGCCAGTGCAGCACCACTTTTCCCCGATAACCGGAAAGGAACAGCGCCAGACAAGCCATGGGGTCCGGATGATGAACATGTACCACGTCATATTCACGGCAAACGCGCCGCATCCGTCGCACCATACCCGGTGAAATCATGGTGGCCGCCCACTTGGCCAGTGCTTTCACGCAGACCACGCGGCCGTGCCCGTTCAGTTCAATCACCTGCGGCGTTTCCGATGCACACAGCATGTCACAATCCACTCCACGTTCCGACAATCCTTCCGTCAGGTCCAGCATCACTTTCTCCACCCCTCCCCGGATAGGATAAAACTTTCCTATTTGCAATATTTTCATCTCAGATATGTTTATGTTCTTCTATTCCCGCCCACGTCCGGTCACAACGGTTTGCCATCGGTTGTCGCGGTCAGCAATTCTTCATAGAGTTTCAAATAATCCCGATAACGGTCTTCCTTTCTGAAATGTGCCAGCGCATAAGCCCGGCAACGGTCACGAAAATATTCCTTGCCTCTGCAGGACGTCTGCCGCACGGCATTGAGCAATCCTTCCACGTCTCCTTTTTCCACGATGAAACCGGTATCCGGCGTCACAGCCTCCACACTTCCCCCGGTCCGGTAGGTCACCACCGGCGTACCGCAGGCTATGGCCTCCAGATTCACGGTCGGATAATTGTCCTGCCAAGTAGGGTTCACAAAAGCTTCCGCGGCAGCATACAGTTCGGCCAGTTGCCGCACATTTTCCGTCCGGCGGATTCCCATCATATTCTTCGGCAACTGCTTCTGCAGCCGCTCATCCACTCCCACCAATACAATCACTTCGTCCTCCTTCAGCATTTGTGCCATCCGGTAGAAATCATCCAGTCCCTTTTCCCTGCTCCAGATACTGGCCAGCCCCAGAATCACCTTCCGGCCTTCCAGTCCGTATTTCCTTTTCACCGCTTCCGTTTCATAAGGCTGGAACACCCCGGTATCAATTCCGTTGTGTATCACCCGCATCTTTGCCTCCCGCAAAAACGACTGACGGAGTTCCCCCGCAATCCATTCCGATACCGGCACCAGCGTCAGCCCGTCGGGCAACAACGATGTGAAGGCCGCAGCCTTGTCCCGGAAGTTCTGCGCCGACCGGTCACAAAGATAACTGGCCGGAAAACTGCGCTGCTGCGGACAGTGACCGCACCCGGTTTTCCACCGCTCGCATCCCACATACGAATAATAGTAACAGTGCCCCGTGTACAGCCAGCAGTCGTGGACAGTCCACACCACGGGAATCCCCGCCGTTGCCAGATAGTCAAACAGCACCCCGTAATGCAGAAAGTAGCCGTGAATATTATGGATATGAATTATATCGGGACGGATGTGCTCAATCTGGTGCACAAACTCTCGGGTAGCCGCAGCCGATGCCAGCCCGTGCCGGTCGAGCAGACGGGTCACAACGCCATGCTGTGCCACGCTCCACCGGTTGCCCACCGGCAACAGATGGAAACGGCTCTCGGGCACACCGTCGCGTCCGCCGCTATAAGCCATATAGCAGTCCCAGCCCTCCTGCCGGGCCAAGTCACCGATTTCCTGCATGATGCGGCCTGTTGAAGTCGATATCCGCAGCACCGGATTGATTTGAAGCAATTTTTTCATTCTCTTTTCTGTTTTAAGCCCCATCCCCCGTCAAGTCTTTTTCTAACCCCGGGAAACGCACGGCTGGCCAAATGGCCTGCACAAATTGACTTTAACACATCGGGAAAAGCATGGACGAACGAGCAATAGTCATACACCCTTTCGCGAGATACAGCCCGGCACCAGTTCTTCAAACAGTTTCAGCCACAGCCCCATCACACGTTCCTCCGAGTAGGTTTCCACCACCTCCCGTGCTTTTTCCGACATCTTTTTCCGCAGTTTTTCGTCACGCATCAGCATTGTCAGCGCCAATACCATCCCGTCCAGATCTCCGTTCGGCACTAATATTCCATTCTTTCCAGAGCTGATGATATCACTCGGACCACAGGGACAATCAAAAGCCACAGCTGGAAGTCCACAAGCCATTCCTTCCACCAGCACCATGCCAAATCCCTCATAATTGGAGCTCATCACAATCAAGGAACTTGCCGCATACTCCCGTGCGATATCCTTTGAAGGCGTATTGATACGTGCCTTGTCTTCCAGTCCGTAACGTTGAATGCGTTCTTCCAACATTTCTTTCCACTCTCCTTGTCCAAAGATATCCAGCCGCCAGTCCTGCAAATCAGGGAACCCCACTACCTTTCTCCACACGTCGATCAAACGGTCGAAACCTTTCTGATAATCCAGACGTCCCACCGCAATTACCCGGTGCACCGCGCAGTCGGCAGTCTCCTTCGCCATTAACAATGCCGCATTCGGAATCGTTACAATATTGGACAATGGCCCCCAATTCTTCCGGTCAGCCTCGGTCAGCACCACAAATTTGTCAAAACGACGCACAATGCGTTCGTCCTGCCACGTGCGGAAACGGTCTATCCATCCCAATACGCCCCGGCGGTTATATTGCAACCGGAAGAACTTGTTGAAGTGCAGTTCCAGCACCTTCCGGCTGCCATCCTTGATTTCGGGCAGGAACGAAGATTCCGAGGGATAGAGAGAAGCCACCACATCGGCCCGTTCCTTCATCAACAGTTCAGTCAGACGTTGCCGGTGCAGTTTCCGCCGCCGCAGATAGCCCTGTATCTTTCCCCATGGCGACAACACATTGTCATCCGAATAGTTGATATTCAGGTCCACCATCCGTACGCCCTCCGGAAAGGGATAAAAGGGTGCCCGTCCTTTCTGATCAGTGGTCACGACCAGTAGTTCCCAGTCTGTATGATTCCGCAAATAGCTCACCTTGTTCAGCAGCACACGCTCCATACCACCGGGATTCACCACCGAATGGGTACAATAAATCAGTTTCATAAATCACATTCTCTATTTGTCCAATGTTCCAACTTCTTCCACTCTATCCTCTAAAAATTCCGGTGCAAGGCAAAGGAATGGAGCAAATACAACAAATATATCGGTAGAAACTTTAAACCAAACCAAAAAATTCAGTAATAGCAAAAATCCAAAAAACATAGCGTAACGCGGAAAACGTTTCCGACACACAGCTGTAACCGCACAAAAGAACCAAGAAAATGCAGCCAATCCTATCACGCCAAAATAATAAATAAACCGTAAATAGCCGACATCTGTTCCCATATAATAGCCATACATATCCTTACCCGTATAATAAGGGTCAACCATATCGAAATATCCATCCCCAATAATCCATGTTTTCCAATTGTCAGGAAAAACATACATATTCTTCAGAATCTCGTTCGACTGCACTTCCCATCGTCCGGTTTCCGCCAAAGAGAAAAATCCCTCAAACGCAAATTCAATATTCTTTTGGAAAATCGGATTCACCTGATACAGGACCACGGCAACCGGCACCAATACACAGAGTACCCCGCCCAAATATCGAAACAATCTGCCACGACGCACCTCCTCCGACCGCATCCACATCCACGCCCAATAAAGCATCGAAAGACCTATACCCACAACCGTGGTACGTGAAATCATATTACCGATAAACCCGATACAAAAAAAAGCCACCAAGTACGGAATCAGCAACATTTTCTTACCTTGCTTGTCCACCTGCAATGTCAGATAGGCTATCATCAATAGGGCAGAAGAGAAGCGGGAACCCGCCACATCCAGCGAGGCTCCGATGCCATACATCCGTTCCTTCACTCTTCCCATAAAGCCGGTACTCCCCAAGAAACCATCCACGAAACCTTTCACCACAGGCACCAGTTCCATCGTCAACGCAATCGCACACTGCCCCACACAGACACCTATCAGATAATTCATGACCAGTTCCACAGTCACCTCACCATGCACCATGCGCATCAGCTGGACCGCCGCATAGGCCCCTCCCAACCACACCCACATGGAAACAATGTAAGAAACGTAAGTATAATCATAAGTATTGTTATACGTAATCGCGGCAAAGGCCACCAATGACACCAACGCAGCCCATAGCGACAACACTGCAAAATCTTTCTGTCCGCTATTGTCGGTCTTCTCCCGTTTCAGTTGATTGATACCGAACAGCAACAATCCCATACCGGCCAACATCATTTTGGTATTGGCCCCCGGCAGGAAGGAAAACTCAAAAGGGAAAAAGAACAGACTGGTCAACACGCCGACAACCAAAATCTGGATGATTTTCAACATACGCTCAACGGATGGATAAAGAGGGAAATAAATACGTTCTGTTTAATGGTTACAAAGTTACGCAGGTTCCGGCAAACGGCCAACGAATGACCGTAAAATAGCCACTCCGCACAGCAAAGTTTACCGGTACAACCACCGGTAGAGACATTTATACATCAACACATAGTAAATCCATACTCCGGCATAACACTTCCGGGCCGCCAGTGCCTGCAATGCCCGTGTACGCCACGGCAGGCGCCGGTTCTGCCAGATGTAGGCATTGGCCTCCGGCCACCAGGCCGTCCATCGCCGGTAACTGTCCCAGTCATCGGTAATGAGGAAGGGCAGTTTCACATTCAACAGGAAGAAGGCCCGCTCCTGTTGCAGTCCATCGCCAAAACGTTGCTGCAGGAATGCCAGCGTTTCCGAAACGTTGTGCTGCAAATCGGCCAAATGCCTTTCGTTCAGGTGCTGCGTCATCGCTTCCGCATTGGTTTTCACATAGTGATAGAAGGCACCGGGCACATAGGCCACCTTACGGGCAACGGCCGCCAGCCGAATCATCGTCATGTCCTCTCCCATGGAATGCCCTGCCGGAAACCGGATCCCGTAGTCGATATACAGACTGCGCCGCACCAGTTTGTTCCACACATTGAATTTCATGGCATCCGCCAACATCCCCTTCACCGCCGCTTCAGGCGTATCCAGTGACGGCTGCACCATCCGCCGTTCCGTCTGTCGGTAGGACAAGGACCAGTCACACCAAACAAAATCCGCCCCCGTCTCCCTGGCTTTCGCGTACATCCGTTCCAGCATCTCTTTCTCCACGAAGTCATCGCTGTCACAGTGAAACACATATTCCCCCGTTGCCGCCTCCAGCCCGGTATTTCGGGCTGCCGGCAATCCTTGATTCGCGTCGTGATGCAAAATCCTTACATCCGGCCGCCGTTGCGGATAACGCTGCAACACCTGCTCCAACACCTCCATACTACGGTCAGGAGTAGCGTCATCCACAAAAATATATTCCACCTCCGTCAGGCTCTGCTCCATCAATGTCTGCACACAACGACCGATGAAGGATTCCACCTTATAAACAGGAACAATTACACTGACTTTTATTTCCATTTTTATTGCTTCATTTGGTTCGCACCATCTCTTCAAAAAGATCCGTCCACTGTTTCATCACAACCTCCGGAAGATACTGCCGGGAATCTTTATAGGCACGACGGCCCATTTCTCTACGCAGATTTACGTCGTCCATCAATTTTAATAAAGCCTCTGCATAAGCTTTTATGTCCCCATCTTTTACAAGGAATCCGTTTTCCCCATGATGAATAATACTTCGGGGTCCGTTAGGTACATCAAAACTCACTAAAGGCAATCCTGCGGCTTCTGCCTCCGCTAAGACCATTCCAAATCCTTCATAATGTGAAGATAAAGCAAAGATAGAAGATTGAGCGTACTCTTTCTCGATAGTTTTGGTCTCTCCCTCCAAAAATACAGAGGTATTGAGTCTCAGTCGCTCTATTTGTTGTTCAAATTGTGTCCGTAAAGGGCCTTCCCCATAAATATGCAGAGTCCAATCCGGTTGTTGCTGAGCTATCAGTTCCCACGCTGCAATCAAACGGTCAAATCCTTTTTCTGAACCATAACGTCCTGCTGCAATAACTCTTTTGGCCGACAAATCTGCCAAAGAAAAACTTATCTCTGGCAACATATTAGGAATCACAGACAAATTTCTGCAATTTTTCCATTCCAAAGCCTCCGCTTTCGTCAACACGACAAACCGGTCATAGGCTGCAATTCTTTCCTCAAAACGAGATTCACTCAACTTCTCTGCCCAACGATAGATGCCCTCTCGTTGCGAAATCTTAAACATGGGTCTGCTTCCATGAAATTCGAGCACCTTTTTACTGCCGTCTTTTAAATAAGGTAATATTGGCATTTCCGTACGAAACGTTGATATCACGACATCTGCTTGCAATTCATTCAATAAAGCTCGAAGCTTCCGTGTATGCAAATACCGGTTATAAAAGAAATAGAACATCTTTTTGACGAAAGGACGTTGCTTATTCCTTTCATAATCTATATTCAAATTATAACATCTAATGGCCGGATGCAACTCAAAAAAAGCGTTTTCGCCTTCATGTTCAGTCGTAATCAAACAGACTTCATATCCTATACGCGATAAATAATTAGCTTTCAAAATTATTATCCGCTCAAGCCCTCCCATGACATGGATTGAAGGCAAACAATATACAATTCTCATAACCTTAGTACTTACTTTTTATAAGCCTCCAATAATTGGGGTCTCACGTTTTCATATACCTTTTAGAATAAACCTCTATTCTAATACCTTCATGCAGTTAGTTCTTATTTCGTAACCTCATTAAAAGGGGAAAAGGATATTTCATAAACAAGACATAGGCAAACCTAAATATTCTCAAAATCATCGCTTTTACAAAAAAACGCGTTAAAAACCGATGCTCATGGAAATCCGAAAAAATCTCATCATGAGTATCAAAAAAAAACCGCTGTTCAGAGAATATTTTTAATGAAGTTCTAATACTTGACTGTAAAATATGCCCATTTATGGTCAAAAAGAACAATTCAAAAAACATGGAATTATATTGAGGTGTATTCAACCGAACGATTCCATTATTTTTCATAAAAACGTATCTTTTCTCAATCACTTGGGCATAATAGTATTTAATACTCTCCAAAGAATAAATGCGAGAGGTCAAGTGCGCCCCTTCTGATTTGACATAATGATACCCATTCCGGGGCGACACTCTTGCACAAGTCACAAAGGCCAAATAGTCCAACACAAAGAGATGGTCTTCTCCCAAGGAAATACTCTCATCAAAACAGAGTTTATTGCCTTGAACGATTTGAGTACGATACAATTTACAAACAGGGGAATTCAAAATTGCCCCATTTTCATAAGTTTCATAAAATAAATCCATTTCAGGCCGTTGATATATTCTCTCGCAAATACCACAAGAAAATGGCACCGAAGTTCCTTTAATAATTGACTCCCAAACAAACCCTTGCATACTCAAATCAAGGCAATCCATCCCCTCCAATCCAAAATCAGCAAGATACGTATTATCTACGTAGTCATCCGCATCTATCATGGTCAGGTAATCCCCCTTGGCCATCCGAATGCCAAAATTTCTTGCCGAACTGACACCACCGTTCTCCTTATGAAAAACATGGACACGATAATCTTTCAAAGCGTATTCATCGCAGAGTTGGGCACTTCCGTCTGAAGCACCATCATCAATCAGCAACAATTCAAAATCCTCAAATGTTTGATTCAGAATACTATCAACACATTTCGGTAAAAAATTTACCACATTATAGACCGGCACTATAATAGAGACTTTAGGCGTATGTCCTTTCTCCATATTTATATCCAACTTCTAAGACTAAAGTACCAAGAACAAAATATTTCAACTTTCCAATCTTCATTTTTACTCCCCATCCGATACCCAGCACATCCTATGACTCTCATTTGTTTACACAACAACGTCTTATATACCCAACGACTCTGCTACAGGCCAGTCCGTCACCATAAGGATTCACGGCCTTGCTCATCTGTTCGTAAGCAGCGGCATCCTCCAACAAGGTGCTCACCTCGCCTACGATCTTGGCATAGTCGGTACCGACCAGTTTCACCGTGCCGGCCTCCAACGCTTCGGGTCGCTCCGTCGTGTCACGCATCACCAAAACCGGCTTGCCCAGCCCCGGTGCTTCCTCCTGTATTCCACCGGAATCGGTCAGCACGATGGCAGCCTTCTCCATCAGATAGACAAAACTCAGATACTCCAGCGGTTCGATAAAGAACATATTGCCCAAGCCGGTCAAATCCTCACCGAACACTTCGTGAATGGGCTTCCGCACATTCGGATTCAAGTGCATGGGATACACGAAATCCACATCGGGATATTTCTGCGTCAGGTCACGGATGGCGGTGCACATGTGAATAAAGCCGTCGCCGAAGTTTTCCCGGCGGTGACCGGTAATCAATACCAGTTTGCGGCCATTGTCCAGACGGTGCACGTCATAGCCGGCCTGCTCCAACAGGTTTCCCAGTTCGTCATTGAGGGCGGCATCGGTCTTGATTTTGTTGACCACCCAGTAAAGCGCATCAATGACCGTATTTCCAGTTACGACGATATGGTCGTCGGCCACAGCCTCACGCAGCAGATTTTCGCGCGACAATGCCGTGGGCGCAAAATGCCAGGTAGCGATGCGGCCTGTCAGCTGGCGGTTCATCTCCTCCGGCCAGGGACTGTAGATATTGTGGGTACGCAGACCGGCTTCCACATGCCCCACCGGGATCTGCTGATAGAAGGCAGCCAAAGCCGCGGCCGTGGAAGTGGTGGTATCGCCGTGTACCAGCACCACATCGGGACGGGCCTCCTGCAACACATCGCGCAGGCCGGTCAGCACGCGGGCCGTAACATCATAGAGGTCCTGCCCCTGCTTCATGATGTTCAGGTCATAGTCGGGAACAATGTCAAACAACTGGAGCACCTGGTCCAGCATCTGACGGTGTTGCCCCGTTACACAGACTATGGTCTGGAAAGTATCTTCTTGCTTCTGAAATTCCTTCACCAACGGTGCCATCTTTATGGCCTCGGGACGGGTCCCGAATACAAGCATTACTTTCAACATACAATCAATCCTTTTTCATTACTTCACCTCTTTTTGTTTCTCTCTCTGAAAACTGCCCACTGCCCGCAGATGTTCTCCCCCCACTTTTTCCCGAAAACAGCATAGACCAATTTCTTTTTTCTGCTGAGGGGCAACCAGCTACCGGCAAAATGATGAATGCACAACGAATTGGGGGTCAAGTGAATTTTCCGGTCCGAATACGATTTCGGGCAAAGATAATCCTTCGGCAATAAAGTAAAGCCATGCACGGTCTGCAACTGATTATTGGGCACAAAACCATATTTCAGACAGGTACGGGTTATCCGGACAACGTTAGGAGTCATGTCACAAGTGCCATCGGGCAAAACAAAATGAATGCCTTCGTATTCTTCCAACAGTTCCCGGAACAGCGGATGCCCTTGTTCCGCAGCCATCAGTCCTGTCGGTATATCCTGTTCCGTTTCGAATCCCGAAACGGCTGCATATTGCAACAGACTGTCTATCGGACGAATCACTTCTACATCCGTATCCATATAAATGCCACCTTCGTGCAACAAGGCATATAATCGAACGACATCCGTTACAAACGCAAACTTCCGGGCTTCATAAGCCTCCCGCACGTAGGGATACATATCCAAATCAAAATTATCCTCGTTCCATTCTTTCAACGTATAGTCCGGACAATACTTCTTCCAGGACGCTATGCATTTCAAAGCCATTTCGGGCATTTGCCCACGGCCGAACCAACAATAATGTATGATTTTCGGTAACATCTTCTCGTCTTTTTCTGATTTTAATTTCTTTGTTCCGGTTTCCGAATGCATCGCAGGGATTACACCCTCTACGACCATTATAATTTTTCATACACGGCTGTCACACCCGCACACCAGGCGTCCAAAGAAAGTATCCCACAGTTCATGCGATAGGTTTCTTCACATCTTTTTTGCATCTCCTCAGGCTCCACACACATCACTTGCCACATTTTCTCAGCCAGTTCCTCTTCATCACCATTACGGAACACCCAGGTTGAAGGACGGTCCGCATTCCAATAGGTTCCGGCGATATCGCTCTGTATCACCGGTATTTTATACAGGGTAGCCTCCGCTACTGCGGTTGACATTGTTTCTGTTGAGGATGAACTGACATAGCAGGAACTTTGCAGGAAGAGGGAAGATATATCATCCGTTTCCGGCACTATTTCCACCCAATCCGGCAACGTAATCCCAAAAATACGATGCAACATCTCCTCGGTTCCAATTCCACGGGTAAACAGTAACCTGAAATTCCGAGTATATCGTTGCCTCACCTTCTGTGCCGCCAAAACAATCAACTCCAAGCGTTTGATTTCCTCACGTCCACCAAAGGAAAGAAACGTAAAAGGCTGCAAAGTCCGTTGTCTGTCAGCACGAATCCGCCCCATGTCCATCCCGTTGATTAAAACAGAACACTGCGGAAACTGCATGCGATAAAGCTCCTGGTGGGAAATTTCGGGCAATGACGGCCAGTGCCACAAATGGAAAAGCGAAGTCACACGCGCCGTTTCCGCACTTACAGCCAACAAATGAGCCTTTCTTCCCCACCATCCGAATTTTCGGTACAGACGCAAGCAATTCAAACCCGTCTGCAATTTCCCTTTCCACCCGTGTCCCACCTTGTAGGAGGTTACACAATGCAAATGCCAGACCATTCGGGTAGAAAGTCCCAAATGCTGAATAGCCTGAGCGGAAACAATATCATAATGCGAGAAATGAGTATGCACCAAATCTGGACGGACCTCACGGAAAATTCGTATCAGATCCTTACGCGACTGCGAATAAGAAGGGTTCGTAAAATAAACGGCATCGGACTGCTGTAACCGTTCCAACCAGTCACGGTGGGACTGACGGGGAAATACCCAAAATACCTGCGCCGCATAGTGTTCACGTAACTGTCGGGCCAAAGCTTCCAGCGAAGGAATCAGATTTCCCCCATAGGGACAATCCAATGCAACCACAAAACCGATTTTCTTTTCTCGTAAATTCATTTCTCTATATAAACACCTTTTTAGTCATGAAAGAACCGTAATATGGCCCAAATCCTCGTTTCCATACAGATCAGAAGTCTTCTGTAACACAGATTTGGATTTTTACAGAAAAACTATTGTTTTCCGCAAAATTAAGAAATCATATCGAATACAGGACTTTTCCTTTCGTAAATTCATATGCCTACGTTCATGCAGGAAGTTAATCACGTTGAAACTTACCAGGCTAAAGATGGATTACAAAAGGACAGGCTTGAATTAAAGGCTGCAGGTCTATTGATATAGGACGCCATTGTTCCACCGCTTTTTGAATATCCTCTTCGTGAATAACTGATTTTATACATATGGGACGCATCGTTTCTCTTTCGACTGCAGAAAAATAGTCCTTGAATTTAAATCCCTCACCAGCAACCCTATCCGAAAACTCCACCCATGCATTCGGTATGTTATAAGCATCTGAAAGAATAAGGCCATGTAAAGAACTGGATATGATTTGTTCGCACCGATTAATGCTGTCCACCACATCCTTCCAATCGCGATAATCCTTCATCTTGATAATACACACATTTCCACCATACAACCGGGACAACTCTGCCACCAACGGATTTTCCTGATCGACATAATGAGGAATAACACCTAATTTATACTGTTTTTCCACTTTGGGCTGGTAAATTTTAGGTAATAATAAGGCTGGATCGCCATAAACCTCCGGACATTCCATCCCTTGTTCCAACAAATATTTTCGCGTCAGCTTTCCTCTTACGGCACAAACTTTTAACGGTTTGTATTTCAACTTATCCTTACCAGCAATTGCACCAGCCCCCCATATTACGGTAGAAGAATTAAATAGGTCGCTATCTATCAAAGAACCAATACATCCATAATTCTTAGAAGAGAAACTATAAATATCCCGATAATTATACAACTTATAGGAAGTGGCATGTTTTAAGATGTAAAAATTTAATTCATCGCCTAAATTATAATGACACGGATTTTCCCGATACATTGTCGTCCATGCATTAATCACCAATCTTTCGCTCTTGTCTGACAGTAAATAACTGATTGTATTGCAAACCTTCAATACAAACCTTTTCACTCTATTTTTCAACCTTACAACATCTTTTTTCATCATCTACGATTGTTTTACCCTGTTGCTTTAATGTCAAATATATTTTATCCTTCTGCTTCAGTTCAAAATATTGAGCAGCATCCCGATACTTGATAATTGCAGCCGGATTGCCTCCGACCAATGCCATCGGCGGAACATCTTTGGTCACGCAAGAACATGCCGCAACGACGGCACCTTCTCCTATCGTCACCCCAGGCATAATGGACACATCCGATCCAATCCAAACATTTTCTCCGATGATGACATCCTTAACCAAATACACATCATCATAGGGCAACATATTTCCTTGCCACCGGTGATTGGAGGTGTGGACTTTCAATCGCGGTTCTATAATTGTCCCACTTCCAATATGCAGTTTACCCCTCAACTCCAACCAGGCCATCCGGTCCTATATAAACAGGCGGTGTATACACAAGATGGGGTTCATTAAAATCGAGGAAAGGCAAATGCAAATCCAATCCATTCCGCATGAATCGGCGCTGCTGACGAAGTAATCTGTAATGATGCCGCATTCTTCTGAGCAAAGTTCTTATCATCATTGTTTCCTTTTATTAATCTTATCTAACACCATTTGTTTTTCACCGGGAGTCATTCCCCAGCACCATATACTTCCTCCCGTAATAATCAGTCCCCCCAACATGCTGAAACAGAATCCGACTGCATTATCGGGCATATAATAGGGTATCAAAAAGGAAATGCACGAAAACAAAGTAACCAAGGTAACTCTGTATACCACCTCCTTTAAAAAATAATGCACAGAAAGAGATAACAACTTTTTGGCATACCACAACCGGACCAGCGCTGTACAGAATGCAACAAATATCGCTACATAAAAACTGTATTGCGGTATTCCCGTTATCTTCAAGACAATATAGGACAAGGGCAAATTCAAGAAGAGAACCGTCCCCACAAAAATCTGATACTTCTTGATTTTTCCGGTTGCATTGACCGCAGCAACCAACGGCATGGAAATACAATCCGCCAACGTTGCAATTAAGACCAAACGGCAAAAGATGACCGTATACTCAGGGACCTGTCCCAACCAGAGATAAAGAATTTTCTCCGTCTCCAGACAAACCGGAATACCCAACAAAAGTACCAGAAGATAAGTCAGCCGACAGCTGCCATACACCAATTGTTGCATATAGCGGAGGTTACCCGAAGAATACTGTTTCACAATTTGCGGATTGACCGCCTGCAAAAAACTCGAATACAAAGACGAAATCGCTGCATTCACCTGATAAGCTATACCACGAGCCGTGTTAACCACCGGGCCAAAAAAGATATTCAACAGAATATTTATCCCATAACTGGATGCAACCACTGCAATTCCCCCGAATAAAGCCCAACTGGAGTAACCCAACATTTCTTTTGCCAGTCCACCGTCCCACATCCGCTTATATCTGCATTCCTGAAACTTTTTCAGGGCATAATACCGATAAAACACAGCCATCGCCATTGCAATCAACAGCAGAATCCAAGCATACGCTTCCAACTTATCCACAGCCCAATAACTTAAGGCGACAGCTCCCAAAAATTTCGCCAAAGTTTCCACCACCGAACCTACGGCAAACACACTCATCTTTTCATGAGCGATAATCGAGGACATGAAAGGAACCTGTAAAATACTGATAACAAAAGAAATCAAGGAACACTGAAAAACGACAAAAGCCGCATCCATGCGTTCTGCCGGAATTTTCAAATAGGAATAGAACACATACAGTCCAACCGTTTCACATAGAATCGTAATCATGATGGCCAGGACTGCATGTATATTCACGCTCATACAAAAAACACGCTGCAACCGGTCTGAAAAACCTCTGCCCAACTCGAAGGAAATAAATCTTTGTACCGCCGTAGTCAAAGCATTATTCAGAAAGGCAAACATCAAGACCACACCACCGACCACGCTATAGATACCAAAATCCTCAACACCCAAGGTATTCAAAATGATGCGGGACGTATACAAAGAAATCCCCATATTAAATACCATGCGAGCATAAAGAAATATTGTATTTTTAGCAATACGCCTGTTATTCAAAGAGGTTGTATCCATAAATTTCTTATCTATCTATCATTGAATAACACACATACGGAGATAAATAAACACATTCGTTAGCAATGCCCAAAACATACCCGCCAATCTCTCTAAATTTAATTGTATCCTCTCTATACATTCTCTTCAAACGCCGTCCCAATCTTATTCGTGTTCACTCAGGAAGGGTGGTTTAGCTCAATATACCATCCACATATACAAGAAATGTTCCGATCGCACCTTCTTTTCTTTTTCGAAGGCCCGATCCTCACAACAACTGCATCTTTTATGAATCAACAGCCTAAACCAAAAGACCAATAAACTGTTTTACTTCCCTACATTGCAGAATCATCTCCCAACTCGACTACTCATCTCCAACAAGCCCCATGCTGATCCAACGCCCCTATCCTCCCAAAAAACATTCACTATTTCCGATAGGACCGTTTTCATTTCATTTGCAAAAGTAGCCAAAATCTATCAATTACTGACACAATATTTTTCAAATATTGGCTATGACCAGCAAATTTTGATAAATTCAATGATTTTTCCGAAAATCAGGCCACTACATGAAAAGGATTGAACATCATCACAGCGAAAAAGAATCAAAATTCTCATTCCTCGGATACATACCGAATCATCTACCAAATTTTGTCTATAAAATTCAGAAATTCGGAAAGAAAGGTATATTACTATTTGGTTAATATTCGTGAAACGAAATTTGGATTTCGACAAAAAGAGCTGTATCTTTACGACAGAAAGGCAGAAGGGCATAAACACTGGCGACTCTACTGCCTTTTTTCGTATGCAAAAGGCAAAAACTGTCGGTAGGAAAGAAAAAACTGAAGCCGGTTCCGTTTTTTCAAACGGCTGAGTTATTTTTTCTATCGTAGGTAGAGAGATTGGTGAAGATACCGTGAATTGCAATAAAGCTTAATTTTTATTAACAAAGAAAGAAAGCGATTGGAAAGAAATTTTACCTTTCCAAAGAAATACACAAGCTGCGCCGTTGAACCTTAAAAACAGGAGAAGCATATTGGGGGATGCGATACAGCGGACGCAGCCGGACGGGCTTCGACATCGAACCGGATAAAGCCAGAACCTGCATTCATGTGAACGCCACAAACAGGAAGACCCGGCCTTGCCCTGCACTAACACCGGATAAGGGAACGAAGGCTGGCAAGAAACGCTCCGCTTTCCTGCACTTTTTCAATGATGCGGCAAAAAAATGAAGCAAAACTTGCCCGTTGACAGGTAAAAACGTTATCTTTGCAGTCGGATTTCGGAAAGATGCCGGAGTGGCCGAACGGGACGGTCTCGAAAACCGTTGTACGGGCAACTGTACCGAGGGTTCGAATCCCTCTCTTTCCGCAATAAAGAATGCAGGTCTGGAGTGATGCAGGCTTGCATTCTTTTTGTATTCATGCAACCCCTGTCGGCCGGAAACCGCCCTACAGCGGGCCGGGCATGCACAAAGACTGCCTGGCTATCACCCAAAATGCGGGAAGGCTGCTTCTTCACGAGCACAACTATCAGCATCCCAGTTCGCGGAAAACGTAAAATTCAGGAAAAGCACAAGGCGTTTGATTTTTTCTTTTTACTTTTACTTTCGGAACAAACGATATCCGCCGCAGGAAACAGCCAAGCACCGAAAACGCGCTACGAAACGGACACGGCGGGACTGAAATGAAATGCAGGACCGGAAAAGCAACGCCGGACCTGCCTGACAAGCATTTGGGAATAAAAAGGAAAAAAGCATGGAAAACATCAAAGACAATGTGTTGGAACTGGTGGGACACACACCGCTGGTGCGCCTGTCCCGACTGTTCCGGGATGAATGGGAAACGGAAATCGTAGCCAAGGTGGAAAGCTGCAACCCGGGCGGCAGCGTGAAGGACCGCACTGCGCTGGCCATGATCGAGGCGGCCGAGCGTTCGGGACAACTGCAACCGCACGGGGTGCTCATCGAGCCGACCAGCGGAAATACGGGCATCGGCATGGCCTGGATTGCCGTGCTGAAAGGTTACCGCGTGATACTGACCATGCCGGAGACCATGAGTCTGGAAAGAAGGCGCCTGCTGGCCTTCCTGGGCTGCGAACTGGTGCTGACGCCGGGCAAGGCGGGCATGCAGGGTGCCGTGGAACGCGCCGGGGAACTGCACCGGCAACTGCCGGGCTCGGTCATCCTGCAGCAGTTTGACAACCCGGCCAATCCGGCCGTGCACGAAGCGACGACAGCCGCAGAAATCCTGGCCGACACGGACGGACGGGTAGACGTGCTGGTGGCCTGCGTGGGTACGGGCGGAACGCTGTGCGGAACGGGACGGGGACTCAAAGCCGTCCGGCCGGAAGTGGAAGTGGTGGCTGTGGAGCCGTCCGGCTCGCCCGTGCTCTCGGGCGGCACTGCGGGAAGCCACCGCATTCAGGGCATCGGCGCCGGATTCGTGCCGGGCAATTATGATGCAGACGTGGTGGACCGCGTGATGCAGGTAACGGACGAAGAGGCGATGGCCACCATGCGAATGCTGGCCCGGAAGGAAGGACTGCTGGCCGGCATCTCCTCGGGGGCGGCGGTGGCAGCGGCTCTCACGCTGGCCCGAAGCGACAGCTACCGGGGCAAACGCCTCGTGGTGATGCTGCCCGACACCGGCGAACGCTACCTTTCCCTGCTGCCCGACGGCGATGCCTGACGCGGACACGCTGCGGGACAACGGCACGCAAAAGTCCATACGCCCCAACGCGCCGACATCTCCCTTTTTGTCCAAACGCAGCCCACGCGACGCCTGCGACAAACAGGGCAACCGGGCTGCCCTGCCATAACACGGCATCCGCCGCCTCTCCGCAGACCGGTGAAAATCCGGAAACTCCGACCCATCACAGCGAAAGACGAAGGCTAAGACGGAGCGGGAACCCAAATACCGGATTGGACACGGCGAAACCTGCTCACCTGTAAAAAGAAATATGATACAACAAACCTCTTTCAACTTGCCGCCCCGGCGCAGGGGCTGCCACCTGATTACGCGCGAAATCATGGAACACCTGCCCCAGCCGCTGCCACAGGCCGGACTGCTCCACCTGTTCGTGCAACACACTTCGTGTGCCCTCTGCATCAACGAGAATGCCGACCCCGACGTGCGGACCGACCTGGCCGGAACGCTGGACCGGATGGTGCCGGACGGCGCCGCCCATTACCTTCACCGCCTGGAAGGACCCGACGACATGCCGGCTCACGTGAAATGTGCACTGATGGGGGCGGAACTGACTCTCCCCATTACCAACGGCCGCCTCAACCTAGGCACCTGGCAGGGCATCTATCTGTGTGAATTCAGGGACGAAGGCGGCAGCCGCCGCATCGTGGCCACCGTGTGGCAATAGGCCATACGCGCCCGGACCGGCAGATGACTCCCGGCGTCCGTTAAGGAGGGAGGAAAAGGCAAGTTCTCACCCCGCCCCTTCCGGCCGGCACCGGAAAGCAACCTTTTCCAACAACAGAACCATGTATCAGAAATTTATCATCAACCAGGACGGTGTGCTGAAATTCGGCCACGTCTATCTGCATCGCGACCTGCTCGAAGCGGGAGAGCGCTGCCCCTACGGCGGCGGTCTGTGGAAAGCGGACGAATGCCGCGACGCCCTGCTGCTGTACGGACGTTCATTCGACTTCGGAAGACCGGACTTCCGGTTCCTGCGCCGGGTGGACTGGAGCGGCGCGGGCGGTGTGGAACGACCGCTCTTTTTCTTGCCGCAATGGCCCAATGAGGACTGGCTCGAACCGATAGCGGTGCGCTGAAGCAGAAAAAACAGATGTCCCGGCTACCGCAAGGAAAAACGCCGGGGCAGGACGTAACGGGGATTCCCGCCGCCCCGACTCTGCCATACCCTCTCAACAAACGTACCGCCTCCGCAAGGCAACTTCCGCCTGCCACAGCAGGAAAAATTGCCGCACGGAGGCGGTACCCTTCACAGGTGGGAGCCACCGGAACAACGCGGGGCTTCACCGTAGGGAAGAAAGGCACATCAGGCCTGTGTATCGGGTTTCTGCTCGGCCGGACGCGAGCCGTTGTCATTCAGAATGGGGCTTTGAGCCAGATATTTTTCGTCGTCCGCATAAATATAGAGCACACTGCCGCCCTTGATGGCATCAATAATGGGGCGATTGAGACGGGTGGGCAAGGCGGGACAGCCAAAACTGCGCCCCAAGCGTCCACCGGAACGGATGACGGAAGGATTGGCATAGCTGGCGCCATGCACGACGATGGCGCGGCGGCGGGCATTGTCGTTCACTCCTTTCTCCAACCCTTCGAGCACAAGCGAATAACCGTTTTTTCCCTGATAGGTATTTTCCGTCAGATAGAAACCGAGCGAACTCTGGTGCGACCCGTCGCGATTGGAAAAATCGGTGGCATAGACGCCGCCGCTGTTGCGCCCGTGCGCCACCACAGAAGAGAACAGCAACTGCCGCTCCCGCATGTCGATGACAAACAGGCGCTCCTCGGTGGAAGGCTTGGAAAAGTCGATTACGGTGAGGACGTCGCGCTTGCGCCCGGTTATCTTCTCATAACCGGCAACGGCCAGCCGGAGCGCTTCCTCACTCAGTTTCCCTTCGAGCTGCAGGTCCTCATAGAGAACGGCTGCCGTATGGGCCGCGGTGTGCGGCATCTTGATTTCAGGACATCCCGTGCGGGGTTGCCCCAACAGCGGAAGAAAGGTGAGAAAGACGGTCAGGAATATCTTTTGCATGGCGCGACGCTTTTTTACTAAAACGACGCAAAATTACTACTTTTTACGCAGACGGCTCATGCACAGAGTGTTAAAAATGAGGAGGAACCGAATTTTGCTATTCACGGCGTACCCTCCGCAGCCGGGGCACCCCTTCATGCCGCACAGGAGCCGGAACGGCAACACGCGGGTTCACTCTATCACAACGACCAATGATTGGCGAACCGGCGCCCACTCGTACACAAACTTGGCATGCGACGTGGCGTTGCGCACGCACATGTGAGAACGCGGCGTCGTGCCGAGCGACCAGCTGTATTCAATCTCCTTGGTTTGCGGCACATTGACCGGCACGCCGTGAATATAGGCGCCATTGGTGAAACGGCTGGCATAGGGAGCATAACCGCCGTGGGCCGCCGAACCGTCCTTGAGGAACACCATCTTCCGCTTCTGTTCCTGCTTGAGGAACATGCCGAGCGGAGTGCGCTGGGCATAAGGCGGCTTGTACTGCCCCGTCGTAGCGGGATTCTTGCTGCGGATGAGCCATTTGCCGCGCCCGCTCCATTCCAGCGTAGCGATATTCTGGTCCTTGCGGTCGACAACGATGACGTGACGGAAACGAGTGCTGTCGGGCAACAGGCGGACATAACGGAGGGGTACATACCACTCCTTGCCGGTGGCCGGCATCTGGATGCGGTAGAACTGCTCCGTCGTTTCACAAAGATGCGCGAGCGTGCCGTCGCGGCCATAGATTTCGGGCTCGAGGGTATCGGTGGGGGCATAAAGCGGAACCGACTGGTAGCGCTCCACGCCGAGCGTATCGGCCACACGCTTGTAGACATTGCGCACAAACCGCTTCACCAGCGGAGCCTCACGGTTCATGTTCCTGTAATTCTGCATCACTACCCACCTGCGGGAATCCTGCTGCATATTCTCTATCAGCGCAAGCGCCTCACGCATCTGGTCCCACTTGAAGCTCCGCTTCACCTTTTGATACTCATAGGTATCCGCAAGGGTATAACGGTCGTAGAGCAAAGCGGTGTCGAGACGGATATCCTTGGGTGACAATGGCTTTAGCTTTTCGGCTGGTGCAGGAGACTCCGCAGCGAGAGAATCGACAGCCGCGGTATCTGCATCGGCCCGGGAACGGTCGGCCGGCGGGTTATCGGCCGGCAAACGATTGCAGGACATAAGGAAAAGGGTGACGAGAACTACGGCTACGCGGTGATTTTTCATAGAGATGAGAAAGGTTGGTGAAACGACAGTAGGGCCACCTCTCTGCCCAGAAAAGAAACGGCTGCACGGGCAAAGTTTCTTCAGAAAAGCAGAAGAGGGCTATATTAATTGCAAAATAAATGTATTTTTTTGATTTTAGGCATTTTATACGGGAAAAACGCACATCGCGCACTGACTTTGCCGAAAAACGAGAGGTTTTTACGGTTGTCATCTCCCTGAGGCCTCGTTACGGACCGGCAACCGAGCGACGCAAGGCAACGGACAGCTTCCGCGTCCGGCAAATACAGAAGGCAGTCCCCGCCGCACTACTCCGGCACGACTACGGACGGGAAAAGAGATTGCCTGCGGCTGGACGCCACGTATCCGAGCCTCGACGGGAAAGTCCGCACATAAAGAAACCGTCCCGGCCCCGGTTCTCTTTTTTCAAGAAAACAAGGGCGGGGACGGCTCCTACTGTAGAAGGGCTGCGGAGACACAGTTGCTCCACAGCCTCTCCAGAGGAATCAATACATGTACAGCTGACCGGCCGCCAATTCCTGCTTGTCGCTGCCGCTGACCTGCATGTCGAGGCAGCCGCCGTTATGGTCGAAATAGCGCACCTCTATGCGATGCAAGCCGGCAGCGAGCGCCTTCTGGCCTGCCATGCGGCGAGGCGAATGGGCACCGTCGTTGTCGATGACTACGGCACCGTCGATGGTGAGAATGCTTCCGTCGTCGGAATTGAGCGAGAAGGTATAAATGTCATCCGCCGGCACCTTGATGTAGCCTTGTATCACCAGTCCGATGCGGCCGCTGGCTTCCTTGGGAATGGAAACATCGCTGACGGGATAGGTACCTTTCTTCGGGGCTGTTTCGATTTCCTTGCACGATTCGCCGCCATATTCATACCAGGTGGCCTCCAGCCCCGAACGGGTCGGTGCGGCCTCAACGGCCGGCGCATAGCTGTCCTTGACATAGCGGAACTTGAAGACGTCGTCACCCTTACCGTTGCTACGGAAAGCACGGAAAGTCACATCACAGGTTTCGCTCACTTCAAACGGACCTTCGTAGCGGGCTGATTCCTGCGTAGGAACACTGCCGTCGGTAGTATAACGGATATCGGCGTCGGGGTCAATGCAGCTGACCTTCACTTCGGCCTTGTCGAGGAACACATTTATATCATTATCCCCTACAATATCAGGCAAACGATAGTTGACATTGAGACGGTCGAGGCGGTCGAACTGACGGTTCATGCGACTGGCAAATCCGTCCCAATCCTTTCCGCCACCGTTCCAGCCCAGTTCGGCAATTGCCAGGGCACGCGGGAAGACCATATACTGCATGCGCTCGCGCGAAGGAATATACTCACACCAGATGTTACCCTGCACGCCACGGATGAGCGCACCACGGGTAGAGTCGGCCAAAGCACTGGCTGGCTCATAGAGATAGATTTTCGATACCGAATGCTGGTCCTGCTGATAGTCCAGATAGAAATGGCTGTTGGGCGTGAAGATGATGGAATTGCCCTGCTCTGTAGTATGGTTCGGCGCATTGCCCACCCAACTGCGCCACCACATGACGGTAGCCGTCTTCGAAAGGCCTCCTTCCAGGATTTCATCCCAGCCAATCATGTCACGGCCGTTCTCATTGAAGAAAGCCTCCATCTGATGGATAAACCACGACTGCAATTCCTCCGGCGACTTCAGCCCCAGCTGACGGATGCGGCGCTGACAGTCGGGACATTTGTTCCAGTTGGTCTTTTCCACTTCATCGCCTCCGATATGCACGTAACGATAAGGGAAGAGCGTGAAAATCTCCCGATACACGTTTTTGCAGAATTCGAGCGCGGAATCCTTTCCGGGGCAGACGGGAGAAGAGAACGTCGTGCCCCACCCCGTTTCGTTGAAACAGGACACGCCCTTATAGTTGCTGACGGCAGCCAGCATATGGCCGGGCATATCAACTTCCGGCACCACATCGATGCCACGGTCGGCAGCATAGGCTACAATGTCCTTAATCTGTTCCTGCGTATAGAAGCCGCCATACAGTGTGTCCCCGTCGACCACCTTTATGCGCTCATCTGAAGGCAGCAGGAAGTCCGGATTCGACTGCGCAGAACGCATGCAGGAGCGGTCGTGCCAGTTGAAAGTGCGCCAGGCTCCCTTCTCCGTCAGCAGCGGATAAGCCTTGATTTCCACACGCCACCCCTGGTCGTCCGTGAGATGCCAATGAAATTTGTTCATCTTATAGAGCGACATGAGGTCGAGCAATTCCTTGACTTCGGCTGGCGTATAAAAATGACGGGACACATCCAGCATCAGGCCTCGCCATTCATACTTCGGCGCATCGCTGATGCTGACTGCCGGAATCTCCCAGCTACAGTCTGCCTTCGTGCGCGACTCCACGGCATCGGGAAGCAATTGCCGCAGCGTCTGGATTCCGGCAATGACCCCACGATAAGACTCACCCGTGACAACGGCACCACTGGCATCAACCTGCAAGCGATAGGCACCTTCGAGTCCCTGAAGCGTCGTGTCCACCTTCAGCGTGATGTCGCCCGGTCCGTCCACAATGTCAAACGTATATCCCGTGGAAGGACCCAAAATGCCGGCCAACAGCCGGGCCGCATTCTTCAACTGCGGGTCGCTTACGCCAATGCGGCAGGACGAAGGCAGACGGAAACTCTCCTGCCCGATTTCAACTTGCTTCGGCTGAGGGAGCAAAGACACTTCGGCCACATCGGGACGGCTACTGCATGCCCCCGACAGCAACGCACCGGCCACAGCACAGGCAAAAAACAAGAAACGGTGTGCTTTCTTCATAGATAGCAATTTTTAGGGATGAATACTAAAACAAGGTATGCGTTCCAGCGAGCCCCACGAAAAGCAGCCATCGCATGCGGAACTTTTCAAAGTTACACATTTTCTTGGAATTGCATATCTTTTCCAGGCTTTTTACGTCATGAGAAGAGACCTTTACCGGCCTTTGGGGAATTTTCCTTTTTCCGCCTATGGCTTCAAGTCCGCCTTCTCCCGACCTGCCCCTCCTCGCTGTATGTCCGTTCTTCACATGCACCATACCAGTTACCGGCCCCATCCCTGCCCCACAGACACCGACGGACCGACACCTCCCTGAAAACGAAGAACTCCGCCAGGCCAAAGACCTGACGGAGCACTTCATCTTATGGATGGGTAATTGTTTCCTCAATTATTTGTTGCGGAGGATAGCAGCACGGCTGAGACGCGGATCATCGTAGAACATGTTGTCTACACCACCCTCATGACGTACGCGGAGCTGTGACTTGTCTACACCAAACTCATTAACGAGGCAGCTGTAAACTGCAGCGGCACGGGCCTTGGAGAGATGCTCGTTAATCTTCTTCGAACCGGTTCCGGCATCAGCATAACCCGTGATGGTGTAAGTAGCCTTCGGGTCGCCTTCCTTGATGGCCTTGGCCAGGAATCCGAGGTTCACACGGTCTTCCTTCGTCAACGCGCTCTTTCCGATGCGGAAGGTTACAATAAGATCGGGCACAACAATCTGCTTTTCTACCTTCGTTTCAGCCGGTTTCGAATTAGCCTCAGCCAACAAAGCCTTCAGACGTTCGTTCTCGGCATTCAGGTTGTTCATCTTGCCACGGTATTCGTTCCAAAGGGCGTCGTTGTAAACCGGAGTCTTCACCTTGTTCCAGCCGCGCTTCGGGAACTTGTAGGTCAAGCCCACAGTTGCAGAAAGGATACCTTCACCGCTGCGACCACCTGTTTCTCCATCGAAACGGTCGTTCATTACGGTTCCGCGAACATCAATCTGCAAGTCGAGTGAAGAGCAAAGACGGAAGCTGTTAATCAAACCGAGGCTACCGGTAATCTCATTCGTCTTCGGAGCATCCAGCATTCTGGCCCAACCCAAACTTACATACGGGCTCACGTTCCAAATGCGCTTTTCGTTGTAACCGCAGAACAGGTTGGAAAGATTGAACAGCACATCACCGTGCAGGTTGAAATAATTGGCTTCCTGTTCTTCAAGATATTTGGAAGCATCATAAACCTTACCGTTTCCATAGGCACCATTCTGTGTTACGCCCTTCCAGGAAAGGCCGCTGTACATAAAGCGGATACCAATGCCCGGAGTAAACCACTTACCGATAGCCACATCAAGGGCCGGAGAGAGACGGTCAGCAAACTTCATCTGCTTTTCGTGGTCACCAAACAGCATCTGTGCGCCACCGCCTACGCTAATAAACCAGTTGCTCCAGAACTTATTGGTTTCTACTTTGTATTTGTCGGTTTCGTAAGTGACGAATTCTTCTTCTACGCTGGATTTCGTCTGAGCCAGCATCGAGCCGGAAACTAACATAGTTACGGCTACGAGCAACATTTTCTTAATCATATCGCAAATGTTTTTGAATTTGTTTTCTTTTTTTCGGGTTCACATACCTGTTTTAATACAACATTTCTTTCAGTATCTCAGGCATTTTCATCTCTTCACATTTTTCCTTTAATTATGGGCAAAGATACACAATATTTTTTTACTCCATGAAAAAAGACTGAATATTTTTAATATTTCTCTTTTTTTAGGAACCGACGGTATGTCCACACAAAGGCTCTGGCAGACAATACACAGAGAAAAGTTCCTACTGACATGCAGCAAAGACAAAGCGGCCCACCGGCTGATGATATATGCCGGCGGGCCGCTCCATCGCTATTGTATATTACTCGTTGACGTCGGGCAGCGTGTTGTAGTCACGGCTGTAACGCAACATCTGCCGGTCGTAAGGCTCGGTATAATCCAGGCGCACATCGGTGATGTTGCCCTCGGCATCTTTCTCGGCATGGAACACCGGATTGATGAAACCCTTATAAGGCGAAAGGTTCAGCTTGTTGTAGCGCTCCAGCACTTCCTGATGCAATTCGGCGTTCACCTTCACACCATAGGTTTCCACCAACTGGCGGGCCGCCTCGAAGTCACCCTCGCTCTTGATGCGCTGGATTTCGGCCAGCAGCTGCCCGAAGAGTCCGCGCAGGGCTTCATAGTCGTTGATTTTCAAATAGGTTTTTCCTTTTTTCCTGACCAGTTCCACCACTTTGCGTTCCTTGCCCTTTTCCAATGCCCACTGGGCGATGAGCGCCCGGTTGCGCATATGTGCCTCTTCGATGTTGGCACCGGGATTGATACGCACGAGTTGCGTCATCAGTCCGTTCATCATGTAGGTGTAATACTGGCTCTTGTAGGCCTCGGCGTTTGGCGTCAGTCCCATCTCCACCAGCTTGGCATCTGCCACGTAGTAGAGGCCAAAGAGGTCGGCACGCGCCTCTTCGATGGTAGAACCATAGGCTTTGAGCGCATCGGGGTCGGTGCCTTCCAGCAGGCGGCCCGAACCGTGTCCGAGACATTCGTGCAGGTCCGTATGCAAATTGTCGCAATTGGCCCCATATTTCTCAATCAGCTGGCGGGTAGCCTCATCAATCACAAATTCCTGGTCCATACCCGAACCGTGGGCTGCCTTGGCATAAGCATCGGTAAGATTGCCGATAGTCACACTCTTGGAGCCATATTCACGGCGCACCCAGTCGGAATTGGGCAGGTTGATACCGATGGCCGTAGACGGATACAGGTCGCCGGCCAGAATGGCAGCAGTGATGACCTTGGCTGAAATGCCCTTGCACTCCTTTTTCTTGAAACGGGCATCGACGGGCGAATGGTCCTCAAACCACTGTGCGTCGGCGGCCAGTTTCTGTGCCCGCTCGGTTGCCACCAGGTCCTTGAAGTTGACAATCGATTCCCATGAAGCCTTCATCCCCAGCGGGTCGCCATAGCTTTCGGTGAAGCCGTTGACAAAGTCGACACGGCTTTCCGTATCCTTCAGCCAGTGGATGCAATAATTGTCGAACGTACGCAGGTCGCCCGTACGGTAGTATTCCACCAGGCGGTCGATAACCACCTGCTGTTCCGGCGTGCAGGCAAAGGGACGGGCCTTCTCCAGATAATACACGACCTTTTCCAGCGCGCTGCCATACATACCACCGATGCGCCATACGCGCTCGCTGAGCATTCCGAATTCGTTACGCTCCAGGCGGCTGTTCATGCCGTTCATGATGGGATACGGGTCACCGGCCGGCTTGCGCTGGCGATAGAACTCCTCAGCCTCCTTCTGCGTGATGCCCTCTTCATAATAGTTCGAGGCCGAAGTCAGCACCAGGTCCTCGCCGTCCTTCTGGTTCACGCGCATCTTCATCACGTTGGGGTCGAAAATGACCGGATAGATTTCCTCCTCCAGCTGATAGTTGAGGTCCTTGAGCGTCTGACGGAGCCAACTCTCCGAGAATCCCGGTTCAAACTTCGTGTATCCGTAATGATGATGAATACCCGAGGAGAACCACACCCGCTTCAGATAAGTGACCAAAGCCTGGAAATCCTTGCTCTGGCGGTCGCCCTGATAATCCTGATATACCTTCTCAAGCATCCGGCGGATACGCAGGTTATAGCGTCCGTTCTGGTCGAACACGATGTCGCGCCCCTGCAAGGCTGCTTCCGAAAGATAGTAAATGAAAGTTTTTTCCTTCAGCGAGAGCTGCTCGAATCCCTCCACCTTGTAGCGGAGCATCTGGATGTCGGCAAACTGTTCATCGGTGTACTTGAATCCGTCCGTCTGAGCGGCGGCCTCAACCATACATCCCCATACAGCAGCAGTAGTCATCATCATGGTAATGATTTTTTTCTTCATACGTAAACTTTATGTTGATATTGTTTTCAGAATGCAAAGATAGTGAAAGGCGAGCGCCATGGCAAATCGAAAACGAAGTTTTCAGACTTGACATGGCCGAGCCGCATCCTGTCTTATGCAAAGATAGTGAAAGGCGAGCGCCATGGCAAATCGGAAACGAAGTTTTCAGACTTGACATGGCCGAGCCTTCCGCCCTATTCCCCAAAGATATTTTCACCTAAGACATCAAGGGAATAACACAGAAAGGGGAAAGGGAACCGCCCCTACGGATTCATCGCCCGGCGGATGGCGCTGCACATAGCCTCCGGGTCGCTGCAGGAAATCACATATTTCCGCCCGTTCCGCAACTCGACATGGAACACGTGGTCCAAATCTGTGGCATAGACCATGAAACGTCCCAACTCCTGATTCACGAACCACCCCCACCAGCCAAAGAAGGCTCCGCTGCCCATCAGCCGGACAAAGTTCATGGTGACCTGATAAGGTTCTGCCTTGACTATTTCCGCCAGCGGTATCGTCTTGTTGCGCAACGGGAATGCTATATTCAGATTGCCTTCGCCCACCTGCACTTCCAACGGATAGAAGCACATGGCGGCCAGACACAGAAGAGCCAGAAGCCCCCAAAGGAAGAAGGCAATATACACGTCATTTCCGCCATCCCTCATGAAGAACAGCCCCAGTCCCAAGAAAAGAGCCACAACGGCCACGGTGCAAAGAACGGAACGGACCGCCCATTTTGATTTCTGCTTATACATTTCCATAAAACAACGGTTATGGAAACAAATTTACGTTTTTTTTCATACATCCCGTCCGGAATGCCCGTAAAATGCACCGCTTCACTTCAAAAGCCCTGCACTTACCTTACGGGCACAACCCCGGCCGGACTATTCCCCGTGTCCGGCACGCCGGGCGGCCTCATATTTCTCTATCGCCTGACGGTCCTTGCTAATCGTCACCAGATAGACTCCGCCGAAAATCAGCACGACTGCCACCACTTTCATCAGGCTGAACGACTCCATGCCCCAGTAAATGGCAACCATGCAGGCCACCAGCGGCTGAATATAATTATACATGCCCGCCACCGTGGGACGAAGATTCTTTTGCCCCACAACCGTGAGCATATAACAGAAGAAAGTGGCGCCTACCACAATAAAGGAAAGCCCGGCAATGTTTTCCCGTGTCAGCTCCGCCCATTGTGTCGCCATCAGGGAATTGGCGGAAAAAGGCAGAATACAGATGAATGCATAAGTGAACATCCACTTCATGATGGTAACCAGGGAATATTTGTTCACAAAATTCTTATAGTACACGAGATAAAAGGCATAGCAGAACTGAGCAAACAGCACCAGCAGGTCGCCCCAGATGGAGGACGCAGCACTGGCCGATGCCGTCGCCCCGCCCACACTGCTGCTCAAAATCAGCAGCAAGGCACCTCCCGCGCCGCAGGCAATGCCCAACACCTTCTTGCCCGTGATAGGTTCCTTCAGGATAAAGGCCGCCAGAATCATCGCCCACAAGGGCATACTCGTCGTAATGATGGAAGCGTCGGCCGGCGACGTCAGATGCACACCCGAGATAAAACACCCCTGATTGAGTACAATGGCAAACAGGGACGCAAAGAACAGCGCCATGAGGTCCTTATGATGCACATGCTCCGGTTTCTGAAAAAAGGAAAGTATCCAAAACAGCACCATGGCACCTCCGACACGTAAATCCGTCATCACCAGCGGACTGATTACGCCTCCGGCCATAATCAATTTCGAAACAGGCGACATCAGTCCCCACATCACGTTGGCTCCCAGCATGGAAGCATGTCCTTTCCAATGAAAATCCATTTTTCTGCTTTTTAAAAGATGAATACCGATTGCTGCGGAAGGTGGTGTTTGCGGCCGGAGAATCCGTCGCCCGGCCCGCCATCTTTTTGCGGCTGCAAAGATAGTGAAAGGCGAGTGCCATGGCAAATCGAAAACGGAG
>ULRG01006979.1_pt1 | contig 55843 bp, 54 predicted proteins | sample 1955211 | NCBI WGS metagenome assembly ULRG01 (sample SAMEA4835676, study PRJEB28245) | human gut metagenome | biome: gut microbiome; material: fecal sample | place: Denmark | collected 2008
CAGTCGTCCGGCAGGCTCGTCAATCTGCATGAGATCCGTGAAAAGTGAATAGTTCTTCTCATTGATACCATTGATGTAGCCAGTAAGGGCATCACGGAGGCTTTCACGAACACTTTTGGTAACTTTATTAGGTGTGCCAGCCTTACGTCCGCCAGTCTTCTTCCTCTTTGGCTTCGGCTCATTACTATTGTCTTGTTTTACTGCCATATTCTATTGATTTTTAATGTTTACTGATAGTTTTCGGGTGCAAATATAGGAAGAAAATACGAAACTTGGTGTTCAAGTTGCGGAACTTATCACAGATAGGTAAGAAAAACGCATTACTTTTGAACAGTTTAAACATTAAAATTCGAATTTTATGGGATTAATTGGAAGTATTGCTGGTGGACTGACCTCTGCTGTAGGCGGTTCCTTAGCAGCTAAAGCAAGAAACAAGGGATATAATGAGTATATCAAAATGTTTCAACACCGTATGCAACAGGTGAAGGATCATCGTGATAACTTGTATTATCAGGACCCTACTCAATCTGCTGAAAATCAGGTAGCCGTGACCAATGCCCAGAAGGTATTGGATAATGCAACAGAGACCGCAAAGAATACCAATATTGTAAGTGGCGGTTCTGATGAAGCGGTTGCGCTCAGTAAACAGGCTGCCCAGGAGCAGGTGGGTAATATCATGCAGCAGGCGGCCGTGCGAGGTGCTCAGACCAAAGAAAATGTGTGGAATACTGCTGATTCGCAGATAGACCAGATGACTAACTACATCGCCACTGCCAAGAAGGAGAAGGCTCTTGGTACTGCTAAGGGTATTACGGATGCAGCTGGTGGCTTGGCTGGAGCTGCAATTGCATTGCCATTTTAAGGAAGGAGGTGATTATGGGATTTACATTGGATGATTTAACTCCTAAACGTCCGGCAACTGCCGTTACTCCTGTTACTGATTTCCCTGATGATAATGCGGTGAAGCCGGAGGTTGCAGTACCAGTTCAGACAACTGATACCGAACTGGGAAAGGGTACAGCCATAGATACTACTGGTATTACCGGGAATGGTGTCCATGAATCTTTTGCAGAACAGCCAATCGAGGAAGTTACCAAGGTGGAGCCTAACCAGGGTATCAAGATAGACTGGAGCAGACCTTATGCCGAGATAGAACAGAATCCTATCTTGCAGCAGATGAAGCCTTATGACATTATGAGGGATTACCAGAAGAATGGTGATGGAAACTGGTCTGCCTTCATGCCTTGGCTTTCTTCACTTGGTGATGCCGATAAAACTGTGGCTGCAAATGCAGCTTTGCAAAAGAAGGCAGAGAATCAAGCCAAATGGGAACAATGGGGAAATCTTTTTATGCACTTGGGTAACTTCTTTGGTACAGTTCAAGGTGCTCCATCGCAGAAGATTGAATCAGCACAAGAACTTACTGATCGCCAACGCAAGATAAGAGAGGCTACAGATGCTTTAAGAGCTAAGGGATATGACCAGATGATGGTGAATATCTATAAGGACCGTCAAGACAAACAGGCTCAGATGCAGGCAGTGGCTGCTGCAAAGGCAAATGAGGCACTGGCTGCTTATCGTGGTTCACAGAAGAATCAGACGGATGCCCTCACTCCTGTAAAGGTTAATGAAGTGACTCAATCAGCAAGACAGCATTCTACGGGTGCAGACTTGAATATTTCAAAGAAGGAGACAGAGGATGCTTTGAGAGGCAAGAAGGGAAAATTACTTGATGCTCAAACTAATAATGCCAATGCCGGAGCTGCTGATCATAAGGCTAGCGTTAACGTTAAGGGAGCGCAAGTTAGGCATATCAATTCGCAAACAGAGGGACAGAATCAGAGAAATGCCAACCAGAAGGAGGCTGATGATTTCAACACCAGGTATGTGAATGACCCTGTTTTCAAGAAACATGTGAATGAATGGGCTACACACAATGGTATGGCTATCGGTGGTAATGATGGCAGAGGTGGCACTTGGGCGAATGAAAAGAATCGCCAGCAGGCATCCGCTTACGCTAGGGCTAAAATGGCTAAGGAAGGCAAGAAGCGAACCGTTCGCCCTTATGGTGGGAAACCAGCCAAGAGAACTTATAGCACAAAGGTAGATTATTCAAAGTATATAAGAAAATAACATAGTATATGGCAGACAAAGACAACAAATCTAAGTTGACTTATCATGTATGGGATAAGGACAACAATGAGTATGACATCCCTGATGAGGTTGTTCAGCAGAGAGGCATGGACAACTTCGCTAAGGACTTCGAAGGTGGTTATATCACCATGTTTGACGATAAGAAGCAGAAGGTAGATGTTCCTATTGAGGATGTGGGCGAGTATCGTAAGCAGGGCTATATGTGGTATGATACCAGTGGAAACGCTACCCCTATCAACGAGGTTGGAAAGAAACCTTCACCTTCTAAAGAGAAAGAACAGTCTCAATATCCGCAAGAGGTGAAGCGAAGCGAGTTAAAGAAGCCTAGCTTGATTTCGCAAGCACTCGGCATGATGCCGAAGGTGGATGCCGGAAATGTCGGTAAAGAGCAGAAAGTGGGTGGCATGATTGCCAATATGCTTCTTGGTGATAATATACAGCAGCCACAAGACAATAATCAGCAGGTACAGCAGCCAGCACAGAAGGAGGCTTCTCCTGAATCTAAAGAGGCGGCTCCTGTTACAACACCAACTGGTGTGGTGAATAATGAGGGGTTGATGGATGCCAAACTTGCCAACTATATTGAGGACTGGAAGCTGAGACCGGATAAGCAGAGTACTTACTTTGAGAATATGGTTGCCGACTTGTTGGCTGATGGTACTGCCAATAGCAATGAGGAGGCAGTGAATATGGTGATGCCTGCTTTGCGCAGATATGCCAACCGTTCGGCCATGGACGTTACCAACCAGGTAGTATCTTCTTTGCCTGATGATACGGTGCAGGATGCTGAGCAGAGTATCGGGGCGCAATGGTATAGCCATGGCGTGCAGGATAAGTTGAAGCAGGAGGCAGACAGCATGGGTATCAGTTATGATGACTATGTGGGACTGTTCTTGAAGCCAGCTATGGTACAGAGTTTGGTTAATAAGTATGGTCCAAACTACCGCAATATAGCCGAGGGCATCGCAGCACGCCTCTATTCTCACGATGAGCATGTACAGGACAGGCTGATGAATCAGGACATCAATGATGCTCTTTCTAGTGTTATCAGTAAGTATGTGAATCCATCTGTAGTGGATGAGTACAACAAGGCTCAGGAGGCAGGTAGTAAGGCCTTTGCGGAGGGAATGGAAGGAAGCCAGTTTATTCCGGCTAATCTTCGTTTGGGTACAGCACTTGGTGCTCAGTATGAGGCAAACGAGGCCAAGGATCCTGCAAAGGTGCTTTCTGGTTTGCAGCAGAAGTTTGGCAAACTCTACCGGAATCCGAAGTTCCTGAATGACATGAGCAATGCGGCATTTAAGGTGATGCAACGGTATGGCTTGAATGGCACTCAGAGTAGTGATCCTAAGCAGTTCAAGCCAATGATTAATGCTGCCATTAAGAATGAGTTGGACCAGCTGGAGATTAAGGGTATGATGCCTAAGGGTAGTGCTGAGTACATCATGAAGACTGGTTTGGGTAACACTATTGTGGGTAAGATTATTCGCAAGGCTGTTCAGACGGACTACCAGAACTGGCTGGAGGATATTGCCAATCAGCAGTATCAGCCGGGCTTCTGGGAGTCCGTAGCTAGTGGTGCTCTGACCTTTGCAGGTGATGCCTGGAGTTATTGGCTGCCTGGTGCCGCAGGTGGCAAGTTGACCAAGAGCATGGTAGCCAAGGCAGAGGGTAAACTGGCTGGTGACCTCATGGCTAAGGGTATGGAGCGCAAGATGGCTGAGCGAGCTGCCAAGGTACTTATTGGTAAGAGTAAGGCCGAGGCTTTGAAGAGTGGAGCTGTGCATGGTGCTGTTACCTTTGGCGGTCAGTCAGCAATCTCGAAGCCTATTGATGAAAAATACCGCACTGGTCAGTTTGATGAGAATGGCAAGATTTACAATCCTTCTGGATGGAAAATAGCACTTGATACTTTATTAGAGGGAGGTAAACAGAGTGCCTTAGGTGTCTTTATGCAGGGTAATACTATTGCCAATATGATAGGCAAGGGCAGAGGCTTAGCTACCAATATTCTTGCTGATGTTGGTGGTAAGGTTGTGGATTCCGGTATTATGACCGGGCAGCAGATACTGGAGCGCATGGCGCAGGATCCGAACTTCAAGCCTACAGGCAAGGATGCTGCCGAGAGTTTCTTGGAGAGCATGGCGAACCTTACTGCAATCGGCTTGCCGGGCATGGTGGGCAAGTATGCTCGATTCAAGGATGCAAGGGAGTTTAACAAGAAGTTTGACTTCACTGATCAGGATATTGCCGAGTTGAAGAGATTCGGCTATGATGGTCTTCGTGATGCTTTTGAGAAGATGGGCATCGGGGAGTATGCTGTGGTTGGTGAGAATGCTCAGCGACTTGATGGGCAGTTAACCCAGAAGTATATGGACCTGATGAACGACAAGAGCGTGCCGGAGGTGTTGAAGGCTAAGATGATGGCAGTGGTGGAAGGCAAACGCCCTTCTTCTTTCTCGCCTGTTGTAGATTCCATCATCGTGCAGCCGATGGATCATGACGGAAAGGTGTATCTCGAAACCTTGAATAAGGATGGCGGTATCATTGACAGAAAGGAGTTTTCTTCTCTTGATGAGGCTCAGAAGGCAGATAAGAAACTGGAATATGAGAAGACTCTTGGTTTGGCTTCTGTGCTGGAAGGTGAGTTCCACAATGAGTTTACGCAGGAGCATCTTGATGGCTTATACAACAAGGCAGCTCAGAAATACAATATGGGTGAGAAATTGACAGATGAGGATAAGGCAGCGGTTTATCTTCATCAGAATGCTGGTGCCATCAAGGAAATCATGGATAAGCAGCAGAAGGGTATTATCCTTACTGACGAGGAGCAGAAGCAGGTTAATGCCTACCGTCATTATTATGACAGTGCTTTGGAGAACAGTTCTGTGATGAGGGAGTTTGTCTACACGTTTGAGGATTCCCATGGTGTGGAACGTGGTACTCTCCGTAAGGCTTTGGAATCGAAAGATAAGAAATATTCATCATTGGTGGAATCTTATCTTAAGGAGCTTTACAACTCCATCGAACTGAAACGTGAAATGAAGCAGACGATGGATGATCTCTATAATACTTCACATGGTAATGAGCAGAAGCGCATTGAGCAGGGTGGTGTTGAGGGTGAAAAGCCTACAGCTCCTGTTGAAGGTTCTACTGGTGGTCAGGAGCCTCCAGTTTCAGAAGGTCCTTCTCCTTATCAAGGTAATACCGATGTTTCATCTGGTCAAGGTGAAGGCGTTTCTACAGCAAATTCAGATAACTCATCTGCTGATGTTATTACTTCTGATGCTTTTGTTATGGGACAGAATGCCTATAAGAATGGGGATTCTGAGGCTTTGCAGGCTATCGGCTATAATAGTGATTTGGCAACAGGACGTTTGAAGCGAGCGTTTGCTGATAACGAGAAGATGCCTGATATTGTAATCAATGCCTATAATGAAGGTAGAGATATGGAGCAGTTTGTGGCTCAGCGTACAAGTAGTTTGACTCCAGCACAGAAAGAGGCTATCAGTAAGTATGTAGAGGCAATGGATGCCAAGAAGGGTGCTATTGATGCTCTGCAGCATGCCGATGATGGCTATGGTGAGGCGTTGAAGCAGCAGCTCTGGCCATACCAGACGGTAGACGGAAACATAGTTCCTGCTACTTTGGATAGCGGAAAACAGGTATTCCTGAAGAAGGCTAACGAATATGGTGGAGCCTTTGTTGTCGTTCCTGATGAGCAGGGACAGCCTACAATTAAGCAGGTATCTAATGCCGAGATTAAAGAGGTGGGCAATCCTGTTTCTCTTGATGAATACATTGAGAGTTCTTTGGCTCAGCAGAAGGAAGCGAGAGCGCAGCAGTTTATCAGCCAGTTTGATGGCAGCGGTTTGAAGCCGAATGACCGTGTGACAGTTGCCATGGAGGAAGGTGATGATAATATTGACATGACCTTTGCCGGATATAGCGAGGACGGAAAGATAGTGCTTACTGATGGTAAAGATTATCTTCCCCAATCTAAAGAAGAGTTTGCTGCATGGCGCAAGAATGCTCTCGACAACACAATCAATGAGCATTTGGATGCCGAGGACGCACAGCGTGCCAATGATGATGCAGCCAAGGCAGAGGCTGATAAGAAGCAGCGTTATGCCAATGGCATCGTGGGACTGAGCGAGGGCCAGCCGGACTATTCTTCTAAGAATACAGATCCAAATGTGGCGGCTGAGTATCTGCAGGAGCAGTTTGGGGAAGACCATGGCAAACTCCTGAATCTTGTAAATGGAAGCCGTGACGACATCAAGACGCAACTTGCCAACAAGAAGAAGGCAGCTGCAGAATATCAGAACTGGCTTGATACAAATGCCGATCTTGACCCGGAAAAGGCTAAGAAGGTGGAGGATGAGTTGAGTCTGGTTAATGAGCAGATTGCTAATCTTGATGCTCGTTTCAAGAACTGGAATACTATCCGCAACAGTGTGATGACTCCTGAAGAGGTGAAAGCTATGAAGGAGGAGCGCAAGGCTGAGATAGAGCGAGCTGGCATTGACAAGTCTTCCGTTCTGCCAGATGTGGATACAGGCGTTCGTATTCCAGAGAACAGTGAGCTTAAAGACAAATATCCTACTCAGGAAGCTGCTTCCGGCTACATAACGTCAGAGCGCAGACGCGTGTACAAGATGCAGGAAGAAACCCAACGAGAAATTGATGGTGTAGACAAGATACTCAATCAATACATGGATGGGGATATGGAACTTTCCGCAGAACAGTTGAGAGATCTGAATACCACCAAGGCAGAACTGGCAAACAGACAGAATGCGCTTACAGCGGATGCCAAGGCTTTGAAGGGAAAGGCTGAAAGCTTGAATATTCTTTATATAAAGGAACGAGCAGAGCAAAACAAGAAGAATCTTGAAACTTTGTCCCCAAAAGACAGACGTAAGGAATTGGTAGCTAAAGCCTTGGAGAAGAAAGACATGAAGGCTATAAAGGAAATATATAAGGATGCAAGTACTGATGTCATGGATTTGACTCCGCGGACATTGGAGGAATTTGTGTCAGAGAGACTTTTTCCTCATAGTCTGAATGCAGAATCACTGGCGCAAGAGTTAGGATCTTCCAACTTTAAGCGTGGTATAGGAAGTAAGTACGACACAAATAAATTCAACTATCTTCTGGCCAATAATGGCGAGGGATTGACCATTAACGAGCTTGCAAAACGAGTTTGGGAAGATCTTTCCAGTACAATGGAATCAGGTGCTGGTGACGGATTACAGTCTACGTATACAGACCAGGATATACGCAACACTATTCTTGATATGTTCAAGACTTATGACAGTGTTCGGGAAATGCGTAATGTGACGCTTCTTAACCGTATTGCTGATGCGGAAAACGAATTGTCGGGCGAAGAAGAGTGGTACGAGCAGCAGAAAGAACGTGAAATCTTCGAAAAACAAAAAGAAATCGATGAATATAAATCGTATATTCACGACAAAGAGTTATCTTTGCCGTCTGAAAGCGAACTTGATTACATCAATGGACTTGAATTTGACCGTATGATGGAGATTGAGGATCGTGAACGAGAGTACAAACAATATGTCAAATCAATTTTACCAGAATTAGCTGATTATGATGACAGAAGCAATGAAGAAGGATATGGAGGAGGCAGTAGCCTGGGTAGCGACTCTTCACGGAGAGGAGTTGATGAAGGAAATCGCCAAGGCGAAGAAATTAGTGGCAGAGAAGCATCTTCTCAGTCCGAGACTGGAGAGAGCACTGATAGCGGACGCACAGGGCGACAAGAGACTGGCAGCATGGAACCTGGCGAAGGCTCAGCTGTTCGAGGCTCACATCTACCGCAAGAAGCATCCTTCGGAGAACGTTTAAAGAGTGCCATTGCCGAAACTGAGACCGAACCTACTGAGGCTCAGAAGAAGGCTGGCAATTACAAAAAGGGTCATTTGTCCTTTGGTGGCTACGATTTTACCGTAGAAACACCAAAGGGCGTGACTCGTAGCGGTAAGGACGAGCAGGGCAAGCCTTGGAGCGTGACCATGCATGATACTTATGGCTATATTCTTGGTAAAATTGGTGTGGATGGTGACCATATTGATATGTTCATCAATGATGCCGCTGACCTTGATACTTTTGATGGTAACGTTTATGTTGTTGACCAGGTGAACCCAGAGACTGGTGAGTTTGACGAGCATAAGGTGATGTATGGCTATCCTTCTGAGGAGGCTGCTACAGAGGCTTATCTTGCCAACTACTCCAAGGGCTGGAAGGGACTTGGTAAGGTTACTTCTGTGCCTAAGGCTACCTTTGATAAGTGGCTGGAGTCTTCTGACCGCAAGACTAAGCCTTTTGCGGAGTATGCTATGGTACAGAAGGAACAGGCGAAATTTGACCGCGATGTGAAGGAGGTGAAGCCATCTGAAATGACCGAGGCGCAGAAGGTGGCTTATGATGCCGTATCTACTATGCTTAAGAAGGCTGGCATCCCGGTGAAGGTGGTTAGCAATGAGGATATGGAGAAGGTGGCTGAGGCGCAGGATAATCTGAATCTTGCCATGTTGCTGAATCAGCCTGAAATGAGATTTAAAATCAAGACACCGGAGGAGAAGCAGGCTGCCGAGAATGCTTATAACTTTGCCAAGGAGTTGCGCCCGGATAAGTGGAAGCAGTATGCCGTGGTGAATATGAGCAATCCTAACAAGATGCCGGAGTACTTTGAGAAGCAGGAGCTGGCAAGAAAGGAACGTTCTTACTATAATAAGCTGATGTGGGGAAACTACAAGGTGTTTAATCTCGACAAGAGCTTTGAGGACAATGTGGCTGGGCTTACTGGCTCTTTCCCTTCGGAGTTTGACCCATATAAGATTGATGAGCAGACCAATAAGAAGAATGAGTTGAAGAGGCAGATTAAAGAGACTGAGGATGCATATAACTCAACTGGGCAGGAACGTAATAAGTATCAGATTCAGTTGATGAAGGAGTATATGGATGAGCATGGACTGACCTCTGAGAACGATATTCCTGATGATGTTTGGAGTGACTTGAATGATAAGGCTCATGAGAAATATCAAGATAAACTTGATTACTTGTTTGCGAAATACAAGGATTTGGATAGACAGTTGAAGGCTGTTGCTGAGCCGGGAGTGAAATTCTTGCGTACTTATCATGGTAGTGGTGCTAGCTTTGATAAGTTTGATTTGTCGCATGCCTTGGAAGGTGAGGGTAGCGAGACTTTTGGCCATGGTGTGTATGTTACCAGCTCTAGAGAGATTGGACGTGAGTATGCTCAGAGGGCTAAACAGAAGAAGATAGCTAATCTTTATAAGACTATTCGTTATCCTGATGGTGTGAAGGGTGATACGTTAAAGAGAAGACTCTTCGGTGAAATGGTGAATGACGTGGCTACTGGCGGTGACGTGAAAAGTGCCAAGGAATTTGCCAAGAAGCGTGTTGGTGCTGATGCTAACGATGTTGAGCGCACCCTTGAACATTTGAAGGATAGAGAGAAAGGAACCGAGTATGAGCAGAACTTGAAGGATGGTCTTGCTAAGTATAAGGATGCCTTGAAGTGGATTGATTCTCTTGATGATGATGATCTTACCCAAGGGAATGCTACTCGATATGAGGTTGAGATACCAGAGGATAATGGTAGCAATTATCTGGAATGGGAAGGAAAGGTTCCTGATTCCCTGGATAAGCAGAAGGTTGTAGAGAATGCCTACAAGGTTGTATCAGATGATCAAGGTTTCAAAGATTACAAGGCTACTCCTCTTAATGATTTCATTGCTCATACATTGAAGACTTATGTTGACACAACTGATGTGGCTGCAAGTGTTGAGAAATTGAAGTCTGATATTAAGGATGTAATTGAGGATGACCTGGCAGATGATGATGTGCTTGCTTTAAACGAGTACTTGAAGGATGCTACTCCTTATGATGTTCTTGCTACCATCTGGTATAATGACCTTGTTAGAGACATTAATAATGCCGGAACTGGGGAGGAGCTTTACAGAAAGTTGAGTACTTATGTTGGCGATAATGCAGCTAGCCAGATTCTTTCTGATAATGGCCTAGTTGGCATAAAATATCCTGCTGGCATGATTCATGGCGGTGCAAAGGAAGGTGATTATAACTATGTGGTCTTTGACGAGAACAATGCCAATATCGTGGGTAATACCAAGTTTGCGCAGGGTAAAGGTGTGGTTTATGGCTACACTGATGGCAAGGAGATTGTGCTGAACCAGGAGCATCTGAATCCTAATACTCCTATCCATGAGTACCAGCATCTTTGGCGTACTGCTGCCAAGAACATGAATCCGGAACTTATAGAGCATGGTGATAAACTCATCATGCAGACCCAGCTATTTGCCGATTTGAAGAAGGATCCTAACTATAATCATCTGACAGATGAGCAGATTTGCGATGAGGCTTTTGCTCGTTTGACTGGTGAGGACGGAGCTGCCATCCTGGAACAGATGGCTAAGGATGCTATCAAGGAGAATCCGCTTGATACAGCCAAGGAACTGAGTGTTATCAATAAGTTGAAGGAGTGGCTGAAGAAGTTCTGGTATTGGACTCTTGATACATTTACGAAGTGGAAGCCTGAGGACATTAAGAAAATGACATTGGAGGATATTCGTAATCTTGTACTGAGAGACCTGGCGAATGGGGTGGACCCACGCAACGTGAAGATTCGTATGACTAAGGAAGATGCAGTTTCTCTTCGTAAACAGATGGCAGATAATGCTGAGCAAGAGCGGATTCTAGAGCATACGGAAGAGAACTGGCAGAAAGAATTTGGCAAGGATAGCCGTGTTACTACTCCTATTGGCAGTATCAAACTTGGTGAAAACCAATACAAGAAGGCAGGAAGAAACGACCGAATCAAAAGATTTGGTTTGTTGAAGCCTACCCTGGAACGTCCTGATGTTATCCTGGAGAAGTCTGCGCCAAAAGAAGGTGCGGAACGACAGACTAAATATCTGTTCATCAAATCCTTTAAAAAGGCTGATGGAAACAAGATTCTGAACTATGAATCCATAACAGTAAAGCAGGGTGAAGAGGAAGTGGCGATTAGCGCACATCAAATAGATCCTTCGAAAGTTGTGAAAGAATTGACGGAATCAAAAGTGCTATGGAATCGTTTCAGAGGCGATTCTAATTCCTTGGGCGAGAATCAAGGTTCGGCATTAACTCCATCCGCAAATAACCCAAGCGGAAAGGATAGCGTCCTGAATCCTCATAGCGATGCAAAGATAAGAAATAATATCGAAACTGCCAAGGAAAATGGTGGAAATTTATCTGTAGAGTATAAAATAAAAGCTGTATCTCAGCAATTTGGGGTTGATGAGGCTGATGTGGCAATGTATGCCAATGCTATTAAGAAGGGGTCTACTGCTGAGGCTGCACGTGCCAGAGCCAATATCAAACGCCATCTGTTGCAGGCAAATGAAGATAAGATTTCCTCTTTCAAGGAGCTACTTAAGTACACCAAGCCTGTAAATGAAGCCTTGAAGGAGAACTTTGGTGACGTTGATGCCATGATAGAGGAGCGCAAGCAGCAGGTGGAGGCGCAGCGTAACGCCATGGAAGCCGCTAGAAAGAGAGCAGAGGAAGAGGAGGCCAAGCGCCAAAAGCACTTGGAGGAACTTTCTGTGATTCCTGATGATCAACTTGACAAGCAGTATATGGATGCTCTTGCCAAGGGTGATGATGCTACAGCCAGGGAAATGCTTGATGAGGCTGCCAGACGCAAGGGCTATGATGATACCGAAAGTGCATACCAAGGTGTAGGCGCGTGGGCTGCACCGGGAAACCCTGGATATGAAAGTGACAAGGCGAGACGTGACGATTGGGAATCCAGTGGCTCGGATGTGAACCTGGAGGATATGGCTTTGGGCTATGCTCCTCAGCCGGATGATTACTTCTCTCATCCTGAGCGTTATTCGCAGAACACTCCTCATGGATTGGAATCTGTGAAAGCTATCAATACGGCTATTGATGCCATTAAGAATGGCGAGAAGGATGTTAAGGTAAAGGTTTATCGTGCTGTTCCTACTTCTGTGAAGGAAGGCAAGTTGCGTAATGGTGACTGGGTTACTCCTTCAAAGAAATATGCCGAAATGCACGGAACAAACCGTCTGGAAGGCAAATATCGTATCATTGAAGATGAAGTTCCGGCTACTCAACTGTGGTGGGACGGTAATGACGCAAACGAGTTTGGCTTTGATGATGGCAAGGCATATAAATATAAGAATGCCAAGAACAACAGAAAGTTGAACGACCTTGTTACCTATGATGATAAGGGTGACGTTATTCCTCCTTCTAAGCGTTTCAATTCTCGCAAGAGCGATGTGAGATTCATGTTTGCAGGCGAGAAGGCTAATGTAAAACCTCGTCTCGGCTCTGCCACAATTGGCTTGAAGGCTGCAAAGGATAAGGTGGTGGAACTGTTTAATAAGGCAAAGAGTGGCGAGTTTAATGGCAAACCTCAGTCTATAGGTACTCTTACGCAAGAGGGCAAGAAGTTCCTAGAAGATTTGTCGGGCTTGAAGATGAAAGATAAGATAGACTTTGTTCTGAATCCTTCTGACTTGAAGCACATGAACAAAGACCACTTCGGAGATAATGAGAAGGATTCTGGAAGAAATATTCCTTTGACAGAGGAAGATTTGCGCTCTATGGTGGATGTTATCATGAATCCTGAGCAAGTGGTGTATGGCATCGAGAAGATGGATAATCGCAAGGCTTTCTTCTTCTTGAAGCAAGCTGAGGATGGTACATTAAATCTGGCAGAGATCTATAGTGATAAGAAGGGTAATCTTACAGCCAAAAGCTACTATAAGACGAAAAAGGGGGTTGACCAGCGAGTCATGGAGATTAAGAACTCCCTTCTCCCTACGCCCGAAGCGTCTTCTGGTTCACCCCTTTCTGATGGCAAAGGTATAAACTTTTTCTCAATTGAGCAAGAAAAAACAGCAGAAAATGAGCAAAAAATCGCTGATTCGGTAGTGAATACAGCAAATAAGCTGGGTGGTGCTGAGGCTACTGTTTATTCTTCTTTGGATGATGTGCCTGAGGAATATCGCTCAGAGGTAGAGCAGGGAGCCAAGGGATGGTATGACCCGGAGACTCATAGCGTGCATGTGTATCTGCCGAACTGTGAGGATGGCAATGATGCCCAGCGAACCGTCTTCCATGAAAAGATAGGGCATGAGGGTATGGAAGTACTTCTTGGTGGCGAAGATGGCGTGAGAAAGTTCGCCAACTTCGTTTACCGTTCCGTAGGTAAGGATGTTCGAGGCAAGATTATTGACTTTGCCAATAAATATGATCCGGACTGGAAGAACCCTGACCGCATGAATGTGGGAACGCAGGAGTATATCGCTCATTTGGCTGAGGAGGGTCCTAAGACTGCTGAGGACTTTTCTCTTTGGACCAAGATTAAGCATTATCTTATCAAGGTGCTTAAGAAGCTGGGAATTCGTGTGCCGGGACTTCTCAATGACAAGGATTTGAGATACTACCTGATGAAGGCTGGCAAGACTCTCCATGTATGGGACAATATGCCTAAGGAGAAGCAGGAAGCCATGATGAAGCAGGCTAGTAATGCTGAAATCAAGGATGCGCTATCTAATGGTGCAGGTAAGGGTAAACCACAACCGAAGAAGGGTGAAAGCACGATTCAGTATATAAAACGTGTACAGGAGTGGCGCAAGTGGAAGAATGCACGTGAGGATGAGAATGACCCTGAGCCTCCTATGTTCTATGACTTCGACAAGGATGAGGCAGGCAAGAAGGAATGGGCACAGCTTAATAAGGACTGGCGTGACAGCCACCACCTTGTTGGCGAGGAACCTACTGGCATGCCTATCCGAATGGAAAATGAAGAGGATGATGCCTACATGACTCGTATTCATGAATATGAGAAATGGCAGACAGCCATGAAGGATCAGGAAGACCCTATGCCTGATATGTTTGCCTTCGAAAAGAAGAAGCAGGAGGAGGTGAAACGCAAGTATGAGGACTGGCTGGCCAAACATGATCTACTGGAGCAGCAACAAGCAGATCTGGACTTGTATGAGGGTAAGATTTACCCAGCAGAGACCAATCCGAAGGCTGATGCACTGGAGCAGCAAGTGATGCAGGACTTGGCAGAAGTGACCAGTACTGACGTGAGCAAGGAAGGTGCTGCAAGAACCGTTAAGCATGCCGTTATCCATCGTAGAAAGAATATGGAGGAGGCCAGTGCTGATGATGCCATCTATATCAATGATGTGAAGAACAGAATCGAGAAGATGGCTGATAGCGGTGCTTTTGATAAGTTGCTTTCTGACTACAAGGGCAAGCCGAACCGGGCAGAAAAGCTGGCTGAGGCTATACCTTATATAATAGAAGCTCCTAGAAGACTGCGTGACCTGGCGCACGATTTGAACGCCACTGGTGCTTTTGAAAAGGGACATATCCATATCCAGCCAACTGATGTAGAGGCTATACAGCCTTTCGTGGCAGACTTGATTGCTGAGACTGCTAAGATGCATACCGTACTGAAAGACGACAAGGAGGTGAAGGTTTATGATGATCCTCAGGCTGTGAGCGAGGTGGCTAACAAGATGGCACAGACCATCAATGCCAATCATCAGGGCGAGGAAGGTTTTGTGCCTATAGATGGTTCAGATATTCTGAGCGAGCATGTATTGCCACTGGTGAAGCAACAGATTGTGCCAAAGGGCATCGATTACAAGAATCTCTCTCCTGAAATGAAGGCTGCCATTGATTCTATCAGAGACTGGTATAACTATACCTACGACTGGTTGAAGGATAATCACACCTTAAGAGAGGACACCGGATATAATGCCGACTATGTAAACCATATCTGGGATAAAGAGAAGAGTGACAAGCAGGCTTATGCGATGTATGTGGAGAACAGACAGCGCACAAAAAGCCCTAACGAGAAGCCGAGAACCATCAGTACCCTGATGGAGGGTATCAGCGTGGGACTTGTACCTAAGACTACCGACATCACGAAGATGATGGCTTACTACAGCAGAAGCAATATCGAGGCTTGGGTTAACAAGACCATGCTGCAGGAGTTGAGCGGATTGAACGTGATAGAGCGGAATGAGGATGGAGAAATTGTTTCTTCTGACCCACTGCTTTCTTCTACGCCTCCTTTTAACCTGGAGCAGTATCAGTACTTTGAGATTCCGGGTGTGGGTCCGGTATGGGTATATAATGAATCTCCTAAGCAGGTGACAGTGAAGAATCCTATCACTGGTAAGGAGAAGGTGCTTTATAGAGAGGCCAGTGCCGGGGACAGATTCGGGGTAGTATTCGAGACCTATCAGTCTTCGCCTTTCTGGAAGGCTTTTGATACGCTTGCATCGAGTGCCAAGAAACTGGAGCTGGGCTTTAGCGGTTTCCATGCCGGAGCCTTGACGGAGGTTTATTTTGTGCAGAACATGGCGGAGTTTGGTCCTAAGAAGGCCATGGCCAACTTTATGAAGTACATTTTTGTCGATACGATGAAGAATCATCAGTTGCCTTGCTTTGCCAATCCTGAGGACTTCCAAGAGGCTGCTAGCCATCTGGTGAAGTTTGGAGCAACAAACGACTATGCTGCAGCGGATGTACAGAACATGTTTGATAACTTACGTGATTTTGCACAAAAGCTACAAAAAAAGTTGGAAGAAAGAGGAAATATAGGAACTGCAGCTGGAGCAGCCACTATTCCTTTTGAGATTGCTACTCAGATGGTATCTATGTTGAACAAAGGTATGGATGTGGCTTTGTGGGATTTCCTTCATGATGGACTGAAACTTGCTACTTACCGCATGAGAGCTGATAGAACCAAGGAGCGTGCTAAGAAATATGGCTGGACGGACGAGCAACTAAGCAAAGCTCTGGACGAGGACGGACAGTTTGTGAACGATATGTTTGGCGGTCAGCACTGGGATATACTTGGTGTAAGTCAGAGAACTTTTAAAATTGCTGGCAGAGTTCTGCTTTCTCCAGACTGGAACGTTTCCACAACTCGCCATTTTATGGCTATGACAGGTCTTGGCTCTGTTTGGAACGAGGCGACATTTGAAGATTTCAAAAACTATTATAATCATGTATGGGCTGCAGCTCGTGGAAAAGAACCTATTCCACCAGAATATTTTGGAAGAAAACAAAGACAGATTTCAGCGTTAATCTGTTACTTTATTGGATTCCTTTTTTATGAGGCTTATGCCAATGCTCACAATGCTGCTTTCCGTGCTTTGGACGAGGAGAAGGAGCGCAAAAAGGCTGAGGAGATCAGAAAGACCAACCCAAGCTATAAGAGTATGTATGAACTTGCTTATCCTGATGGTATGAAGTGGTATGACTATCTGATGCGTGGAAATAGCCTTGGTCAACAGAGCAAGATTTTCTTGGGCAGATATGCCGATGGTACGGAAATGTATATCCGACATGGTAAGCAGTTCCGTGAGATACCAGAGTACTTCTTTAACGAAAAGGGAGAACTAGAGTTCCCTGGACCTATGGTACAGCGAATGATAGGTAAGGCTAACCCTATGGTGAGAATGACCTTGGATGATATAAACTATCTGAGCGATTTCCAAGCCAGCCATGCGGATCAAGAGATTCAGCGCAAGTATGGCAAGACTATCGGACTGCTTTATAAGGATGCTTTGTACTGGGCACCTTTCCTGATTCCGAGCCAGGAGAACAAGGAGTTCAAGGCGGCGGATTTCTTCTTCCCATCATCGAAGGGTTTCTCTCCATGGAAGGCTCAGAGTTACTTCAAGGACTTTATCCTTAGCGGTGATATGGAGGGTGTGGTGATGACCTATCAGAGCTGCCAACGCAACGGTATTGATGCTGAGGCTCAGATTAAGGCTGCTATCGGAAGCGTGAAGGCACTGGAGAGTGCAGAAATGAGCGATGGAGTGACTTCCTTACAGGAGGCTAGTAAACGCTTTGATGCTGCCAAGAGTATCACGGAGAAGAAGAAGATGCGCCAGAAGATGAAGAAATTCCTCTCGCAGAGTAATTACAAGGCTTTCACTCAGAAGGAGGCTCTGGACATGGTGCAGGGTTATCTGAACGGTGATGAAGACTTGAAGGAAATGGAGAAGGCTGAAAGCAAGTACCTGATGAAGGCTAAGGCAGAGGACGTGACGGAGGACTGGAGAATACAGAACGTCTGGAACGGAACCATGGAGACTTATCAGGAGTATCAGCGTTTGAAAGATGTTGATAAGGCGAAGGCAAATACCTTTAAGAACAGCAAGACCAACAAGCGACTGTTTGCGGCCAGAAAGGCTATCTCTGCTGCAAGAAGGAAGATGAATAAGGCTAAGAAGCAAATGGATGGTACAAACGATGCTGCCAAACTGGTAGAGATTCGGAATACCAGAAAGGAGCTGCTTAAAACGTTGAACGGAATGGAGTAGCCTTCGGGCTACTTTACTCTAAAAAATGTTCTATATTTCCGAAAATAGGCATTGGCCAATTCATTTTTATGTTCTATATTTCTACAAACAGAAAAAGGGACTTGCTTCACAGCGAGTCCCTTTTTGATAGTTGTAAAATTCTAAATTCCAAATAAATTTTATTTTTAACAAAAAGATAAAAATCGTATTTTAAAAATTGAAGATGTTGGAGCGATGTTATCCGAGAGAAGTACCAGATGCTTTATCTGGTTCCTTTTTTGGTGTTGCCCATCGTATGTAATCAGCCATGCTGTCATCCATGCGCTGCTGCTCACTCTTCGGATTCTCCTTCTTTTCCTTTCCCCAAAGGCGTCTGGCAATATCATCCAAACACCACTGCCAATCGTCTCGAAGAGTGATGACCTTGGAACTTGGCATGATGGTAACATCTGCCTTTGGTGGGTCAACATGCTTGGTGTTGCCATCCTTATCGGTCTCCTCCTTGGTACTGAGAGAGGCGAAAGGCACGTTATTGTCGTTAAGGAACTTCTCCACATCCTCCTTCTTGTTGTCGCAGAGAAGAATGCAGACGGAAACCTTATTTTTCTTCAAGGTGGTGAGGGCTTCTTTCGCCTTTCCTACCATGGAGAGGTTGCCTTTATCATCTTTAGTAATGACGCAGGCTTCATGTACATTGATTGATTTACCCATTTTAAAACGTTTTAAATGAAATGCGGAACAAAAATAAGGAGAAAATATGAAAAAGTAATGTTAAGTTGCGCAACTTATCACTGATAAGCGAGAAAAATGCGGTATTTTTGGCGAAAAATTAAGAATTATGGTTGACAATCATGTAATAAATGACATATCGAACTATGCAGAGCCTGGACCAGACTCACTTGAAGGAGTGAGTCGGGAGCGGTTTACGCAGAGCGAAAGCAATCTTCTGTTGCTGCAATGGGCTTGCCAATACTTCTATGATGGTGCAGAACTGAGAAAGAAGTGGAAGCGAGCGCAAGACTTCGTGATGGGAAGACAGTTGGAAGAGCTGATAGAATGGAACGGAAGAAAGATTACCATCCGGCAGTATATGGAACTGAAAGGTATGCCAATACTGGAATACGATGTAATCGGAGACAAACTTCTTTCGCTCGTAGGTCTTGTGCGCCAGCAGCGCAGTACTGCTACATGTAGTGCCGTGGATCCAAACGAGGAAGACTATATCAGTTTCTTCAACGAATATCTTCGTCAGAACGACAACTTGAACGACAGGCAAGAGTTAGATGCGAGAATGTTCTATGCCTTCTGTGTCTTCGCCTTTGTGGGCATGAAAACCTATTATGGCAGAAGGGATGGCAAGAATGGCATCTTTGACTATTCAGTAGACATCTTTAAGCTAGCTTTACCACCTTTCTTTAAGTATGACCTGAGCGATGTGGAATTTATTGCTGAGGCTCATGATTTGACTTGGCGAGAGATTATCGCTACCTTTACAAATGGAAGCAAGGAAGAGGCTAATAAACTCAGTGAGATCTATCTACAGACGCAGCACCATTTTGCGCCCGAACAGACTTATCACCCGACTGGTGAAGCCCAGTATGCCGGAATAGATGATTTCACCCATTCTTCAGTAGTAGGCAAGTACCGGGTATTGGAAATCTGGACAAAAGAAACCAGACCAGCCATCTGGGTGCATGACTGGGAGAGTGGAGATTGCGGCTATGCTTCTCCTGACCAGCGAGCCTTCTATGAGGAAAAGAAGCGCAAGATAGAGGAATCCAACATCATGAAAGATGAGAATGGCCTACCTGTGCTCGATGAGAATGGTGAGCCTATCTACTATGTAGCCCCTTCTGAACTTAAGACCATCGAGATTAAGGATGAGGCTGAGACCTACTGGTTCAGAAGATACCTTACCCCGAATGGCTATCTGCTGGATGCCAGGGAATCGCCCTACTATGTGCTGAGAGACGGTTTCAGAACTTCCATCATGCCATATACCTTCGTGGCTTATCCTTGCCTGAATGGTGAGATAAGAAGTTTCTCTATGCGTGCCGAGAACAACCAGCGCACCTTGAACCATTATATGATGATGATTAACTTCATCGTAGCCAATGGTGCCAAGGGAACGATGCTTGTGGACGAGAATGCTCTGAGCGAGAAACAGAGCATCGATGAAATGCAGGTGAACTATACCAAGACGGATGGTCTTATCTTATGGAACTCCAAGAATGGAGGTAAACCACCTCAGACATTGGTCAACAAGAGTATTCCGGCAGGTGTTGACTTCATGATGAACTTTTCCAAGACGATGGCAAGCGAGGGAACTGGTGTACAGGGTGCTCTTCAAGGACAGCATCGGAATACCAGCGGTAAGCAATATCTGTTGGAAAGAGAATCATCTTCAACCACCATACAGGACTTTGTTGAGAGTTTCAACAACTTTAAGGTACGTGTGGCCAAGAAGAAACTTTACCTGATACAGGAATTTTGTACCGATGCTGACAGCGTGAAACTGACAGGTGATGAATTTGAAATTCACTTCAATTCTGAGACCATGAGGGATATGGATTTAGATGTTTCTATCGACTTGGATGCATACAGTCCACTTATCAGAGCTGCCAACAACGATATGGCTTGGAACTTCATGACTAGTGGTAAGATGGATCCATATACGATGCTTACGGTAGGGCAATTCCCTGGTACGAGCAGAATGAGGAAGTACTTCAAGGAACAGTTGGATAAGCTACAAGCCATGCAAGCGCAGCAGCAAGCAAATGGAGAAATTCCTACAGCAGGAGTTGAACAACAGCAGACTGGTACGCCAGCAGCACATCTGAAAGATGTAAACGATGGAGCAAATGATTTGGCAGCTCTTCCTTCGGCAGCTATGTAGAAAAGAAGTTCTTAGGTAATTCATAATATTGAACGAAATGTTGTTCAGTTCTTAGATTAGATTATTTTATAGGTGTTTAGTTTTTAAGGTAATTTGATTGTGAAGAGGAAGCCGTGATGGTCTCCTCTTCTTTTTGTTTAGTCAATACCATGTTTCTTCTTGTATATGCGTAACTTAAACATCGGGGTAGAAACTCGGTACATGTAGTATTCTTGCCATTGTTTCAACTTCTTGGCCCTAACCTTGTTGTCGGCATCGCAGCCGATGGCTCCCCACTTGGAAGGAGTGTAGTAGTAGGAGGCAGCCTTGATGTCTTCTACGTTCTTGAAATAGCGAGTGGCTTTCCACTTGCCCATCTGGACTAATCTTCGATATGCGAGCATATTCTTTCTATTAGGATCGTAGGTCATGATTGCAAAATCTGTATGCGACTGGTCGTAGAGCATGTAGAATCTCGGCGCACCACATTCTTTATACTTGGCAATGGTTGCCTTGACTCCTTTTTGCCACATGCGTGTGGCACGGAAGAGTTCGATACGAGTGACGATAGGCTGGTAGATGACTATGAGCATCTTACGCAGCAGGTTTGAATAACTTTGTTTCATTTTTCTTTTTACTTTTAATTATTAACTTATATGGACAGGCGATAGAATCGCCTGGAACGGTGACTATACAGAGGACGGATTTTGCTGCTGGTTAGATAGAGGCTAACTGCCACCACCTATTCCGGCCAAATCGGCTACTACTGGTGGGCGGTTGCGGAGACGTTCACGCTCTATCTCTGCCTTTGAACGGAATGGAACGATTTCCGGTGCTGGCATATCCTTTTCTACGTAGAGGGCAATGGCTCGCGCCATGACACGGTCATCATGTTTTCCGGCTATGGCTCCATAGCAGTCGTTCTGCTTGTAATAGAGGAAGTAGGTACATTCGTCTATTGCCGCAAGTTCTCGTTCCATATAGCCAGAATCACGGATGATGCGGGCCATGGTCTTCACTACTGCCACCTTGGTTGCCTTGTTGGTATTGAATCCCCATTTCATTTCGATATTCTTCACCTTTTTCAGTTTGGACTGTGATGCGCTATAGAGGTTATCGTATAGAGGCAGAAGGATAGGGAAGAACAGCTCTGACTGGTTGCCCTCAGTATTGTTCATGCGCGAGTAGGCGGTATTGTTCTCAATGACCAGATAAGCATCATTATAGAAATGGGCTAACTGGGCACAGCGCATAGCTAACTGATCGGCATCGCAGTGGCCATGCCATTCAGCTACGATTTCCGGTACACCACCATAGATTTCATCATAGCGGTCGAGGACTACAATATCTGAGAAGTCGGAGGTTTTATGAGAACCACCAATATCGCAGGCTACGATATACCGATGTCTGACAATCTCAGAGTTGTCTGGTCCAGCCCACACCTTCAATGGTCCGCCAGAACGCTCGATGAAGCGGATATTGTTCATGCAAGCATCATCGGCAGCATCATAAGAGTCACCTTCAATGTCACCCACCATGATAGGCTCAATACCCTTGCAGTCCTCTTCCATTTCCTTCAACTTGTATGGGTCGAAGACTGTAGTACCTGAGAATAGGAAGGCCTCTACATCATCAGAAGGGAACTCCTGACGCATATCGTCAAGAGTCTCATACTCCTTGGACTTCTCAATATACCAATGGATGCCCTCTAAAGATGCGCCTTTACATTCGTAGAGCCACCAATAGTACTTACCATGACCTTGCTCGTCATTGCGATTCTTCCACAGCCAGATGGCGAAATCGGCACGTTCATCCTCGGAAGCAAATGGCAATATATATTTTTCAATTTCGAACCACGCCACGAAGACAGGAGTAAATGCTGACAGAGGTTTTCCGTCTTTGTCTACTGAGTTTGCAGCTACCCAAGCATCATGGAACTCGTTTTCACGACCATTAGGGGTGGACTCACGGACAATGAAGGTAAGAGGGTCTGGCTGGATGGATGAAGAAGCAGCCTTGATAACCTTTGCCGGGGTCCACTCTGTAGTATTCGGGAAGAAGGCTTCCTCGGTGATATGCGCGAGGGCAGCATCACCGGAACGACAGGACTCAGGGTTACGAGCCGAACCAGTCTGAATCTTGCAGGAACGAGGGATGAGGTACTTGATATTCTGTATGGTTCCAGATGTCTTGATTTTGCGAGGGTCGTTCTTGAATGCTACACCAATGTCGTAGAAGAGCCATGTAGGAATGGCATTAATTAGCTTCTCGTACATATCGAATACCTGTGTGGCAGATGAAGATTGGTGTCCAACGATATTACTATTCCAGTTTGTCTTCCAGAAGATCTGTAACCATGCCATGTAGATGTCGGTGAGGGTAGAACCACCCCATTGACGGCACTTCAAGAGAATGACACGGATATAGTGGTACTGACTGTGTAGGCGTAATTGTTCGAAGACCTTGGCTAGTTTGATCTGGGCATTGCGAAGAAGAAAAGGTATATCCTCACCACCATCCTTATTCTTGATTCGGGCATAGGCATAGGCGAAGAAATAGAAATCGTGCTTACAGCGCAGTCGTATGAGATAGCGGAAGACAGCATCGCGAGCCTTCTCTTGGTCGAAGTCTGGCATGTACTTATCGCAAAAGGCCTCTATAGAACCACATTTGATGATGGCGCAGAACTTCTTTTCCTTCAACATTTCTACCGGGAGCCAGAGTTTCTTTCCATTCAGAAAATCAGTGATGACGCATTCGAATCGAAGTCCAGGGGCATTCTCTCCAGTAATGGGACGATAACTAGCGAGGAGACTTTGGAGTCTTCTCTTATCTTCTTCAAGAATCTCTTTGAGCTTCTTATCAGAAATCTGCTGCTGAGGTCGAACCTTTAAGGAGGACTTTGCTACTGGCATTCGTTATATATAATAATGTTAAGTGTAGAATGTTAAATGTTAAGTGTGTTGGCATGCCGGATAAATCTCTCTGCCTTAGCATAAATGAAACCTAAACAGAATAGGACTATGTGGAAGATACCAGCTATGTAAGGGAGAAGGAAACCTATAGCCATACCGAGCATCATCTGCCAGAAGTAGATGCGGTGATACCGATAATACCATTGCGCAGAGAATCCCATGAAGAAAGAAATCAATACGGATGCACCCAATACAGGTAATGCCGGATAGTATATGAACGACAACAACACGGAGCAGAGCCAGGCAGCCAGTAGGCGATGGAAGCGGAACTGATGATGAACCATCAATATGCACCAGCCGTTGATACCCCAGTGTATAAAGTTGGCATGACCGAACATATAGGCGAAATGGGTGTATAATGGCGATGATGGAGACACAGCCAGCGAGGCATGAAGCGGAATGATGAAAGCCATCAGGAGGATGATGAGAAGTGTAATATATAATGTACGCATAATGGAAGTGATTTATCGAGTTATGAATGATGTTTTCTTATTGCGGAAATAATTGTTTATTTTCATCTGTATGTAGCGTGGAGCCATACCCAAATTGGGCGCAGGAAGATTCAGGCATTCATACACAAGATTTTTGGTATTGTATTCCTTGTATTGATCCAATTGCCGGAGACGCAAGAAATCCTGATAGAAATCTTCAAAGAGTTTTTCTTTCATGGCTTGGTATTTGCCGAATTTAGGCTTATCCCCCTTGATGCGTTTACATACATACCGATAGGCTGTGCTATCGGCAAGATAATAGCAAGATGCAGGCATCTTGGCGATGTAATCGCATATCTTAGCCATTGTGGTAGGATATTCTACCATCCTCTTGGCCTTACGAAAGAGCAGATACATTTCTTGGTCTCTTTTAAGGTAAATTTCGGATATGGAATTTAGATGTTTCATACCAGCAAAATTAATTCATCAAGATGCAGAACTTATCACAAAGTAATGCGAAATTTTCCTTAATTTAGCACACAAATATTAAAAACGAATATTTATGGCAAAAGAAACTATTGATAATCAGAAAGTTAAGTCAAAGCGAGATTCTTTCAGAGAGCGTCTTGCTCAGCGTTATCCGGACTTGAATATGGACGATGATGAGGCTGTTTATGGTCAACTTTCGACCGATTACGACCAGTATGACCAGAATAAGCAGAAAATGGATGACTTCAACAAAATGTTGCAGGACAACCCTCATGCTCCAAGTCTGGTGACAGGTCTTGTGACCAAGAAAAATGCCGATGGCAGCGACTTCAATTTTATCGATTTCATGATTGATGAAATGGGGCAGGACTATATTGATGCAATCAGTGGGGACGAGAAGGCTAAGGCTCGTTTGAAGGCTAGTGAAAAAGAAAAACTTGAAGCCAGCGAGAAACTAGCAAAGGACAATGAGCAACTTGCTGCCAATATGGAGCAGGAAGATGCCGAACTTGACGCTGCTATTAAAGAAGCGAAATTGAAGCCTGAGGCGATTACCGATTTGATAGAATGGCTTTACAAGCGTAGCGATGATGGCGAGGATCACGATGATGATGGTTTCATATGGCGTGCAGCTCGGTATGGCTTGAAGAAGGAAGACTTCTTGCGCCTCTTTCAAATCAAGGACTTCGACAAGGCTGTGGCTGATGCCGAGGAGCGAGGTTACAAGCGTGGTAAGAACGAGAAGATTGACCAGCAGAAACAACTGCATGATGGCAAGCAGGGCGGCAAGAAGAACATCAACATCGATGGAGGCGGTGGCGCACCTTCACTTCCAAAGGAAAAGAGTCGCACAGAACAGGTGTACAGCAAGATGATTGGAATGTAGAATTAGAAATTTATAATTAATAATTTTAAATGTATAGATTATGAAACAGTTTAAGAAATGGTTTGGTTTCATGATGGCGGTGCTCGTCATGATTCTTAGTGGTGGAAGCTCTTATGCGATGGCAGAAAATCCTCCTGCTGTTCCAACTGGTGAAGGTGGTGGTGGACCGACTGGTCCTACAGATGGTCCTGGTGTTGGTGGTACTGGTCCTAAATGGGCAGCTGCTAGTCAGGAGCAGCAGGAAAAAATGGGAAATTGGGACTATTATTTAGCGCATGTTAACCCAACCGTGGTAGAAATGAAATTGGAGAGTTGCCCTATTGATCAGATACTTCGAGCTTCGAAACGAATGACTCCTGTTGACAGCAACCGCATCGAGTATTATTCCATCGGTCAGCGACCAATCAAAACCAAACTAACTGAGAAACTTGCTAAAACTACAAATGGTGGCTCAGTGACATTTAAGGTAGAAAATCCTACTGTGTTTGGTATTGGTGACATTATTATGGTTAACGACATGTTGGGTTTTGATGATAATGGTACCGACAGAAGCAAGATGATTCCTCTGCAGTTGCGAGTTACGTCTGTTGACAACGATGGTAATCCAACCTGTTATGCACTGAATGGAAAAAAGAATGTATCACGTGGTAACAGAGATATACCGGAGGATATTGCTGCAGGAACAGTAGTGATGCGACTTGGTAGAGCCGCTGGAGAAAAGGAGGTTGAAACAGGTAGTTACTATTCCATGCCTGACAAGAGCTTCCAGTATTGCCAGCGATTCATCATGCAGGTAGAGGAATCTCTTATTGACCGTATGATGAAGACCCAGGTTCAGTGGGACTTCACCAGACAGGAGAAAATGGCGATGGATGATATGCGTCAGGGCCAGGAGTTGAGTGGTCTCTTTGGCTATCGTTCTCAGTCGAATGGTGGAAAGGATGTCGGTATGGTATACACTATGGGCGGCATCTTCTGGGAAGCTGGAAAGGATTTGCAGATAGGTCACTGGGAGCCAAAGATGCAAAGGAACGATAAAGGCGATCTTGTTCCTGTAACAACGAAGGTAAAGGTTACAAACTCTGATGGTGCATCTGAGGTTGTGAAGCAGGTATACGAGTATGTAATCAGCGAGAAAGAATTGACTCAGTTTATTGCTGCTATGTTGAAGGGTGCAGGTAACTCCAGCCGTACCAAACTCCTCTTTGTTGACAACTTGATTTATCAGGCATTTGCTAACCTTCGTTCTAACAAGCGTATTATTACACAGACAGAAAAGGATTATCAGGGTTGGAAACTTGACTTCGAGAAGTTCGAGAGTATGGGTACTAAGATTCTGATTTATCGTCACGATGCTTTTAACTCCTGGGGTATGGATGGTAGAGCTTTCTGCCTGGATTCTCGTTATCTGGATAAGTATGTATTCGGCACATGGACCAGAAATGAGTTTAACGCTAAGGATCTCTTGATTCGTAACACTGCAGGTGTTGTGATGGAGGAGTATAGCTGCTGGGTACTGACCTTCCCTGATGCTCATGCGCGTGTAGCCCGACCAGTCTTCACTGGTGATGGCGTGACAGATGAGCAGATTCGGGAGGCAGCGTAATCATCGTATAGGAAACTGATAGTTTTCTACATATATCAATTTAGGGGATAGTTGAGGCTAATGCAGCCTCGCTATCCCTTCTCACCATAAACACAAATAGATATGTATAGATTTGTAGCTAAGAGCATGCTCATTTTTGTGGTGACTCTGCCGAGCGGACTGATCAAGAACATTGAGTTTGAGCGGTGTGGCAACGATGCCTATTCGTACATTACGGATAACAAGCAGGTGGCAGAATGCATCAGGAAACATCCTCTAACGAAGTCAGGCCGTATCATTGATGAGAGCCAGCCGGAAGAGGAGCAGGTCCAACAACAAAATGAAGAGCAGATGAAGGACGAGAATGCCCTTCATTTCGAGAATATCACCAAGGCAAAGAATTATCTCCAGAAGACTTATAAGGTAGATGTAAGAAAACTGAAATCACCTGAGAGTGTGAAGGAGAAGGCTAAAGAGTTGGGTGTGGTTATTGAGTTTTAGTTTATAATTTTTAGTTAATAGGTTTCTTGCTTATGGAAGCTCTTATGAGTGATCTTGTGAAGGAAATGCGCATAGCTATGGACGAAGTGATCCATGATGAGGTGAATGACATCATTACGGATGATTCGGACACGGAAATGAAGCAAGCCATTGAAACGGCAGCACAACAGATTCTGCTGCAAGCACCAGAAGCAATGTTAGCCCCTGTTATTGTGAAGGTATCTCTTGGTAATGAGCAGGATTATGATCCTATTATTACTCAGTTCACTGATGGGCATGGAGAGTTAACGATTCCAAGTGATTTTGTTCGCCTATATGCATTGAAACTTTTTAGTTGGCAATCTAGTGTGCGTGAACTTATGGATCCAACCAGCATGGAAGCTCAAATGCAAGCTAGCAGATGGACTAGGGGAACACCACAGAAGCCAAAAGCCATGTTAAGTGTGAACCAATATGGAAACCGTGTTATTGTATATTGGACTGCAGGACGCTATCTGAAGCCAATAAAAGGTACAAGTATAGATCAGGTTTATGACCATCGGATAGAACGTTTTTCATACATACCAATGGCTAGTATTGATAAAACAGATGATGGCGAGAAACTGGTAGCGGCTCTTCATCCATTAGCTAGGAAACATATTGTATACCGAGCTATTTCTGTTTTTTTAACATCGAAGAAGGAAGCAGACCTGGCAGAAAAATATATTAGTTTATCACAATTTTAAATTATAACATATGGGAAAAGGTGTATATGATACAAATTCTCCTCATTTCAAAGGTACATTCCTCACTATCTATGCAGTCAATCAAAAATATCCAGCAGGAGGCGTAGATGGTGATTGGTGCCTTATTAATGGATGGGCTCATTACTGGGATGCTGATCGTGGAACGTGGTGTGTAAACAGTCAACGAGATACATACTGGGATGAATTGTTTTCAGGAGTGAAGTTTAACACAGAGAACATCATGAAAAAGTATGAACATCTATTGTTTGATTTGTCAAAGAAAGCAAACACATCTGATGTGCAAGCCTCTTTAGAGGAGTTAAAAAAAGAAATTGGTGATAGAACGGTTGTTGAAGGTAATGTGACGAACTTACCTGATGAAGAAGATATTACATCTGGGATAAATGGAAGCGGTACAGATGTGCTATCATTAAAAGATCGTGTTTATAACCCTCTTTCTTTCTCAGGAAAAGGCTATAAAATCTTACGCAAGAATATAAAACTGGTATCACTGGCTGTAACAAAAATAATAGTAGGGAGTATTCCTACTGTAGATGGTGCAATTGTGTTTACCATAAATGGAGTTGAAGTAAGTGTTGATATGGTGACAGCAACCATGACATCAACCGATTTAGTTGCACAGAAAATTGCTGAAAAACTTACTGCGACAATGACAGAGTATGAAGTATCAGTAGATGCTTCACTCATAACTCTTACAAGAAAGTCTGGCGGCTCCGTAACTTCTTCTGCATTCTCTGCAAGCACTACTGGTGTTATGTGTACTATTACTGACAGTACCAAAAGAGAGTTCCGAAACATCCTAACACCAGCTATGATTAATCAGAGCAATACCATATATGAGATTAGGTATGATTTTGATTTAGATGGTATGACTATCGAAATGCAGGAAGGATGTACTCTTAAGTTCAATGGAGGAAAAGTACATAATGGTAAAATCGTATTTAACAAAACAAATTTATCAGGTGATATAAAATGCTATACTCATATAGATGGAACATTGACTGATAAATTAGGAACAATTAATGTTTCATGGTTTAACCCATATATTAATGTGTTAAATACAGATTGTTCGCATATAATTAATGAAATATTCTTATTAGCATATAATCATGTTAATGCAAACAAGCAAGAAACTCCTATGACCATTTATTTTCCTCATGGAAGATATTATCTAGCTAAAGAGCTGGTTATTCCTACTAAAGTTGGTGTAGCGAGAAAGTTTTATTTATATGGAGACAACGTAGGAACTACTACAGAGTTAATAGCAGTTGGTAAAAGAAGAAGGTTTGTCATTGGAAAATCTGGTGGAGTTTCATCTGACGCTAATGAGCTAAATATAACAATGAGAAATTTAAGAATCGACGCTAACAATTTATGTGATTATGCGTGTTATTTGCCATTAACATCATTATCATATTTTGATAATTGCATCTTTTCTTCTGCAAATTTAGCAAACGTATATATGACCTATTCTTTCTCTAATACGTTTATAAATTGTACTTTTGCTGGATTTGATGTCAGACATCCTTGTGGATATAACTTTTATGGAGGTTATCAATGGACTAACGCTTTAACGTTTATAGGATGTAGATTTGAAGGTTGTGCTTACGTTGGTATAAGTATTTATTGCGGATATAATGTTAAAATTACGGGTTGTACAATAGAAGGTCACGATGCTTGCGGAATATATGTCAACAATGTAGATGGATTGAGTATTGATGGTAATTATTTTGAAGATAATGGAATCTCAAAAAACAATTTTGTTTCTAGAGAACAGCAAGGATTTCATTTCAAAAAAGTATTATATAATAACGTCCAATATAATGATTATAATTTCGAATGTCATGCTGATATTGTATTAAATGATGCTATGCTTCCGTTTAATAATTATTCAGAACATTGTCAGAAATTCGATGTAAGTAACATTTATAATGGTACTGTTTATGATGATAAACTAAAAGAGTTGTTTAATAATGTTGCTTGTGTAAGTAGCAAATTAGACCAATTCGTGCAAGGAATACATCCATTTGAGCATACAAATGCTATTGAAAATACTAGAAGACCAATATTTATAACAAATAATTCTACTCAAAGAATATCTGGAAAATTATATGAGAATGATTGTTTTGTTTTTTCTACTAAAACGGAAGGTATCACGTTAATGAATAATACTTTGACAAGTATTGGACTAGATGGGGATATGGGATATGCCTATGATGATTTTGAATCAGAAGTATTGATAATAAGTTTACTTGAATCATCCTTTCCACATCAAGGAATAACCATGATTGGAAATATGAGTCAAAATAAGACTAAAAATACATTTAAACTTTTGTCAATTAAAAATTTTAACATACTTAGTTATTTTGTAAGTGATATATTTAATACATCTGCATTAGATGCAAAAGGTGATGCCTCTATTAAATTATATAACATATCGTCAAAAACTAATGTAAAGATAAATGACAATAGTTTTAAAATCGAATTGTCAAAAGGTAATGATTTTGAATTTAACATAAAGTCATTGTTAAATCCTGTTATCTCACATGGTGAATTGATAAGCGTAAGATTTAAATGCGAGCCATTAACAAGTACTCCTATAACGATAATTTATAAGGAAACAGAAAAAACTATAATTGCTAAAAAAGGAGTTATATATAATATGGCTATTGTTAGTACAAAAGATGATGTGGATAGTTTTAGTTTAACTTTTAAAGGAATTGCAAGCGAAGACAATCAGGTTTTAGTTACTTTATTAGAAATTAAAACGCAAACAACTGATTATTATATGCATACAGATTATTGTACACAAGACTTAGCAAACATCAACTCACATATTATTTTGGAGGATAATAAAGAAGTAAAAATTTATTTTGGAAAAGAAAAGAAGTCTCCGTTTGAGAGGCTTTATTATGACTCAACTAATAAGGAGTTAGGTAGGAAACAATACAATGGTACAGCTTTAACAGGGTATCTATCTTATGATGCTATAGGCAAGAAAGTTAGAGTTTTTGATAATGGATATAAAGATTGTTTTGGTAATGATATAAATGCCAAAAAAACTGGAAATTCGGCTTCAAGACCTGCAAATGTGAAATTTGGTTTCATCTACAAGAATACAGAAACTAACAAATGGGAAATATTCAACGGTTCTTCCTGGGAGAATTTGGATGGAACACAGATAACAGATGTATAAATAAAACAAATTGAACTCTAAGTCGCTGACTTTATAAATTAAAAATAAGACAATATGAAGAAGAAACAATTACATGAGGCACTGGCAGTGCTTCTTACCAAACTTTCATCGGCAAGGGACAATCCCTTGCTTATGGATAACTACGTGGTGAAAGCCTTGCGCACGGTTCTTTTGAATTTCAAGGAATCGGGCGAGCTTCACGAAGCATACAAGGAGCATATACAATCCACCATGGAGAGTGACAATCCTTGGATAGGTATGCTGATGAAATCGATTGGCGGTGATGCCTCTGTCAAAGAGAGCATGACCGATGAAGTCATCAAAGGGATGGTAAACTCTATGTTAGGAGAATAAGCTATGAAGGATTGGACTGGAAATGGAAAGAGTACGTTCGTAACCTTGGGAGCATCCAACCACACGGACAAGGAGCGTGAGAGCAATGACTTTTACGCTACCGATCCTATAGCTATCGACAAACTAGTGAAAGCTATACATCTTCCTCATAAGATTTGGGAGTGTGCTTGTGGTACTGGGTGTTTATCTGACAGATTGAAAGACTTTGAGCATGATGTTATCTCCACTGACCTTGTGGATAGAGGCTATGGGGGGGGCAAGCGATTTTTTGGTAACCACCGAACTTCCGAGCGATTGTACTTGCATCCTTACCAATCCGCCATACAAGTATGCCCTGGATTTCATCAAGCACAGTTTGGAACTCCTTCCTGATGAAGGTCTTTGTGTCATGTTCTTGAAGACTACTTTTCTAGAAGGACAAAAGAGGTATGATGAGCTATTTAGCAAGCATCCACCTCAGTACGTTCTTCAATTCTCCCGAAGAGTGCTTTGCGCCAAGAACGGAGAGTTTCAGAGGATGAAGGACGGAGGAGGCAGCGCTGTAAGCTATGCTTGGTTCGTTTGGAAGAAAGGTTATCATGGTGATACTGTCATCAAGTGGATATAATATAATAAGGTGTAACTCTTGATAGGGCTACACCTTATTTTATATATGATGAATTTGCGATTGTTGCTTATAGATTGTTACTTTATCAAAACTTAACTTTAAAATTTTGCTCAAAATGATTTGATTTGAGCAAAAAAATGTAATTTTGCCACAGATTTAATTTTATCAAGAACGTATGAACAATTAACTATAGACAAAAGGAGGTTTTTCAATGACACAAGAACAAGAAGCCGAAGTCCAACGGTTGATAAAGGATGTAGATGTTACTGAACTGATGGGAATGCTTATGAAGCATGGCAACAGATATTCCAGGAGGATCTTGAAGTTTTTCAGATGGTTCTGCAAGTATGTTCCAATTACGCTTATGTGTTTTCACGCATACGGAATTTGGGATTTTTCTCAGCATCCTCGTGAAATGTTTATTCCTTATGAAGAGAATTTTCCATGTTATATTTTCATTTATTTTATGGTCTATATTCTTCCGATGGTGACTATTCTTGCTAGTAGATTTTTCTTTTTGTGCTGGTGGTATAGAATACCTTTTTACTACTTTTTTGGTATCAATGCAGCTCACATTGTTGAATGGAACTGGTATACCACTAAATCTATGGTAGATTCTTGCTATACGGTGATGGCTATAACAGCTATGTTCTATCTGTATGCTTTTGCAGATATGATTATCAATAGAACGAAGATAGGAAGGAAAGTTTGCAAATAATAGAGAAATACGGAGATAATAAGAGAAAAACAGCGAATTATGAAGAAAGTACTGAATTATGATACCCTGGGATGGGCATTGAAATCATTGAGTGATGCATGCTTTAAGGCTGCAGAGCAGCAGAAGAATGGGGAGAAGATTACGGCTTGTGGGATGACCGATGATGATCTGGATAATCTTTGTGAGCAGATTCCTGACATGCTGAACCCTTATATGACTGCCGGGCAGGTAAAGAAGGAGGCTCATATCAGCGAATCTACTCTAAGAAGGGCCATTGCAGATGGGGAGCTGGAGAGTGTAGGGAACGCTGGGGATCATTCTCATTTCTTTAAGAAATGGGATGTTAGGGAGTTTATCAAGAAAAGACTGAAACGAAACAAGTAGAAAAGGAGAGAGGCGAGAGATTGCTTCTCTCTTTTTTATGCCCTAAAACATACAATTTTTGCCTTAAATTATATACAATTATATACAATATTCTTTCGAATATATATACGATGGTTTTGATATGGGTTTATGTCATGTTAAAACGTTGATAATCAGTTGATAAAAGAATTTTTGATAGAGTTATTAAAGAACTTGCCAGTTCCTCGTATCTTTGCACACGTAATCGGTTACATGTGTGAATAAACAAAATGTACAACTTTTATTTCTTGAGTAATTATGGCAGAAGAAGTAATTAAGACTACCTCTTGTTGCAACGATGCAATGATGGGTGGTTTGCTTGGAGCGATGGCTAATCGTGACAACAACAATCCTTTGGCAATGGCGGCTATGATGCGTAACCGTGACGATGCCGACATGTGGAACAATCCATTTGCCTACATGATGATGATGGGCGTGATGAAGTGGATGTATGGCGACAACTGGAACAACCGTGACAATGGCGCAGACGTGCAGCGTGCGGAGATTCAGGGTCAAATCGAGAGTTTGCGCAACCAGATGGCAGACAACCAGAATAGCAACTTGCTGATGGGTGCCATCCAGGGTAACGGCAACGACCTTAAGATGTTGGCAAGCAATCTGAACTGTGACTTCAACGCCTTGCAGAACTCTATCTGTGGCATTCAGGCAGGCATCCAGCAGCTTGGTGGTCAGGTAGGATTCTCGGCAGAGCGAGTAATCAGCGCGATTTCTCAGGGTGACTTGCAGATGACAATTGCGCTTAAGGATTGCTGCTGCCAGACTCAGCAGAACATCATCAAGATGGGGTACGACAACCAGCTTGGTCAGAAGGACATCGTTAACCAGATGCAGCAGGGCTTTAGCTATACCAACACTGGTATAGAAAGAGCAGCTTCGGACCTCGGTTTCCATATGCAGCAAGACAAGTGTGACATCATCCGTGCAGGTGAGAACAACACCCAGCGTATCATCGATACCTTGACAGGCCATTGGAGCCAGGAGCAAGCCAACGAGATTCAGGACTTGAAGTTTAAGAACTCTCAGTTGCAGCAGAACATCTACCTTGCCAATCTGATGAATGGCGGTTGCGGATGTGGCGCAGGTGTAGCAGGTGGCTATCAGTAAAAAAGTAAAGAATGAAACAGAAGCGTAGTGGTATGAACAAGATTTCTCCAGTGGGCTTGGCTACTACAGCATTGGTAGCCAACCAAGTTTCAGTCTTAGCTACTTACATTGAGAAGCTTTGCAGACCTTATTGCGTGAATGGCAATGTGCAGCCACAGGCAAGCATAACCTACAGTTATGAGCAGCCTATCCTGAATGGTACAACGGTGTTTGTGCCTATCGTGGCGACAATCTCCATCATTTCGCCTGTAATAGGCAACAAAAACATGATGAGAGCACAGCCGTTGATTTACACGGAAAGATGGGTAGCAGCCTTCCAAGGGCAGACAGCACTGCCAACGGCTGTAACTATCGCCAGTGTAGGCAGAACGCAAAAGGCTAACGATGTGGTATGCGGAAAGGCTAGAGGTCTGAGCATATTTGACAGTCTGACCGTAGCATTGACTACAGCTTAGTATCATTATAGAGGGAAATGGTGGATGGTGTGTAAGCCATCGTTTCCCTCGCATTATCCATTTAAAACGATACGATTATGATATTCAGAGAATTGAAGGCTGGATTTCCAATCTATCTATTTGATAGAGCCAGCAGAAAATTTAAACAAGGTAAGGTGACGACCAATCCATGCCCTGACTTTGAGAATGGCAAGCAGAACGTAATGGCTGCTATGCCAGGAATGCCTAATTATGGGGCAAGGAACGTGAAAGTAAACGTGCAAACTGAGGATGGCAAGCAGTCTATCTACTCGGTTGTAGATACTGAGCAAACAGCATACAGCGACACCCTTGTAATCTCTTGTAGTAAGGAGAGTATCATCAACGAGGTAAACGCATTGAAGAACCAAGCCAATGACATCATCAATAAGATGCCGGACTTCGAGCAGACCGTAAAGGACTGTGATCAACTTCTCTCAGAGTTGGACACATCATTTCGTGACCAGCAGAGAACAAATCAGCGACTTGACAACATGGAAAACAAGTTGGACGAGATTTTCAAATACGTCAAATCACAAAAACAAGAATGATATGAACTTAGTAGAACTTATCACAAAATATCAGAGTGACGCTACACCGGAGCAGATGGTGAAGGTAACCAAGATCATCGGCAAGTTTGTGGCTATGCACGCTAGGGAAGAAGACCTCCTGAAACTCTACAAGGAGATTTATGGGGTTGTGGGTAACGGTCACTTCAACGACTTCTTTGCTGAGGCTCAGATCAAGAAGATGGTGTTTGAGGATGACAAGGAGGTAGAGCATCGTGCTCCTTACTATACCATGGCCAAGACGCAGGAAATCTATGAGACGGTGAAGGACGAGATCCGGCCATATAACCAATGGGATTTTGCCGTGGTGCTGAACATGATCTACTCTGACAACTATAATCTGATGAAGAAATGGTTCCCGGAGGACAGCGAAGAGCAGTTGATGGACAAGATGGTGGACCTTGCCGTGAACTGGCTGAGGGATGATGATAACCCTTATGGCCATTGTAAGGCTTGGGGGTACTTCAATCACTAAATTATTTCCATAATGACCTAAGATATATAAAAGAAAACTATCAGAAGAAGAGAATGCAGGCGAAAAATGGGCTTGTGTTCTCTTTTTTCGTATGAAGTTGCGCAACTTATCACAGAGAACTGGGAATGATGGCTTATATTTGCATCGTTTCCATAACGGAGTGGGGACGGATAAATGAAAAAGAAAATGAATGATATTCGAGGTTACTTAATTGGGACGATATGGACTTTTCTGAGTCTGCTGGTTCCCATCAGGGATTTTATGATTGCCATGATGGTATTATTTGGGCTGAACCTGGTGTTTGGCATCGTGGCTGCAGTGTTTAACGGTGAAGAATGGAGCTGGAAGAAATTCGGTATGTTCTTCGTATGCTGTGCAGTGTTCTTCGTGACGGTGGCAGCATTGTTTATTATCGGTCATTTCTTGCATTCTGATACAGAGGCTCTGTTTTGCGTGAAGTGGGTGTGTATAGCTGCAACCTATTTGTTCACGACCAACATATTGAAGAACCTGAGACGGATGCTAGTGTCAGATACGCCCTTTTATAAACTTGTGGACTATGCTTATTATGCGCTGACACTTGGATTCGTAGAGAAATTCCCGATGTTTAAGAGATACCAAGAATATAAAAACAATAAAGAAAATGGAAATGAAGGAAATAACTAAGGAGCAGATACTGAAGATTATGCCGAATGCGAAAAAGAGGGTAGATAAATATTTGCCTTATTTCAACAAATTGGCTGAGAAGTATCATATCAATACAAAATTACGATGGGTACACTTCCTTGCCCAGATAGCGCATGAAAGCGGTGAACTTCTTTATACCCATGAACTAGGAAAGAACTCTTATTTCACGAAGTATGAGAAGGGATCACTTGGAAAGATGCTTGGCAACACGCATAAGGGCGATGGTGCCAAGTATAAGGGCAGAGGCTTCATCCAGTTGACCGGCCGAAGTAACTACTCAATATTCCAGGTCTACAGTATGCAGCCTGTGTTGGAGCATCCGGAGTTGCTGGAACAGCCGGAACTTTGCGTTGACGTATCGATGTGGTTCTGGGATGCGCATGGGCTGAACGAACTGGCTGATGCGGATGATGTGTTGAGAATTACGAAAAAGATAAATGGAGGCACAAATGGACTGGCGAGTAGAAAGAAGTATCTTGCCAGGGGTATGGTTGCCTTATAAATAGGATAGCTTATGAAATCGAAACATTTAATTATCTACCTGTTCGTTTGGATAGCGTATTTCTCAATGTTGTTTCTGACGAGTTGTAAGACGAAGACTGTGACGCAGGAACATTATATTACGGACCAAACAAAGACCAAAAGTTCGGATGCCTCCTGGCAGGAGCGATTTATCTCTGCTTTTGAGCAGATGGCAAATAGCAGGATCCAGGAGCACGAAACATCTGTCAAGGAAACTACCCATACAAAGGATAGTACTTCAACCACTGTAGACCAAAATGGAAAGCCTATCAAGACAGAGTCATGGCACTCTGTTGTGACCAACAGGAACACAAAAGAGGTGCTGAGGCTAAAGGATTCCATTAACATCATATCTAAGAAGGTAGATAAATATCAACATCTAATGGTTCAAAAAGATTCGCTGATTCGGTTAAAGCAAGACTCTATTAACATTATGAGGCGAGAACTAACCAAGAATGAGCAGCGACTTGTGACTATAGGGAAGGTAAGTCTTGGCGCGTTAATAGGTATTATCATGGTCATCACTATTCTTGTTTGGTTATGGCATCGTAAAAAAATGTGATCAAGTATGAAGACAATAACAATTAAAATCATCAAGAAGAGCGTAATGGGCGTGGTAGATGGACTATCTGCCACCATTGCGCAGCATAACCCAGAAGTGGACTTCCAAAGCGTATGGGCCAGTGATGCAGAAGAGGCTAAACTGGATATATACTATAGGGAGGCGATAACCGACTTAGAGAATTTTCTTGCGAGGTTTTCTTCTTCGACCACACAGAAGTTTGATTTGCAGGCTCTGGCTGATGATTTCTCTATCAATATAGTGACACTTGCTTCTTGGCCGACAAGGTTAAGTGGTGTGCTGAGCAATCAGATTCAGAACTATCTGGTTCATGCTATCCTTGCCGGATGGCTGAGCGACTTCCCAGATATGAACCATACGGACTATGCCAGTATGGGAGCGAGTGACCTTGATGCCATTAAGGAGATTTTGTTAAAGAAAGACTTTAGTTTTGCTGAGGCTGAAAGAAAAGCCGATGATACAACGAAAGAAGGCTCTTCTGCCAGTGATACATCAGTCAGAGCAGTGGACCTTAACGAAAAGGCTGGTTCTTCTCCTATGGCTTCGGCAAGAAGTGGGGATGAAATAGGTAAGCAGAAGAATGCGCAGGCAACTGCCGGGCGGTCTGTAGATGCTGAGGCTAAAAGTCAGAATGAACTGGATGCTGAGGCTCGAAATGTGGACGAAGTAGATAAGGATGGCCAGAGTGGGCCGAAAGGGTCTGAACGCAATCAGGACTTCGTTTCGCAGCATTTTCATCAGGATCGTGTAGACTGGAGCGGAGGCAGGCCAACTTATGAACTGAGGTAGATTTATTAATCATCTAAATATTTCGAAATATGGATAGTAAACTAATTACTTTGAACTTTAGCATGGAGCAGGTATGCAATGACATATTGGCTCGATGCTATGTGTTGAGCCAGGGACTGGTGGATGATGCGCAGAAGGACATCAGAGCCACTATTGAAAGCCCTGACAGTAAAGAGACTCGCAGTATTATTAATCGTGCAGTAACAGAAGCCATCGGCAATATCAAGGTGGCAGCTCAGCGTTATCTGACCTCAGGTAGAGTTGAGGATAACAACAATCTGGAGCGACTTGTGAAGGGTACGAAGAAGTATGTGTACACCGATAACAACAACGGCACATGGACTGAGGTTGTGACCACAAGCATCATCGGTCAGGAAGATGAGGAAGTGACTTCTACCGTAACCAAGGCTGGTAATGATCGGGAGGAAAGTATCTATGAGACTGTTACCTTGAAACTGGAGATTCCGAACTGGAACGTGGCTGTGACGGATGCGCTTAAGAGCAATATGCATCGGTATATGGTTGACTATACGATGAGTCAATTTTTGCAGGATCAGTATGCAGATAAGGCTGGACAGTATGGGGAGAGTGCTACAGCAGACTTCAATAATATGAAGAGCAACCTGTTAAGCCGGGATAACTATACTTTGAGACGGCCGAGCTTTACCTAATGAAACTTTTTTCCTTCTTTCGTTTTAGGTGTGTTTATGGAAAGAGCCTTCGCTTCGGGATAACTCCTGATTTGCGAAGGCTCTTGTTTTTTTGACATGGCTTAGAAAGCCATGGAACGGTTTTTTTTTGCTAGAACTTGCTAAAACGCCTGATGATTTCGAGGCGCGTATCAAAGTATTGATGCATTGATTTCATTTTCAGGTATAGGGCGATGCGGAAGAAACGATAGCTGTGAGTAGCCATGTAGCTGGACTTCATGCCGCCCAAGCGACCGATGTAATGCCAATTCTGATTATCATTGCTACCATATAACCACATGATTGGTATGCTGCCAGACGTGAGGGAATGGATATAGCCTGTAATGGAATCAGGTACGTTATCTTCATCGAACTTAAGTGTACGAGTAACTATGATACCATGATACTCTGTTGGACCTTCGTAATCGTAACCCTTATCAAGCACCATCACGCTGCCATCCCTATATTGTATGTAGGGGTGAGGGTAGGAATTGATAGCCGTAAGCACATTTTGTATAAGAAAAGTGCTCCAGGCATTATCCTTGATAGAATAGCAGAGAGCCACCGTATCAGCCGTAGAGGCTCTACTCGTCTGCGTAACATCCAGGCATAAGATGCGAGAGTTTTTGTAATCGTAGATAACCTGACAATGCTGGAAGAACTCTATTGGCGATGAAGTAAAATCTATGAGTTGACGCATCTGAGCCTTGATAGTCTTGACAGATTCGCTATCCCCTTCTGCATCAACGAAGAAGTTGAGAAACTTGCCTAGGCTACCGGAAATGTTGAAGCCGGGACCATCTAAGACATCGGACATGGAAACCACCTGTGACTCTGCTATGCGACTGAGGGAGCGGTTTGTGGCGAAAAGCACGGACTGATCGAGCTGTGTGATAGACTTCGGATTGCTACAAACCTCACGACTAATAGGGTGGATGCTGCTATAAGTGCCTTTGGAAGAGACTTCCATCGCCCAGATACCATCGGTAGAGAATGCCATTAATGGGTACTGACCGAACTGACCCTGTGAGAGCGCACGCGTGGTGGAGGCTATACCCTGTATAGTTCCGATACCTACGGTGTTGATGCCGTTAAGAGGGAAAAAGAAGGGATTGTCGGACTCGGATGTGTAAATTTTGGACGGCATATAAACGGCATTATCAACGGAGTAAGTAAATTCACTAACCTCATATTTACTGTAATCAGATGTAAAGAAACTGAGATGCATGGCTCCATTGAGTTCTGCACACTCGGTGAGAGGGAAGGAGTAGATATGCGAAGAATATTGTCCGCTGGTATTTTTTAAGGTACAGAAGAACACCATCTTTGTAGCGCGAGAGTCTGGATAGAATTTCATAGAGTTGAACAAGCCAGCTCTGTTTATGTTCTGTATAGATACGTTCTTTTCTACAATCTTCTGCCCCTCGGCAGTTTCTATGACTGTAACGATTTTGTTTATACTGAGTTGGTTTTCAGAACTATCGAGATTTACGAAGAAGCGGCAGCCCTCAGGGAACATAGAAAGTCCAAAACCATCAAAAAGAGTCTCGGATATTCCGTAGACATTAAGTCGGTGGTTGTAGACGTAAGCACCTTTGGCGGTTATAAGGTTGTGGCTTTTGTAGTCGTCCTTCATCTGCTGCTGTAGCGAAACGTTGGCTATTACTGATTTGTCAACAGGCAGGTTTGTGCTAACAGCCGGAAAGTTACTGATGCTTTCCAAATCGAGCGATGCGATCTTGAAGAAGGAAGATGTATTACGTATCTTCTGGCAATAGTTCTCATCTGTCAGTGATGGTATCTCAGCAAGAGACACGTTGTGAAACCCGCCTTTATAAATATATGCACCACTTGATGGCGCATACGAAATAATCCAGTCCTGATCAGGGCACACGTTTCGCATTGTATAGTCGACAGTCTTCAACACAAACTTATTAATACGCTGAGAGCTGTCTGTCTTGGTAATGGGCGGTGTGATATACACATCTATGGACCGAACAATGTTTTTCCATTTCTGCAACTCGCTAAAGACATCTCTCTGGCAAGCATACATTAAAGCGACATTACGAGGCTGATACATTAGGACGTTATTGCTTGCAGTAAAAGAATATTCCTTTCCGTAAGCATCTTTTCTGTTATACTTTAATGTGTCTGTATACAACTGAACCTTTGATGCGCTCACCACTCTTCCAAAGTCGTCGTACTTTACGTCGCTGGCATCAATAGCAGTATCATCATTTCGTGGTGTTTTCGTGCCAGCCCACGACACGACATTCATGTTATATACCCTGTAATTGTTTGGTATGAGTACGGGCATAAGAATGGGAGCAGAGTGCAGAATTGTGGATCCGTCATATAGACGATAACAATAACGTACCATAAAATTGGCATAGAAACGTCCGTTCTTTGCGATGAGGCTGTTTGTACGATTGATAAGTGCCCAAATGCTTTCGGTTAATTCAGCCTGTTTCTCCAGTTTAACGTCAGCAACGGCATCTCCAGGTTTATACGCTTTGCTTTCTACAATATTCAAGAGATTGCTTACATTCTCCGTTGATACCTGGAAAGCAACCGTAAATCCATCTGCCGAACCTGTAATATCGATTCCACCTGTTTCGTAATTTTCGGGTTGGTCTTCTTTACTGAGAGAAAAAAGAATCCTCATGAAAGGTGGCTTCTGTCCCAAGTATTCATATTTATCTTTGAGCCATACAGCATAGTGTATGCCATCGGTAGCCACGATGATGAGGGTGTTGCCGATGGAGTTGATAGAGATCACGGTGGATTCGTAGTCGAAGGACTTGATAGGTGTGGACGAGCCTAAGGTGCCATCCTGCATGAACCAATAAATGGAGGATGAGGCTATGGCTATGAGGTGGTGGTAACTGCCAGTTTCGTGTACATAAAGAATCTTAGCCACTACACCATTAATGGTGAGTGGCTGAGAGAGGGGTGTTCCTGTGACAATAGAAGGGCGCAATGCGCCATCGTGCAGCTCAAGATTGCCGCAGAGGGATAGCGCACCATTTTCTACTGCCATTTCATCAGGAGTTAGGCTGAGGCCTTTGTATCTAATTGATTGTTGCATATTTCTTAATGTTTAATATTTTATTATCGACAATGCTCGCTATCGGCCCTATTGACGATTGCTAAGGCTGGACAACTGATGCCATCTACATTGAGACTGATGGTTTCATTAGCCGTAACCAGTTCTATCTGCTTAGTACCAGTCGGGATATTCGGTATATAGCTAAGCAAGAAACTGACGGTAGAAACATTGCTGGCATGGAGCTGCCCCTTACGGCCAGATAGTTTGATGCATACATCTTTAGCTTCTAACTCCGGTGTGGACTTGATGACATACATCTGCTTACTTGGATTATAGAAACAAAAACAAATCTTATCACCCGGATGGAGATCCAGCAGTTTGCAAGGACTAGACCTTAGAGTGATACGCCCATTCAGATTAAGGGCAAGTCCTCGCTTCTGAACGCGAGGACGATTGAGAATAATGACATCATTTGTTAGCTTCATGATCTGTAGGTTTGTTGAGGAAGAAACGGAAATAATCGTTTTCGGCATCCTGGTTGCGCACTTTGACGTATTCTCTGGTAACATAGAAATGCTTCTTGCTAAGAGTAGGGTTGAGGTTGTAATCATTCAACATCATTGCTGGCTCTACTCTGCCATCGAAGGAAATCTCGTACCAATAGCGATGGAGAAAGAACCATGGACGAAGACGGACCTCCTGAATGGTGGTGTAATTACTCTTGTCTGCCCGGCACGGTACGATGCTCCAGCTACCATCCTGCCAATGCTCTGTGGTCACTTCTCCACCTGGTGCCATTTCATGTTTCTTGATGATGGACTTTTGTATTTTGACGAGAAGGCAAACATCAGCCGTGAAAACTTTAGCCATCTTGCCATGGCAGAGCATGACGAAGCGGCCTTTCTTATCAGGAAGTAGGCTACGCTGTTTGCCCGGCTTATTGATGACACAGACGGTGGAGAGGAACTTATGTTGAGCCATGGAGAGAAAATCTGGCAGTTTCGCCTTTTCGTGCATGCGGTCGATGACCTTCTGAACCTTTTTGAAGTTTTTCTCAGCCTGAGTCTCATGAATAGTGACAGGAGATTGAGGTAACTGACCATTTCCCTTTTGCTCACGAATCTTCTTAACGTTTTCACGAACCTGCTTCTTAGAAGGTATTTCCAGAAGATGCCCCGTTTTTTTATCAAGTCTGTATCTTGTTTTTTGATTATCCATAATTAGTAGTCTTTAAATGTTGCCAGAGTTGAGGCAAATGATTTCGAAATAATGATTCTCGCAGATGTCGTTGCCGTTGGCCATACGATGATTGAAGGAGCAAGGGATATGCTTGTTGTACAGATCACACTGGAAGCAATGTTCAGGCACTTCTTCCTGTTCTTTGCTGTCATCAGTTGCAGGCATCTTACTTGGTACTGCCCTGACAACACGGCCAAAGTGGTCATAAAGTTGACCGGGAACGATACAGGTTGCCTCACGGAGGGATGGGAGATTGTAACCCATCTTACGGATAAACCAGAGGCGTAGGTAAATGATTAAACGTTTCAACTTCTTCATATATGATTGATGTTATATATTAATAATGTGGGTAAAGGTACGAGAAAAATGAGGATAAAAAGTGATAACTTGCGCAACTTAGCTTGTTGAGAACCAACTTGCGCAAGAATTGTCAGAGATTACTCGGTTTTACCGTCCTTCTCTTTCTGCTTGTTATCAGTGGAAGGCTCATGCTCGAAGACATCAAAAATCTTTGTCTCGCTGAGGCTCTTCATCTCATAGTCGATCATTGTTTTGCCCATAACCTCGTCTACATAACGCTTGGCACGCTCGATGCTCTTGGCTTGGATGAGGTAGTTGACATAGGTACGCTTCTCCTTATCCTTCTTTTCATCAATGGTGAAGAAAGCTAAACGAGCCTTGAACCAAAGATCATCGTCATCAATATCAGAGAAGAAAATCTCGTTGTAGTTGGCTGGGTTGATGTTGGCAATCTTAAGTTCACCAGATACATAGACTGTCATGTTATCGATGATGCTTGCTTCTGCCTCGGTGAAGGAGAGGGCATCAACAACATACAGCTCGTTTACCAATTTCTCGCTTCCATCCTCCTGAGTCTTTTCATAGCGCACCTTGCACTCGAACCATGTGCTTGTACGAGAGCGGAGGGAAGAACCATTACCTGTACCAATGAAGGACACCTTTGTCTGGTTCTGAGGCTTGTTTTCTGTCTTGTTCATAATCTTAAGAATTTAAATTGTTATTAATAATTTTGTCTAACTCTTCCTGAGGTAGCTGTTTTCCGTCTTTGCCAAGATATTCCTTGCAGAGGTAATACATGGTGCCAGGATGGTCGGGATGGCGGTAGTGGTCATTTAACTCTATATTGGCAAGCTGCTCATCCGAGGAATTAAAGATAGAACGAGCCTGATGTGCTCTTGGCATACGTTCCATGACGTGGTACTGGATGATGTAGCCATCTTTCTTTATCTGCTCGTCTTTGAGACGTATGAGCATCTTATCTATCTTGGCTTCTTTCTCCTTGATGGTCTTGAAGAGGGAGTTGACCAGCTCCTTGTCGGGCTGTAGCTTCTTCTTCTCTTGGAAATATTGGATGGTTGAGGCTCTAAGTTCTGCTACCAGAAGGAAGAATGTGCCGTTGTCGTTCTGAGGGACATCATTTCCGTCTGCCTTCATGATGATGCCATCGACACGCTTTTCAAGTTCGATGGACTGGCGCAGCATCTTCTTATCGCGGTGTGCCCAATATTCCTTTTCCATTGTTCGCATAGCTGAAACCAGCTTGCGAAAGGATAATACTGATTCTTCACTCATATTTTATTTGATACCTAAAGTTTGTTTGACTTTTCTGATGCGTTCCTGCTCCTTGGGGAGGAGGTTGCCTTTTTCGTCTATTCGGCAGAGGAGTCTGAGATTTGGTTTAATGGTAATCCACTTATGGAGACCATCGTGCTCACGCTTTATCTGTCGAAGTTGGGCTTCTTGCAGTCTTTCGTGCAAATGCTGCTCATGACGAAGTTTATTGATTTCGTTCTGTATTCTGTCCATTGGCTAATTTTCTGCTGCAGGGATTAAATCGTATAATGAATCCCATTGTTCTTTTCCTACATATTCAAGTGCTTTTTCTACATCTTCAACACGAATAAAATCAAAGTCCATTTTGTTTGGCATATTGCTAATAAATGTATAGTCTTTAGCACATGATTGCATGTATTCCTTAAAATGCTTCTTCTCTTCCTTAGAGAGGTATGAAGGACGATTGACAAGTTGCTGTTCGAAGTGATTAAATGATACCACAAATTTATCCTCAATTCTTTTTTCGATAGAAGTGAATGAGCGAATTGCTTCATCTATTTTCTTTAAAGACTTATCTTGTTCCAAATTGAAATCTGCAAGTTCCACCTTGATCATTGATAGAGCTTCTTCCGTATCTTTCAAACGAGATATTTTGGTGTCGACGGCATCGGAAGCAGAAGCTAATACCTTTAGAGATTTCTCTAGATTGGCATCATTTTTCTTGATAGCCTCTCGGTATGAGATAAGTTCATCACGCTGATCTGCGATAATTCGCATCATACGCTTGTTTCTGTCATCGAAGCGAACCTTGAAGTTCTTGTCTCTTAGCGTGCAAGAGACGATGCCAAGCGTGATAACAAAGACCACGCTGAGGCAAATAATTAATGTTATTGATACATACATAATTTATAATGTTTAAAGTTCTATTACTTCTGCTTTGTCGGCAGGAATGTCGTAGTAAGGGATGGAATATCCTTTGTCCTTCATTTCGTCTGGGAGATAGCAGCGGTAGTATACTCCGTAGAAGTTTTGCCATTTCTCCTTGACTGTGAGTATCGTTCCAGCCGGAAGCTCAGGCTTCGGCTTAAATGAAGAACGAGGATAACATCCTGTCTCATGCTCATCAGCTGCGCAACAAGAAGAGGATTTCCATAAATGAATTTTCATTTTTACTTCTTTTCTTTACTCATTTTTATTGCTTTTCTTGCCAGTTTTCCTAAAGTCGAAGAACTAGCTTCAGGAAAGCGTTCTTTGAACTTTGCTCTTACTGCATAGAATAATTCGCTTTTTCTTTTTGCTTCTCTGTATTTGTCTTGTATAGAAGACAGTTGGCTGATAGCCTCTCCAGCTTCAATGGTAAAGCTATCATCAGAGCATGCTTCAACCTCTGTTGTAATTTGAGACCAAGCAAAACTTATAGCATCGTATTCTGATTCTGTTAAGTATATATTCATTGCTCTAATTCTTGTTTAATAATTCTCAACTGTGATAAGACATGCTCTGCATTGATAAACTTGGAGTCTGAAATATTTAATGCGGATTCTATCTCAAGGATGAGCATGTCAACTCTTAATTTGACTTTTAACTCTTTCTGTTTCATACGCTATTTCTTTTTATCTAACAAGATTTATAATTTTATGTCTTGCTCTTGCTTTGTCATAACTTTGCAGCCAAGATGCTTATTAAAATACTTTAAGTCCTTTCCGTTAATTTCTCTATCTGCAACAAATCGGTTATGCTGCAAAATACGAGACGATGCTATAGTTCGGGAACATGCGATCTGCCTAGCAGATAGGCTTTGATGGTATTCTTCCAATGTTTTGTCTATCTCATAACCAACAAAGTTTCTACCACTGTCTAATGCGGCTTGCATTGTCGTTCCAAGACCAAGGAATGGGTCGAGCACCGTGTCTCCCTTGCACGAATACATGTTGATAAGACGGTAAGGTATTTCGTAAGGGAAGGCTGCGCTTCTTGTTCGAGATTTTCCGTCAGCCATCTTCTGCTTTACACCCTTCACATTCCAGGTGTCAGAGAACCACGTATTTCTCTCTTCCCAGAAGAATGCGCTTTGTCTTCGAATTTTCTTCTCCTCCTCGGTCTTAAACTTTCGCCTTTTGCCCTTTCTGAATATTAGTATATATTCGTGTTCGAGTGTGACATAAGCACCACAGGGAAGCATACCACTTCCCATAAACTTATTTGGGGCATTTGTTTGCTTCCTCCAAATGACGCATGGAAGTTCCGTAAAACCAAGACCTCTGCAATATAGCGATATTTTCGCATGGTTATTGAACAGTTGGAAGTTTCCATTGATAGTTCTTGTAGCATCTCCTATATTGATACAAAGGAAACCTCCTTCTGAAAGAACCCTGTAACATTCCCTCCATATATTGTTGAGTATTCCATGCATTAAATCGAAAGATACGGATGGATTATCTGCAAGGTTGTACGCAATGGCTTTATTTTGCATTGCAAATATATCGTCCCACATTTCTACCATCGGATATGGAGGCGATGTTACTACAATATTGATGCTTTCATCTGCCAACTCTCCCATATTGCATGCCGACTTATAATAGATATTTCTTTTCATACGCTACACCTCCATTTCTGAATTAAGCCCTAAACCAAAGAGAAGATGTTGTAACTGATGAATATGTTGAAATTCTAATAGCCTTACAAATCCTATATAAGCAGCGTAATGAATATCGTCTAAGAGTCTGAAAATTTTAACATTATCTTCTTTTACGTAAATCGATGTAGATTCTAATGAAACCTTCCATCCGTTCTTCTCTAGTATGGAAGGAGTAAGAGGGATAGGAACAATATCCTTAATCCATGCACCACAGTCACCAAATAGGAAACCTTCATCATGAAAGGTCTTTCCTTTTATGTTGGAAAGAGTAACGGAACCTCTCAGTATAGTGAATTCATTTCCATCTTTCACTATTTTCTCAGCATTACTTTCTGTGACTTGGTAAACGATTCCCTTTTTGGTTCCGATAGGAATGCCGTTTGTCATAACCAGATCACCTGGTATATAAATTGTCTTTTCCATTTCCTTAATTTCTTACTTTGTTATATTGACCGTTCTTTTTGATGGACCAGCGATAGAATCGCATGGAATGGTGGTTTTTACCCCATTCTTCTTGTTTTCAAAATAATCAAACGTTTATTGCGTTTAACTATATCTTCTAACTTTTTCATATCAGATAAATACTTATCCACAGTCTTCGTTGTCCTTTTCATTAGCTACTTATTCACTTTGACTAATTTTTTGAGATTGTTGAAAGCCTCATAGTCTTCCTTGCTGATTTCTATGCAGTTGTCGAACTGGATAGTTGCAGGATCAGCTATCTCTGAATATCCTTCAGAGATCACATTAATAGCCTCCATAAGAGGGAACAATGCTGAGCCATCACCTTTCATAAAGGTAAAGTCAACCTTACGCCATGAGTTGGCTATGTCTTTGCGCATGAATGATACGACTACGTAAAAATATCTTTTCTTCATATTACTTCTTGTTTTTAATGATTTTGTTTAATACTTGCTTGTTGTGCTCAGTATCATCGTTACTCAGATGATAAGATGTTATATTCTCAACGATGCCTAAATCAACTGACAGCATGTAGTCGCGAACTACCTTGATAAAGTCTTCCAGAGAGCGACAGAGAGCGTATTTATATCCAGCACACTGCCAGTAACCCTGAAAACGTTTCTGATGAGCTGTCTGATTGTTTGTCTTTCCATACTTCAATTCAATGCCCAAGCCGTAGAATATTTCTGTACCCCTGTTGAGAGCTCCGTTTTTGCCATTCTTGTATGAAGGGAGAGCCAGGATGAGATCTGGAACGCCCGGCACAACTCCTGATGCAGCGTTGATGGCTATCTTCTTGCCACTGGTAGCACCATCAGCCTCATTCTTGGGATGGAAGAGGAGAGAGGCATAAGCCGGGTACTGGAGACGGAACCAGCGTACACAAGCTATCTGTAGCTGCCCTTCATGTTGCACCTTCTTCTGTTTGTTAGCAGATTTCTTGGTGTATTCAGGATAATTGCCGTTAAGGCGGTCGATTAATTCTTGTCTGTCCATAATCGTATGAATTAAATTGTTTGTTACTTGTGTTTCTTAGTCGCTGAGGAGAGACTGGAGATAATTCTGAGTCTGATCATCCAAGTCGGCCAGTGACTGTTCTTCTTCTGCCATCGATGGATTCCAGACGATGCCCAGTTTGGCTAGAGTGCCATTCTTGTAGGCATCTTTCACCATCTGTGCCATGGAACCATTCGGGTTCTTCTTGGAGGCTTCTATCCAGCCGAGATACTTCTGCCGTAGGGCTTCGGTCTGTTCTTTCTCCTCAGCCTTTTTGCGCTCTTCTTTCATTCTGAGGCGAGCTTCTATTTCCTCGTTGGTCTCCTCGCGTTGAGGCTGTGGAGGAGAAGGTGGTGGAGAACTTGAATGCTGAGGCTTCTTCCCGGGTGAGGCTACAACTGTAGGATTGTCGAAGGTTCCTTCCATCAGAGCCTCGTAGTTTTTGGGATTGAAGAGCCAGTTGAAGGAGATATAGCATCCACCATCCTTGCGCCCTGAGAGAAGATCGGAGTTGAGAGCCTTGCGAAGCATCGGTTCTATATCCTCGAAGGAATAGTCTGAGATAAACTTTGCCACCATCTTCTTGCGGTCGGGAGTCATCTTTGAGATTGGCTTGACCTGCGTGCCCAGAAAGAGGCGATTGAAGAGTCTTAGCACTTCCGAGAACTGAACTTCCGGATCCGACGACTTTTTTTCTTTTTCTTTTTTTTTTGTGTGTGTGGGGGCTTTCTCCTTTCTTTGTTTGTTTTCTTTTATAGGGGGTTCGGGGGAAATGTTTTCTTTTATTTGTTTCTTTCCTCTTACTTCTGTGCCCTTACCCTTGCCCTTGTCTGTGCCCTCAACTTCGGCAAAATCTTCGGAATCACCTTTATTTAAAGGGGTTTCGGGATTGTTAATCTGTGCCCTATACTGTGTCTTTTGGTGTGCCCCTTGTTTAGGGTGTGCCCTTAATCGTGCCCTATCTTTGCCCTTAATCGTGCCCCTATCTGTGCCCTTGTTTTCTTGAAGATACGCTGCACAATCTTGTGTATCAGTAACTTGTGAAGTTAAAATCTGTGCCCCTGATTGTGCCCCTATCTGTGCCCTAAAGAGTGCCCCATTCTGTGCCCCAAGTGGGTTTTGATAGGGTAGTATGCAGTGGGAGAGGAGATGCGAACTGTTAATATACACTATTGTTGAGGCTTTAGGGGAGCTGCATTTTGTGATGATTCGCTCCTGTATGAGAACATCGATGGCACAGCGGATAGACTTGACCGAGGTATGGAGCCGATCAGCGAGCAGACGTAAGGAGAGCGTAGCAGCGGAAGCCTCATTGTGGGTGGCAGACAGGAGCACGTAGATGAGCACCTGTACCACCACCGGACGATGAAAGTAACGCCACTGCAGCAGCTCTGGAGTAAGAATGTAGCCATCTGTTTTCATTTACTGTTGCTTTTATTTGGAATATAGAATTTACTATCTTATTTCTTTTCTTCTGCCTCAATAGCCCGGAATATCTTGTAGGCCACCTGAGGGACCCATGCATTGCCGTAGGCCTTTATGGATTCTTGTCGCCACTTGGGGAAAGAAATGGTAAGGCTGTCCACATCAAAGGGAATCCCATCATTTCTTCTACATACAGGGGATTGAGTTGGAAAGTCTTTCCAGAAGTCTTCTTTTTGGGAGATGGAGAAGGTATCATTCCACTGATTGCCAATGCCGTAAGACTTTTTCCCATCTGAGAATTTGGGTTGAAGGTCTTTGTGAACTTTGTTGCTTCTGTGGCGCAAGGAGTCGGCAAGAGTCCTTGTATTGCGGCAAGAGCCAAGGTTGGACGTTCTGCAGCACCTGGAGAAGGACTTTTGTTTATTCTTCCACTTCCTTTGTCTATTGCTGTTGGCGTAGGAAGGAGATTTAGAGGCATGAACTCTGTTTTTCCTTTCATATTGCAGTGTTTCAGCCCCTGTGTCTGTACGGTGGGCAACAATCCTGATGCGTTCTCTTTTGTGTGGTGCTCCGACACTGCAAGCTGGAATATTAAGCGGTTGGACGGAATATCCTGCTGCTTCAAGTTCCTGGCAGATTTTTTCGAGTGTGAACCTGCTTTCCTCTCTGTATATGTAATTCTCTTCGAAGATATGGTCTGTGCGTCCCACTTTAATCTCTTGGCCGGGCTCCACCATCGTTCGGATTCCAGCAACGTTTTCACCAACGATCCAAGTGGGCTTAATCTCCTGAATCGCTCGTAGCATCTGTGGCCAGAGATAGCGGTTATCGTCTTCTCCCTTTCTTCTTCCGGCAACGCTAAAAGGCTGGCATGGGAATCCTCCGGTGAGAACATCGACTTTTCCCTGCCACTGATGGAAGTCTGTTTTGGTAATGTCTTCATAACTTTCTGAATTTGGGAACCAGTATTGGAGCACCTTGCGAGGGAACTCTTGTATCTCGCAATGGAAGAGGTTCTGCCATCCCATCATGGATGCCGCGACCTCAGCACCACCGATTCCGCTGAATAAACTAGCGTGATTCATATTGCTTACTTTTCATAAGATAGCTGCTCTTTGGCACGTTTAATATACTCAATAGCTTTATTTTTGCTCATTTCTTTTCTCCTCCATTTCTTTTTTCCTTTTGTTTATTGCCTCTTGTTGCTCTTGCTGCAACCTTTTTAGATTGTCCATTCTGTTACGTAAACTCTCTCGACTCTTTTTGATTTCGTGTTTTACGTAAAAAAACGAGAAAACGATTCTGAAAGCCATCCATACAAGATATAGCAAAATTGGTGAAATAACCAATAGCCATGACCAGTGAATAGCACCACATAACTTCAAAACAATAAACGCAACTTGAATTAAAGTTGCAAATAATTTAAAATCTTTCATATTCTCTTCTTTTTATACTCCCTGTTTCCAAGGATGATGGTTAGTTACTAAAGTTCATCAAACTCTTTCTGAATGCTATCTAAAGCATTTTTTATAGCTTTTTTTATAATATTAGCTTCATCTGGTGCATACTTTACTATGTTCAAAAGGGCATTCCCCAATCTGCTACCTTCAATACTACTCATACCATTTTCATCATTACAATATCTATTGATAGTCGTTTGGTAATTTTCGATAAAACTGTTTAATTCGTTTGCTCTATCTAATTTTTGTTTATCCATATTGTTAACTGTTTATTAGTTAATCTATTTTTCATTCACATGGCAGTTTCTCCTGATGCTGCACGTATCTTTTGTGCTTAAGGCAATACTTTCCATTGATGCAGTTACGCCCATCATGGCAGAGTAGGCACTTGCGAGCTGCATAGGTGCTCTTACTTCTGGAATCGCTCATAATAGTAAGTTACTATCTGATGCTCGGTAGGCTGAAAGCCATAACGAATGGTAAGAGTATCTACTATCTCATCATAGGTACTCTGAGGCATCTGTAAAATGAGGTTCTCATCATGAATGCCCTGAGAGAGTTTACTGAGGTAGAGCCATCCAAAGACTAGCCAGATGGCAATGCAGAAGATGATCTTAATTGTTTTCATAACTTTATCTTTTTATATTGTTTATATTAGCGGTAGGTAAAGGGATTCATCTTATTTGGGACACAGATAGTCTTGAACTTGGCAGGCACATGCATCCAGCTCTGATACTTTGTATTCGTGGCGAGTAATCTTGCCGTTTCTGCCTCTTGCGAAGTCTTTCACCTTTCCTTCACGTTTCCATCGCTCTACGTTTTTTCTTCCGTAGATGTCGTATGCCTTTGCTTGTGTGAGGAACGGACGTTTACCCACAGCCTTGCAGACTTCTTCTTTCACAACGTTGCGTATGGCTGACAGGAATGTATCAAAGGATAGCATCTTATCTGCAAACTGGATTTGTACTACTTCGTTCATGACTATTGTTTTTATCTAATTCTTGTAACTGTGATGATCTCTTTCTCCCGGTTGATTTTGGTTTTGAACTTACGACAGTAAATTACACCTAATTCCGAGCAGGTTGTCTTGATCGTTCTCATTCTCTGGATGGGGAAACTGATTGATTTACCCAACTCCAGTTCTCTGATCTGAGGTCTGAGTGGTACTTTTTCTTCTGACATATTGCTTGATTTTAATTATTATTTTACTAGTTTGAAATCGTAAACGAAAACGAGAGGATTGCTGTCCCAATGGAGGTGGAGTTTACTGATAAGCATCTTGTATGCTTCGATAGGGGTTCTGTACCACCATTTCTTACGGTTGCTATCGTTAGTGGCATCGTATGAATAGCTATCATGATACCAAACCATGTGACAACAGTAGATTCCTTCCTTCATGCAGTCATCGGTACTGATGTCCTGTAGTCGTTCACACCGAATGTTGGTTATCTTGATTTGATGAGGCATCAAATTAGACTTCACAAACATCTTGTTTGACCATCCTATGGGAACTGCCCTTATGAATATATCATTGGCAAACGGAATGTCGTTGTATCTTTGTGCGACTGCTACGACTTCACCTATTTTGTAAGTGGACTTTGCCATAATCTCATTTCCATCATTGATGGCGAGTTTGCCTTTATCTTTACCTTCCATGATAAAACCGCAGCTACGGATATGCTTGAAAGGCTTTTCATAAGCGATTCTTCTGGTCTGAGTCTTGCGGCCATCTAAAACTGCTTCGGTGAGACCGTACTGGTCATTGAACATTATCTTTTTCATACGCTTTGTTTCGTTTGTTGTTTCAAAACATTATTCTGAATGGTTTTCCTTTCAAAGACGGCCTCTTATCGAGAACAAACTTTAATAACTCCTTGTCTCTTATCACGAATAATGGACAATACATGTATTTCAGTGTGCATACAAATCTGTTATTGAGCATAATATCGAGGAATAGAGCTTTATTCTTTTTCATTTTTCTTCTATCTGGATATTAAAATATTTTTCGATGAACAGTTTGCAGTCTATATCCTGTTTGAAAAAGCCTCCATGCTTGGCTAGCAGAAACTCTTCGTAAGAATGGAAGAATATGTCTGATACGAACAAGTCATAGATGGAATCAAACGTTTTGTGGCTTGCTGTATGTGGCTTTTCGTTCCACCAGCGTAATCCTGCTCTTAGCCATGCTTTTACTAGTTTGGGGTGTTTCTGAAAGTCTGATAGGCCGTTATCTGATTTCAGAGGGCATCCCATACATCCAAGCCTTTTCTTGATATTCAGCGTTCCGTCTTCGTTGTAGTATAGAGGATGAAGTTTTATCTCTCTTAGCTTAACAAATTCTTCTACGTCTTTATCTGTCCAGTCGAGTATCGGGAGGATGACTTCAACATGATTCTTTTTGCTTCCATAGAAACGGCAGATGCTAGGCTCTTTGTAGTTAGCTGCACGCTTTGTAGATTCTGACCGTTTGATGCCTTGTATGGCTGTGTCTAGAATCTTGTATTCTTTCAGGACATCACAGCAAAAGCGTGCTCTACGAGTCGGGAAGCCTTTTTGCTGGATAAGGTGAAAGAATGTTTCCTTAGCCCTAACTATTTCCACGCCATTTCTTAGGCAATGCTTTATTGTGCCTGGAGGGTCGATGGTCGTGTTTTTGTAGATAGCTCGAAATCTTATTCCTGCCATCTTTGCTAATTCTAAAATGACATCGCTATCTTTGCCACCTGAATAACAAAGTTCTACGGTTTTGCCTCGGCACATAGTTTGTAGCAGTGTTATAGAATCCTTTATCTTTTTGGATAAAGCACTGCTTGCAATATTTATTTTTATCTTTTTCATTTTGTGCCTCCTTTCTCTATGGTAGGAACTAAGTCCTTGATGTAAGCCCAGTAAGCGAAGCGGAAATCTTTGCGGATGATTCCGTTCCATTTCATCTTATCGATTATGTTGAAAGCATCAAAAAACATATGTGTGATTGATTGTTCCAAGTTGATGAGTACTGGATGAGTGAAGTTTTTGGAAACACCGATGATAAAGGTGTGCAGATCTTCTGGAACTTCCTTTGCTTTATGCCATGATTGGCTGAGGCTGATGTATTCCACCTCATTTTCATAACACCAAGGGTACAAATCTTTCGGAACCTTATTTTTGTGTCCAATCCAATATTCTTTATATGAAACATTTCCTACAGCCACTAAGCCTGAGTCATGTATCAAAGAATTTGTTCGAACCCATAACCTTTTAGGCGCATCAGGAACTTTTTTATCTTCATTCTTCATTATTCTTCAAATTTATTTGGTACTTATGTATTTATTTACTAACTTTGCAGCCGAAACTTTTGAAGTAATGGCTTTGTTTGGGTGAACCGCTATCACCATAAACACGTAAAAGCTAGAATTTAAGCCCCTTCTGCAACAAGGGGCTTTTTTGTCGTATCGCAACGAACAGATAGCGGATGTGCGATATTCCATCGACCGAATGGTCGAGAACCTCAAACATTGTTTATTATGGATAAGGTTTCAAAAGTAAACAAGAAGAGAGTGATATTCCGTCACTTTGCAAGGAAGAAAGACGGTTCTATTATTCGTCCACGTGTTGCCAAGTGCTTGGTGATACCAGTGAACGATTAGTTCTCTTCTAGTTTCAGGGAAGGGTTGCAGCCTTCCCTTTTTTCTCTTCTATCCATCCTCTGCTTTTGCCGATTCCGGAAATATTTTATCTTCATTCTTCATTATTCTTCAAATTTATTTGGTACT
>ULRG01011993.1_pt1 | contig 54991 bp, 47 predicted proteins | sample 1955211 | NCBI WGS metagenome assembly ULRG01 (sample SAMEA4835676, study PRJEB28245) | human gut metagenome | biome: gut microbiome; material: fecal sample | place: Denmark | collected 2008
TTCAGTGAAATATTTATTTGCTTATATCGAACTCACGTTAAAAAGAATGATTTTTTTTGGTTTAGTGGAAATCCAAAGAGGTTATTCATGCAATTTTGCAGTTCTAAAAAGACTGGACCTTTTAGGCTCATCAGAAATCCGGAGATTGTATTCATACAGATTTTTAATTTTAAAGAGAATAAGTTTTTTAGGCTTAGTTGAAATCCTGAGGATGTATCCATACAACTTCGCAATCCTAAAGTGAATGGACTTCTGGGGCTCAGCAGAAATTCATCTGTAATTTGTTTAAAAAGAGAGATTGCGGTTCCCATATCGAACCGACATCGTTTCCTTCTTCTGAAAATAAACGATATGTGGCACTTTCAATTTATAACCGGATTTTGATTTTTCTGCCTCAGTTTCTCGATATACCCCATAAAATAAGCGCGTATTTGCGGACAGACTCTCTTTCGGACGCAAATATGCGAAATATGAGAGGTTTTTATAACGTATTGAATATCAATGATTTGTATTTTAACGGCTTTTTGTTGCATTGCAATATAGGCTATTTCGGCATGCGAAATGGCCCATTTCAGGGGCCGAAAAGCACCATATCGCACTCCAATATAGGCTTTATCGTACCGTGAAATAGGCATTATCGGAACGCAAAACGGACTTTTACGGACTATCGGATGGGGTATATCAAAATGCGGTATTGTCCGAAATGTCCCTCATTCTGTCTGATTTAACATTCGTTTACACCTCTTTTGCGAAAATATTTTGTCAAAATAAAGTCAAGAAAAATTGTAAGCTCGTTGGTCGTTTTCCCTTTTTCTTAGCCGACATCGGGCGAGGGATGATGCGCGGAAATTATGTGTCGCCACGGTGTTCGGATTAAACTAAAAACCGGTTATTGGTATTCAGCCGGTGTTTTTGCATTATGTTGAGCCGGTCTTCGTTGGATTTTTTGCGGGCATGGCGGGCTGTGTCAAGAAAAAGAGAACAAAAAGAGGCCGATATAAAACAAGAAGACAACAGAAAGCATGAAGCGCAAAATGTATGAAAATATGCGCTGTCTGATGGCCGGTTTGGATTTAACGCAAAAACGGTCTTGTTTCTTTCGTTTTGTGAAATAAATCATCTCAAAATGGCGTTAAAAGTTAAGTCTACATAAAATAAAAGAAACAAACGACTAAGTTTTTTAAATCTTTGCGTATGTTTCGATTTAAATTATTAAATTTGCAAAATCTATAATAGGTATTATTTATGAAACTTGATTTGCTTACCGCCATATCCCCGATTGATGGCCGTTACAGAGGAAAAACGGAGGCTTTGGCTGATTACTTTTCAGAGTATGCACTCATTCGCTACAGAGTGCGCGTAGAAATAGAGTATTTCATAACCTTGTGCGAGCTCCCGCTGCCGCAGCTGGCATCGTTCGATCATTCGTTGTTCGCACGGTTGAGAAGCATCTACACCGACTTCAACGAGACGAGTGCACAGCGCGTAAAGGATATCGAGGCTGTGACCAATCATGACGTCAAGGCTGTGGAATATTTCATTAAGGAGGAATTCGACAAGATAGGCGGACTGGATGCCTATAAGGAATTCATCCATTTCGGACTCACTTCGCAGGACATCAACAACACCAGCGTGCCGCTTTCCATCAAGGAGGCGCTCGAACACGTGTATTATCCTGCCGTAGAGGAACTCATCGCTCAGCTCAATACCTACGCCGAGGAGTGGAAGGACGTACCGATGCTTGCAAAGACACACGGTCAGCCGGCGTCGCCTACAAGACTTGGTAAGGAAATCATGGTGTTCGTATATCGTCTTACAGAACAGCTCAACCAGCTGAAGGCATGCAAGATGACAGTGAAGTTCGGTGGTGCTACGGGCAACTACAACGCTCATCACGTGGCATATCCGCAGTTCGACTGGAAGGCTTTCGGCAACCGCTTCGCAAAAGAGAAGCTCGGCATGGAGCGTGAACAATATACCACACAGATAAGCAACTACGACTGCCTTGGCGGAGTGTTCGACGCCATGCGCCGCATAAATACGATAATCATCGACCTCGACCGCGATTTCTGGATGTATATATCCATGGAATACTTCAAACAGAAGATAAAGGCCGGCGAGGTTGGTTCGAGTGCGATGCCCCACAAGGTCAATCCTATCGACTTCGAGAACAGTGAGGGCAACCTCGGAGTGGCAAACGCCATACTTCAGTTCCTCGCTGCCAAACTGCCTGTCAGCCGTCTGCAGCGCGACCTCACCGACTCAACGGTGCTCCGCAACGTGGGCGTGCCTTTCGGACACGGTCTTATCGCCATTAAGAGTACATTGAAGGGACTGCGCAAACTCATTCTCAACGAACAGAAGATTTACGAGGAACTCGACAATACATGGGCTGTCGTGGCAGAAGCCATACAGACAATCCTGCGTCGTGAGGCTTATCCTCATCCTTACGAGGCACTGAAAGCGCTCACCCGCACAAACAAGAAGATGACGGAAGAGACCATCCACGACTTTGTGAAGACACTCAATGTGAGCGACGAAGTCAAGGCTGAGCTTATGGCCATAACACCGCACAACTACACTGGAATCTGATCGGAAGATAATTATTTACATATAAAAGGTTTACATAATTAAGAAAATTGTAATTTATTAACCGGAGCCGTGAGGCCAAAACATTAATATTTAATATGGATTCAGAATTAGAAAACAAACCACAGGGGCAGCCTTCAGAGCAGAATGGCGAGAGCCAGGAGCATGCTGCCGCAAACTATCAGAAAGACTATCGTAGCGGCAACCGTCCGCAACGTCCGCGCATTCGTGTACAGCGTGCATACAGCACGAGTCGCACAAGCAGCGACGAAGGCGGTTTCCGTCCGGAAGGTTTCGGAGCCGGATTGCTGCAAAACAATAATAATTCAAGCTATCAGCCGCGTCAGCAGAGTGGTTACCGTCCGCGCTACAACAGCAGTGACAGCGCTCAGAGTGGCTATCAGCCGCGTCAGCAGAGCGGTTATCGTCCGCGCTACAACAGCGGTGATAATGCCCAGGGTGGCTATCAGCCGCGTCAGCAGAGCGGTTATCGTCCGCGTTACAACAGCGGTGACAATGCCCAGGGTGGCTATCAGCCTCGCCAGCAGAGTGGTTACCGTCCGCGCTTCAACAGCGGTGACAACGCTCAGGGTGGCTATCAGCCGCGTCAGCAGAGCGGTTATCGTCCTCGCTACAACAGCGGTGACAACGCTCAGGGTGGCTATCAGCCGCGTCAGGGCGGTTATCAGCAGCGTGGCGCACGTCCTCAGCGCGGTGGCTATAACAAGAACTATCAGCAGGGAGGCTATCGTCAGCGTACCGCCGATTACGATCCGAATGCCAAGTACAGCATGAAGAAGCGCATCGAATACAGCGAGACTCACATCGATCCGAACGAACCGATACGTCTTAACAAGTATCTTGCAAATGCCGGTGTGTGCAGCCGTCGTGAGGCAGATGAGTACATAGAGGCAGGAGCTGTGACGGTGAACGGAACAGTAGTGACCGAGCTCGGTACAAAGGTTAAGCGCAGCGACGAAGTCAAGTTCCAGAATAACGTGGTTACACTTGAGAAGAAGGTTTACGTGCTTCTCAACAAACCGAAGGATTGTGTGACAACAAGCGACGATCCGCAGCACCGCAAGACGGTCATGGACATCGTGGGCAACGTGTGTCCGGAGCGCATCTATCCGGTGGGACGACTCGACCGCAACACTACGGGTGTGCTGCTTCTTACCAACGATGGCGACCTTGCCAGCAAGCTGACTCATCCGAAGTTCCTCAAGAAGAAGGTCTATCACGTGTTCCTCGACAAGAATGTCACTGCTCACGACATGCAGCAGATAGCTGAGGGCATAGAGCTTGAGGATGGTGAGATACACGCAGACGCAATCGAGTATGCCAGCGACACGGACAAGAGTCAGGTGGGAATAGAGATACACAGCGGTAAGAACCGCATCGTGCGTCGTATATTCGAGCATCTGGGCTATCATGTCGTGAAGCTCGACCGCGTACAGTTCGCCGGACTGACAAAGAAGAACCTTCGCCGCGGCGACTGGAGATTCCTCACCGAGAAAGAGGTTGAGATGCTGCGCATGGGCGCTTTCGAGTAAATAGTAAGACTGAAAAAGAATAATATAAACAGTTGGTGTGTCGGCCGATTCGGTCCGTGCCGCTGTCTTCGCTTCATGCACTGTGAGCATGATGAGGACAGAGGCACGTGCAGAAAAGGCTGACAGCATTTTATAACATATTGAAAAAATGGAGACAATACGTAGAACAAAGGTTGTTGACGTTCTGAAGCGCACCGACTTCGGCGCAACTGTCAATGTCAGAGGATGGGTGCGCACACACCGCAGCAGCAAGGCCGTTGATTTCATAGCATTGAACGATGGCTCAACGATTAAGAACGTCCAGATAGTTGTTGATCCTTCAAAGTTCGATGAGAACATGCTGAAGCAGATTACCACAGGTGCATGTATCAGCGCCACAGGTGAGCTCGTAGAGAGCCAGGGTGCAGGTCAGGCTTCAGAAATACAGTGCAAGGAGCTTAAGATTTACGGCCTGTGCGGATCGGACTATCCAATGCAGAAGAAAGGACAGAGCTTCGAATACATGCGCCAGTATGCTCATATGCGTCTGCGCACCAATACGTTCGGCGCAGTGATGCGTATCCGTCACAACATGGCTATCGCCATACATAAGTTCTTCCACGACCGTGGCTTCTTCTATTTCCATACACCTATCATCACCGCAAGCGACTGCGAGGGTGCCGGAGAGATGTTCCAGGTTACTACAAAGAACCTGTATGATCTGAAGAAAGACGAGAACGGAAAGATTCTCTACAACGATGACTTCTTCGGAAAGATGACATCTCTCACCGTATCGGGACAGCTCGAGGGTGAGCTCGGAGCCACTGCTCTGGGACAGATATACACATTCGGTCCGACGTTCCGCGCCGAGAACAGTAATACTCCGCGCCATCTTGCAGAGTTCTGGATGATAGAGCCTGAGGTGGCTTTCATCGATAAGGACGACCTGATGGACCTCGAGGAAGAGTTCATCAAGTATTGTGTAAAATGGGCTTTGGACAACTGCCAGGACGATCTCGCATTCCTCAACAAGATGATAGACAAAGGTCTTATCGCAAGACTTGAGGGAGTGCTGAAAGATACGTTCGTACGTCTGCCTTACACCGAGGGTATCAAGATTCTCGAGGAGGCTGTGGCAAACGGCAAGAAGTTCGAGTTCCCTGTTTCATGGGGCATGGATCTTGCGAGCGAGCACGAGCGCTTCCTCGTTGAGGAGCACTTCAAGAAGCCTGTGATAATGAATGATTATCCGAAGGAGATAAAGGCTTTCTACATGAAGATGAACGAAGACGGCCGTACTGTACAGGGTACAGACGTGCTGTTCCCGCAGATCGGCGAGATAATCGGCGGAAGTGTGCGTGAGGAAAGCTACGACAAACTCATGACACAGATCACCGAGCGCAACATACCTATGAAGGATATGTGGTGGTATCTCGACACACGTAAGTTCGGAACATGTCCTCACGGTGGTTTCGGACTCGGTTTCGAGCGTCTCATCCTCTTCGTTACAGGTATGCAGAACATACGCGACGTCATCCCGTTCCCGCGTACTCCGAAGAGCGCAGAGTTCTAAAAAGAAAACTCAAAGACATAAGACAATCCCGGAACAAAGCCTGTGTGCTTCTGTTCCGGGATTGTTTTTATCATAAGGAAAACAGCTTTCCGCTGCGGACATTAGGGTTTATTGTTTTTTGCCTATGCCGATTATGTCCTTCACCACCTCACCACCTATTATTATACCTGCCGCTGCCGGCACGAAAGCATTGCTTGCCGGGACGGGGCGTTTGGATGTAGCGGTGCTGTCGTCGGGCGTATCGTTACAGTTGATTTTCTCCGGCTGTTCCTCGCTGTAAACCACTTTCAGATGTTCTATGCCGGCCTTGCGCAGCTTCTTACGCATTATACGGGCTATCGGGTCCATGCTTGTCTTGCTCAGATCGGTCACCCGGAACATCGTCGGGTCGAGCTTATTGGCCGCTCCCATGCTGCTTATCACCGGTATGCCGAGCTCATGGCAGCGCATTGCTATGTCTATCTTGGCCTTTATTGTGTCGATGCAGTCCACCACATAGTCATATTCCGACAGGTCGATATTGTCCGCCTCTTCGGGCAGATAGAACATGCGTATGGCTCTGACGTCGCATTGCGGATTGATGTCGAGAACCCTTTGGCGAGCCACATCCACCTTATATTGCCCCACGTTGCTGTTGAGTGCTATTATCTGACGGTTGATATTGGTGATGCTCACAGTGTCGTTGTCTATCAGATCTAAGTGTCCAACACCGCTGCGAGCCATCACTTCGACGGCATAACCGCCCACACCACCTACTCCGAACACGGCCACCCGGGCTGCTGCCAGCGCCTCTATGGCCTCGTGTCCGAACAGCATCTCCGTCCTTGCATACCACTCCTGCATCAGTCGTTCAGCTTTAATCCGTTGTCAGAAATGCTTATCAACCGGCGTTTATACAGGTCGCCAACAGCCCGTTTGAACACCTTCTTGCTCACATGGAACAAATCCTTTATGTCCTCGGCGTCGCTCTTGTCGCCCACAGGGCACGTTCCTCCGTTGTCACGCATGTATTCCAGCAGCGTGTCGGCGAAGTCGGTGGTGCGACGACGTCCCAAAGGCTGCACCATGAGGTCTATCTTTCCGTCGGGTCTGACGGTGTTCACGTAGCCCTTCATACGGTCTCCCGTGTGTATGTATTCAAAAATCTGGTCGTCGTATATGAGTCCCTGGAACTTGTTGTCCACAATCACCTTGAAGCCCAGGTCGGTTTTCTGCCACACCAGCATGTCCACCTCGTCGCCACGCTGATAGGACGGCATGTCCTCGCTGAGGAAGTGTTCAACCTTGGCAGACGCCATGATGCGGTAGCTCTCTTCGTCGAGATGCACGTGCACTATGTATTTGTTGCCCTTCACCATGCGCATCTTCTGTTCGCGGAACGGGCAGAACAGGTCTTTCATCAGTCCCCAGTTGAGGAACGCTCCGTACTGGTTGACCCACGCAACCTCAAGATAAGCGAAGTCGCCTACCTTTGCCAGAGGTATCTCTGTTGTGGCAACGAGCCGCTCCTCATTGTCGAGATAGATGAACACTTCCATCGTATCGCCGGGTTCGGCACCCTCGGGCACGTAGCGACGAGGCAGCAGTATCTCGCCCTCATCGCCTCCGTCAAGATACAGTCCGAAGTCCACTTCTTTAACGACAGTCAGTATGTTGTAGTCGCCGAGCTTTATCATGTCAGTCTGTTTTTGATAGTTCGAAATATATAAAGAATCATTCTCCGTCGCCGTCGGAGTCTTCAGCTCCGGCATTGTCCTCCGGAGCGTCTGCCGTTGCGGCCGGTCCGGTAGCGGTGAAGCTGCTTTCCAGCAGTCCGTCCTTCATCACTATGGTGCGGTCGGTTATCTTGGCCAGGTTCTCGTCGTGTGTCACTATGACGAATGTCTGGCCGAACTTGTCGCGCAGTTCGAAGAACAGGCGGTGCAGTTCCTCCTTATTCTTTGAGTCGAGGCTGCCACTGGGCTCGTCTGCAAGAATCACCGCCGGGTTGTTCATCAGTGCCCTTGCCACGGCCACGCGCTGCTTCTCGCCACCCGACAACTCCGCCGGCTTGTGTGTGGCGCGGTCTTCCAGTCCCATGAAACGTAGCAGTTCGAGCGCGCGCTCCTTGGCCTCGCTCTTGCCCATGCCTCCGATGAATGCCGGAATCATGATGTTTTCTATTGCCGTGAACTCCGGAAGGAGCTGGTGAAACTGGAATACGAAACCAATGTGGCGGTTGCGGAACTCGCCTATCTGTCTGGAGTTGAGTTTTCTTACGTCTATTCCGTCTATGACGATCGATCCGCTGTCCGGCTTGTCGAGCGTACCGATGATCTGTAGCAGAGTGGTCTTGCCCGCTCCGCTGGGTCCGACTATGCTCACCACCTCGCCTTTGTCAATGTGCAGGTCGATGCCTTTGAGCACCTGCAGTGAGCCGAAACTTTTGGTAATACCCTTGATGTCTATCATAAATACAGTATGTTTGTCTTTTGTCGTATGTGCATGTCGCCGGGTGATGCGTGGCTGTCAAGCCGCTGTCATTGCGCGTCGTTGCCGTCGGCACGGTTCTTTCCCGACTTCTTCATGCGGTTTATCCACTTGCCGATGCTCTCGTAAGCGCTTCGGTCCTCGGTGTGTTGCGGCTGAGCGAAGGTCATTTCGTCCATAGCATTGCCGTGCTGGTCGGGGAATATGATCATGAGATTGGTGCCCGAGAAATGAGTCGTCAGCTCCTCGGGCAGATATTCTATCGCGTTCTTGTATGACACAGTGCCCTTTCGTGCGGCCACAACCACGAACATGTTGTCCTCGTTTATGTTCGCGGCGAGCTTCGGAAGCTCACTCCAATGGTCCATCGACGTGTATTCAGCCTTCACGTCCGGATGGTGTTCCACTGTGTATTTGTTTACGAGCGAGAGCGTGTCGGAACGTCCGTGGAACATTATACGGCACTCCATGTTGCTCGCAAGACGGTCAAGACGTTCGAGCCAGCGGTAGAATCCCGGTTCGAACTGCGCCCTTGAAGGCACAGCCACGTGTATGTGGCGTATGGTAGTCAGCGGCTGTTTGATGCGCGCCATGATTATCTGATTGTTCAGTCCGTTGAACAGACTCTGGTGGAACGCGCCCCAGAACTTCTGCGACACCTCCTTGTGCATGTGCATTCCGATGATAATCTCAGAGGCGTGGAACTCCTTGAACGCGTGCTTTATGCCGTTGGCAATGTTGGCGGCCACTCTCACCTGAGTCTGCATCCTCACGTCGGCCGCCGCCGCATACTTGCTGACACTCTCCAGAAGACGCTGTCCGCGCTCCTGGTTTATGCGCATGTCATCGTCATCGTAAACCACGTTAAGCCCCACAATCTCGCGTCCCAGCTTCGGGTTTCGCATCATGAGCGCAAGGTTCAGCAGCCGGTTGGCATACTCGGGATACTTCATCGGTATGAGTATCCGTTCGTCGTCGGCCTGTACGTCGTCCTGCGGCATGTCCTTGTCGCGCATAATTATCTGCTGCGCAGCCGACTCGGTCATCATCGTCGATATGATGCACGTGAAGAGAATCATTATCACCACGGCGTTGAGCATCTCGTCGTTCACGAGCATCTGTCCCGGAGCCGTCTCTATCTTCATTCCCACCATTATCATGGCTATTGAGCCGGCGGCGTGTGCCGAGGTGAGTCCGAACATCATGTTGCCCGACGACAGCGGCAGGCGGAACAGGCGGGCCGACAGATATGCGGCGATGGCTTTGCCTAACGTGCCGAAGAAAGTGATGGCGAGCACCACCCAGATGATGCCAGTTCCGGCGAAGAGCAGGCGCACGTTGATGAGCATTCCCACGCCTATGAGGAAGTAGGGGATGAACAGCGCGTTGCCGATGAACTCGATGCGGTTCATCAGAGGCGACACGTGCGGTATGTAGCGGTTGAGGATGAGTCCGGCGACGAAGGCTCCGAAGATGCCCTCAAGTCCCACGGCCTCGCTCAGGGCGGCACTCATGAAGAGCATGGACATGACGAAGATGAACTGCATCACGGCGTCGCTGTAGCGGCGCAGAAACCAGCGTGTGAGCCGGGGAATGATGAGAACCATGGCCCCTATGTATATCAGGAACTTGGCCGCGAACCACACCCAGAACCAGAAACCGGTGCTCTCCCTGTGCGACGCTACGAGGGCGGCGAGCGTGACAAGCGCCAGCAACAGCGATATCATGGACGAACCGACGCTCAGCGACACGCTCTTCTTGCGCTGAAGGCCGTAGCGGCTCACGATGGGATAGGCTATCAGAGTGTTGGACGCCATGATGCAGCCCAGCAGCAACGACGCCTGTTGTGAGTATCCCAGCAGTTCGGAGCTCATGAAATAGGTAAGCACGAACGGTGCCGCGAACGTCAGCAGACCGAAAGTGAGAAACCGCTGTCCGTCCTTGCGTATGCCGTCCATGTTCATCTCGAGCGAGGCGAGGAACATGATGTAGTAGAGTCCCACCTTGCCGAATAGCTCGAACGAGTCGTCGCGCACCAGTATGTTGAGCCCGTATTTGCCCACGAGCACTCCGGCGAGCACCATGCCTATGATGTGCGGAATGCGCAGCTTACCCATGATGATGGGCGCCGAGAGGATGATTATCATCACCACAAAGAATATGAGCGTAGGGTCGGTTATCGGAAAATATTGCGCTATCTGGGACATGGGCATTTTGCTGATGTTGTCTGTGTATTATTTAATTAATGTGCAAACTTAATCAAATTTGGCGTAATAAACGAATAAAAATGTGGAAATGGACATGCCGGAACGCTATTTGATTGCTGCGGAGCGTGCCGGAATGGTTTTGCGGATGCGCGGCGCGCGGTTGCGGGGGAGTGGAAACTGGTTGTATGGAATGATTTTGGGCATCTTAGCGCGCAGTGTATTATGGCGCGTTACGGCGTGTTTTTTATCAATTTATTTTAACATTTCACGGATTTGAAATGTTAAAAATAAAACTCTGGCATGGCCGTTTTTTGAAAAATTCCTGATTTTTCCGGCTGAAGGGCTGAAATTTCACGATTTTTATGAATATGTGTAATGTGCTGATAGACAGACAATTATATGTAGTGCTCTATGCAATGGGGTATCCGTTGTTTTGCGAAAAGCATCATTTCGGCTTGCGAAATGGGCTTTATTGGAGGCCGAAAGAGGCTCTTTTGCACCATGAAAGAGGCTCTTTCGGAGTGCGAAATGGGCTCTTTCGCAACGCGGGTCTCCGAAATCCGCGGTGCGGAACGTATGGAATGAGACAATAAAAACGTTTTTGTGGCTTCGCGAAAGCTGGATTGAGAAAATTCAAAAGTTAAAATATGAGATGGTGATACTTAAATAAAATTAAATCATACTACGATACAGGCGTTTCCGTAATACGATATGTTAAATGTTCACACTGTCGGCCCGATTGTGCGGTAGGTGGCACAGTGTCGGTTTTTAATGTTATAAAAAAGCCGTTGTAATTGCATTTTGACGGAAATGTTGTATCTTTGCAAACAATATATGTACATGCGCCCGTGAGGCAGAGGGCGGACTCTCTTGTCGCCCGTCGTGAGCCATCGGTAACCGGTGCCCGTGCACCGGCTGCGCGTCGCGGGGCTATTTCCCGCATACAGGCGGCATGACGGTGTCGCAATACCGCGCCTCGGAATGTGGCATGGCCGTGTGGCGGTCTTGCGTCCGTAGTGTGCGGCATGAAAGGAAATTATAACAACAAAAAATTATAAAGTATGAAAGTAGCGATTGTAGGAGCAAGCGGAGCAGTGGGACAGGAGTTCCTGCGCATACTTGCAGAGCGTAATTTTCCGATAGACGAATTGGTGTTGTTCGGCTCAGTGCGTTCGGCAGGCCGCAAATACAGTTTCAAGGGTAAGGAGTACGAAGTGAAGCTGTTGCAGCATAACGACGACTTCAAGGGTGTTGACATAGCTTTCGTATCGGCCGGAGGCGGCACATCGAAAGAGTTTGCCGAGACCATCACCAAGTATGGAGCTGTGATGATAGACAATTCGAGCGCGTTCCGTATGTGCGACGATGTGCCTTTGGTTGTGCCCGAGTGCAACGCCGAGGACGCTCTGAACCGTCCGCGCGGCATTATCGCCAACCCTAACTGCACTACAATCATGATGGTGGTGGTGCTCAAACCGCTTGAGAAGCTCAGCCACATCAAGCGCATACACGTGTCGAGCTATCAGAGTGCGAGTGGCGCGGGCGCGGCTGCCATGGCCGAACTGCAGCAGCAGTATGAGGAACTCGTCGAGGGCAAGCCTGTGACAGTGGAGAAGTTCCCGCATCAGCTGGCTTACAACGTCATTCCGCAGATTGATGTCTTCACCGAGAACGGATATACAAAGGAGGAGATGAAGATGTTTAACGAGACACGCAAGATAATGCACAGCGATGTGAAGTGCTCGGCAACATGCGTGCGTGTGTCGTCGCTCCGTTCACACTCTGAGAGTGTGTGGATTGAGACAGAGAGCCCTATCAGCGTGGAGGATGCTCAGAAGGCCATCGCCGCAGCACCGGGATGCACGCTCAAGGACGATCCGGCAAACCTCGTCTATCCCATGCCGCTCGAGACAGCAGGCAAGGACGACGTGTATGTAGGACGTGTACGCAAGGACCTGGCCGACGATTGCGGTCTCACACTGTGGCTCAGTGGCGACCAGATACGCAAGGGTGCGGCGCTCAATGCGGTGCAGATAGCAGAATATCTTATAAAGGTGGGCGACGTGAAGAAATAATCTTCATACGCTCAGCCCGTAAATATATAGACGGCGCATGCGGTTGTTTGACGACCTGCGTGCGCCGTCTTTTTGTGTATGTGCGGCGTGTCGGCTTGCGCGTTTTTCTGTGCTTGTGGCACGAGGGTGGCTGTTGCGTGCTTTCACCGGCGTATATGCGGGAAACGGGAGAGGGCTCCGCGTGCGTATATTAATATATGTGTGGAAGGCGAAAAATATATTTATCCGGAATGAAGGATATATTTTTGGCTGTTGAGAAATATATTTTTGATGGATGAAAAATATATCTTTGACTGATGAAAAATATATCCTTGATGGATAAATAATACACCCTTGATTGTTGAAAAATATATCCTTAACTGATAAAAAATATGTTTGTGTGAGATGAAAAGAAAACGCCGGACAACATTATTATATTGTCCGGCGTATGCGTGTGCGCCTGATAGGCACATTTTAGTAATATCTATTGAAATTTTCTGAAATCCTTAAACAGCTGATTGTCAAATAAATACACAGTGGTATTATTTCGCTCAATAGCGAGTAATATCATTAAATTACAGAAAACTCGGCAAAAACTCGGCAAAAATATTGCAAGTAGAAAATATTACCATTACCTTTGCAAACAAATAAAAATAGAGGTATTATGGCGAATATTGATTTGAAATTATCCTCAAAAGAGGACAAAATAACTCATCGCAGTGAAATACTGATAAGGTTTTATCAAGGTCAGAAGATTGATTTTAGAGTCAAGACTGGATTATTCATACAACCTCGTCATTTCAGATATTTTGTAAATAGAGCTGCAACCAAGAAGCAGGGAGTAGATATTCCAGACAAGATTACTTCTGTCTGCAAAGACGAAGCAAAGGCAAAAGGATATGTCGTTACAACAAGAGGTGAGGTTGTTATTACCGATAGGCTTATTACTCCAGATGTACTATATGACAAAGAACAAGCCCGATTGTTGGTGGATTTACAGACAATTATAATGGATGCCTTTGTCAAGGTAGATAAAGAAAATATTCCAGATGATTGGCTTGATAAAATCGTGCGCAAATTTCATCAACATGGTAATGTCGTTAATCCGAAGAAAAAGCGTGGAGTCAAGAGAATTTCCATTTATGATTTGGCGGAAGAATACTTGGAGAAAAAACGTTTCTCATACGACCACACAAAAGCCTTTCGAGTTCTTGTGCGTGATCTGGCTCGATATGAAGCGTTTAAGAACAAGGTTCTCAGAGAAAAGTTTGCATGGAACATCGACAAGATAACCCGAAAGGACATTGAAGACTTTGAGAATTATTTGCGTAACGAGAAAACATTGTCCGAGAAATACCCAAAACAGTTTGAGTCAATATTGGAGCAATACCCTGTTGAAATCAATGTAGTGCATACTTTCACCAAATTACAGAACCGTGGAGAGAATACCATAGTGAAGCTAAAAAAGAAATTTAAGGCTTTCATGCAGTGGCTCTATGAGACGGAAAGAACTTCCAACCGACCTTTTGATGGCATAAAGATTGGTACGGAGAAGTATGGCGTTCCTTTTTATCTGACAAAAGAGGAGCGCAATCTTTTGGCTGAAGCAGACATTCCTGCGTTATGGGAGGGACTGGAGGATGAAGACAAGAAACTCTGCTCAAAAATGCCATTAAAGACATTGGAGGTGCAGCGAGACATTTTTGTTTTTCAATGCCTGGTGGGTTGTCGTGTGGGAGACTTATGCACATTGACCTCAAAGAACATCACGGACGGCATATTGGAGTATGTGCCAAGCAAGACGTCTGACGAAGATGTACCAGTAAAGCCACGTATACCGCTAAACCCATGTGCGCTAAAGTTGGTGGCTAAATATAATGGAGTGGATAAAGACGGAAGATTGTTTCCTTTTATAAGTCCACAGAAATACAACGATGCGATAAAGGCTATACTCATGATATGTGGTATAACAAGAATAGTTCCGGTGCGCAATTCAACTACTGGTGAAACGGAAATGAAACGCATTTGTGATGTTGCCAGCTCGCACATGGCTCGCAGAACTTTTGTAGGTGCAGCCTACAAAGCCGTGCGCGACCCAAATATTGTTGGCAAGATGAGCGGACACGTTGAAGGCAGCCGGGCATTTAACCGCTATCGTCAGATAGATGATGACATATTGAAGCAAACGATAAGCGAGATTTAATCTCGTAGAACATAAAATCCGACATAAGCTAAGGGCATACCAAGAGTCACATTGACCATTGGTATGCCCTTATTCTTTGGTTCTATTTTGCTTTCTCGTTAGAACCAATTCCACCATTTGCCCCTTAAATCAGTTGTTATTCATACGTTTTTTCTTCCTTTCGCTATTGTGCGTAATAATTTTGCTTGTGAATTCTCGAGAACACAAGTGAAAATTACAAGATGTATAACAATAAAAATTCAGAACACAATGGATATTAAAGAACTTTCAAACAACGCACAAATACAGGTTGTCTTGAACATAGCCGACCTGAAGGAACTTTTCCTTGAATGGAAGGAAGACAATAACAGAAATGTCAACATCGCTGATGAGTATATGACTGCTGATGAGGTTGCCATCAAGTATCATGTCTCAAAGACTACGCTTTGGCGTAACGTGAAAAACGGTGTATGGCCTGCTCCTATAAAGGTAGGAAGAAAAGCCCTTTACCGTAAATCGGACATAGATGCCGTGTTTAATCCCTCAAAATAGTTGCCGTTATGATAAACATAACTTCACATTCCCTTGAAGCCCCACCACACGAGATTCCCATTTGGGCATTGCGTTTGGAGGTGCAGGGGATTATCAATCGTTATGCTGAGGTCTTCGAGTGCTCCCGTGACTTCATAACGGCAGCCGTGTATGCCATCGTAAGCACAATATGTGGCAAACATATAGAGCTTTTCGATGGCAAGTACAACAACAATCCCAACCATTGGATTTGCGTGGTTGCTCCAAGCGGTTCAAACAAGAGTGCTCCAATAAAAGCCCTGTTGGAGCCCATCTTCAAAGAAGAAAAATTGCGCATAAAGAAATTCAAGGAGGAATATCGTGAATACAAGAAGAATGGCGGTGAAGAACCAGTCAGAGACAGGCTGATTGTTTCGGACGTAACTCCGGAAGGGTTGTATCAAGTCCTTGCCGACAAGGACAATACAAAGGCAGGGCTGTTGCTATATCGTGATGAGATTAAAGGTTTTCTTGATGACATGAACCGCTATAATTCAAGTGGTGAAATCAGCAACTACCTGTCTATCTACGACGGAACCCCGTTCCCAGTTGACCGTAAGACACAGGAACCTCAATGGATTTCCAATCCTTTTCTTTGTATATTGGGGGGCATACAACCTCGTGCCATTGCCAATGCCTTCAAACCCTCATGGGCAGACGAAGGCTTTGTGCAGCGTTGGCTGTATGTTTATCCACAAGTTCTTCCAGAGAAGGAATATAAGGACAATGTGCTCGATGAAATGTACAAAACCGCATGGTATGAAATGACTGATAAATTAAGTGCTATTGGAGATATGAAACTATTGTTAAGTACCGAAGCAAAGGTTCTCCTCACAGAGTTCAATAAAGAAACTGCAAAAAAGGAAAGAGATGCCGATCCTTGGGTGGCATCCATCCTTTCCAAAATCAGAATACAGATAGAAAAATGGTGTGCCATTACCCACATTCTTTCTTGTGGAGAAAGTGCTGGCGCAGGACAATACTTTGCATTGCCAGCATCAATGATAATTTCGGAAGAAGAAATGCGGTACAGCATAGAGTGCATGCGTTACTTTGAGTACTGTGGTTACAGGATGTTGAAACAGATGAAGGGCTACTCGTCAAACGAAATGACAAAAGCACAACTGATAGCGGAATTGGTCAAGCGCACGGAACGCCAGAAACTTAATATTCAGAAACTCGCTGATGCCATAGGTGTATCACGGCAATATGTAAGTAAAATCGTAAATCAAGCCTCCGAGTTGCGGGGTTGCACTTGCGACACGTCTCAACTAACTGATAATGAGGATGTAAACTCATGGCGCAACCGCAACTTGTAAACGAAAGAAAGACTATGGACATTTTTCAAACTCATATATCCGTTTATAACGGAGTGACTGACAATACAGGGACAATAATGCCTTTAGGGACATTCCTTTTCTGTAAGGAATATAAGGATGATATACTAAGGTTGAGAGCTGTCTTTGACAAGGAGAAGCGTAATGCCTTAAAACGTAGTCTGCCACAGGCTACTATTAGTGGCGTATTCTCTCCAACAAGAGCAAAGAACAATCTTTCCCAACACTCAGGACTAATATGTGTGGATATTGACGCTAAGGACAATCCAGACATTTGGGATTGGGAAACATTGAAACAAGACTTGTCGGTACTTCCACAAATAGCATATTGTGCATTAAGTGTAAGTGGCAAAGGATTGTTCATGGTTATCCCATTACGCTATCCCGAAAAGCACTTGCAGCAATTCCGCCAACTTCAGATTGATTTCCGAAAGATGAGGATAATGATAGATTCGGCATGCAGCGACATCACCCGATTGCGTTGCTTGTCGTATGACGAGCATCCTATCATAAATGAAAACGCCACATTGTATGAAGGAGTTTATGTGGAAAAGCCAAAGCATAAATCCTTTCCGACTTGCTTTATATATGAAGGTGAGAACACATCTGCAGAGGTGGCTGTTTGCTGTCGAAAAATACAACAATGTGGCATAGACATTACAGCATCTTATGATGATTGGTTGAAGGTAGGGTGTGCCTTGGCAACCCTTGGCGAGAGTGGAAGATCGCTATTCCATATTTGCAGCCGGCAAAACGCAAAGTACAATGCTGTTAAGGCGGACAAGATGTTTACCGACCTCCTTCGGAGGAACTATCAACAGGTCAATATCGGCACGTTCTTTTGGATGTGCAAACAACATGGTATAACAACAAAAGAATAAAGAAAAGAGCTTGCTCTTGCTGTAGAAAGAACACTTAGCAGACAAACGATTTATAAATCGCATAGCCTAATATGCGTTAACTTTCGTTTACGCTTTAGGCTAACCCCCTCATAGAGGTTCCTTCGGGGAGCAAGCTCGGTTAGAATTTAATTGAAAATATATATGGCAGAAAGAAAACAAGTGATGGATATACACGCCAATAGCAGTGGCATCACACAAGCAGAAAGCAACGAGCAACAGCGTAACTGGAATGACAAAATGTGGAGAGTAAAGGCTTCCGACAGTCTCTCAAATTATGATCCTACAAGAAAGCATCTTAATTTTGAAGTGGCAAAAGGTGGAATAATACAACCAATCGATACGTCAAAATCAATAGCACAGAAGATGGCTGAGAGTCTTGCATCAAGAGGCATCAAAGACCCGAACGACCGTCCGAATGTCAGACGTAGGCAAAACACTCTCGCCCAGTTTGTCTTTGGTGGCAGCCGTGAACGGATGCTCAATTTGGCTTTCGGCAGTCAGGAAGTAAGTCTTGAAAAAGGAGCGGACAACTCTCATCTTTGCAGGACAAAGGATATAGAGGATTGGGCGAAGAATGTTTATGATTTTGTGGCGAAACGTTTTGGCGAAGACAATATAGTAGGCTTCTACGTCCACCTTGACGAGACAAATCCACATATCCATTGCTCTGTGATTCCGATGGACAATGAGCGTGGCAGAATATCGTGGCGTGCGGTATTCGGAAAAGACAAATACCAAATGGCAACCATCTTCCGCAGGCTTCATGATGACCTGGAAAATGAGGTTAGCCAAAAGTGGGGATTGGAGCGTGGCAACGACATTGCCACCACAAAAGCCCGGCATCGCTCTATTTCAGAATACAGGCATGACTTAATATCTGAGGTCACACGTTTGCAAACAACCAAAGAAGATTTGTTGAAGCAGATACATCGGGCTGAGATAAAACTAAAAGGCATCTCCACGATGATAGCCAACCTGCATACTCGTAAAGAGGAGGTGCAAGAGCAGATAGACCTCATAGCCCGACAGTTCGGGCAAGACGGTGTTGATAATGCAGACTTGGCAATGCAAATGTCAAAACTACGCAAAGAGATGGAAAGTATAGACGAGAAACTTGCTCTCCGCAAAAAGATGCTTGACGATGCCAACTCTATCATTACGGAAGCCAAACAGAGGCTTGCAGAAATGAAATACGAGCACAGCAGAATGCAAGAAGTTCTTGGTGAAGACAGGGACTTGCACTCAATTCAACTTCAAAGAAATATGCTTGCCACTTTCAACAGTATGCTCGTTTCTTCCTTAGAGCCTCTTGCCTCTACGCTCACCGACCGTCAGCAGGAAATTCTAAATGAGTCTGGCTATTCTGACTTGATGCGAAACAGCAACTCAATAATCAACTGCGCTATGCTTCTTTCGCTTGGCTATATCCGTGAAGCTACAACCTATGCAGAATCATGTGGCGGTGGCGGTTCACCTGGCTCTGGTTGGGGACGTGACAAGGATGAAGACGATGATCATTGGTGGCGCAGGTGCATTGCAGTGTCGGCTGCGATGATGCGACCTGCTAAGTATCGGCTGCGACGTGGCAGATAGTATGAAACAACCATAATGACAGATAAGTGTGAGAGATTTTGTTCTTTCACACTTATCTGCTTGGCTATATTAAAACATGAAAAGTGAATTATGTATATCCTAAAATGGGACTGTCAGTGAAACAGATCTATTATTTTGATACTCATCATCCCATGTTATTTTTAGGCGAAGAGTGTCATTGTGACCTTCGCAAAGAGACATGATTTCCTCTCTATATGATTGAGGATTGATTACATCATAAGGACCAAAAGAGCCATGAAGGTAGATGCCAGACATTTCTTCTTCGGATGAAAGGATATCGACTCTTACGTGTTTAGCATCATTCTTTCCTGCATTGACAAATCTAATTCTTGCGGTTTCCCCATGATAGTGGATAATATAGGCTTTCATTTCGGCCATTTTCTCCTTAGCCTCTTCTTTCTCGAACTGCTTAATTTGCAACTCATTTAGTCTTAGTTCTTGTTCTTTGATTTTTCTATCATGTCGCAAGTATGCACAAAATCCCCCACAGATTCCTAACGAAGACAGAAGTAGGGCGCCCCATTCTTTGATAAAAGACAAAATACCTTCCATTTATTTGAACTTTACAATTTTATTCCCTTTAAAACTTTTTCTTAATACATCTTGGAGATGTTTGGTTGCATCATGTTGAATTTCTTTTTTTGCATCCTCAAAGGCATCGCGATTAAGCTCTTTCAATTCTTCAATGCCACCTATGTACTCTCTATTACAGAAAGTGCATTTCACGTATGATTTATCTTTATTATACTCAAAATGGTCTTCACATCCACATGTAGCACAACGTAGTTTTATTGTGTATTCTTTCTTTATACCCATGTTCTTAATTTATTATTTTTTCTCTCTTGCTACATCGTTTGACATTGTTCCTTATTTACGACTCTGTCTCTGAACAGCTTCATATTAGTAAAGTTTCGAGATATGTTTTGGACCAGTTCAAGATAATTGTCTGTTCCATCTTGACATTTATGATAGTATGGCTTGATTGAAATACAATTTTCATGTTCAAAGATTGTGTTGAGCAATGTCCTGTCAGAATTGCCACAAGAATGTCCCATTATCAAGACTTGAAATGGCGCAGAAATAAGAAACTCTAACAAGTCGTGATAATGCCTTGTCTCCAAATATTTCACCGATTTTACATTTCTGAGCAACTCATTATCATTCTTGTCCAGAATCTCTTGATAACCTTTATCCAGTTCATCACCATAGCCAAAGATGATATTTTCGGGGTGATCCAATCTACCATGAATATAATTGTAGATTGTGTTATCCTCTTTGTACTTCTCGGCAGTGTCTGTATAGTTGAAACTCAATAGCATTGTGCGTTCGGGAAAGAGTTTGTTAAACTTCCTGGGATTACGCCTAATAGTCGCAAGGTCTGCAATGTTAATCCCTATATTGTCTAAGGCCTTGCTCTTACCTTCTGTAGAGAAATCATCAGGATTCAGCCTGTCTTTAATTGCACCTTGGAGGTCGTTTCTGAATACATCTGTTTCTATGGTTTGTAGATATTCAACAAGTTTTGTCTGAAGAAATGCCAATTGCATGTTCAATTCAGAGACTGTTTCATTGCTGTCTACATTAGTTGCGCAGTCTTTAAGAAGCTGATAATAGTCATTCTCAATATCTACCCATCCCTTGGTTTCTATTGATTGCAGAATATTTTCAAATAATGGGCAGTACTTAATAGAAAACACTTCTGGATGTTTCTGTATCTCTTGAATAATTTCAAATCCAGAGTATCTTTCTTTATGGTATATGTCCTTATAGAAAAATGAGTTTTGAAATGAAAAGAGATGCCAACTGCTAAGTCCTTCCTTGTTCTTTATAACTAAACTGCAAAGACAATCTTCTGACGTGTCTGTGTTGTTGGTTAAAAGAGAATTGACACGTTGATCCCAATACCAGTTGATGAAATCCATATAACTGGTTTTAAGACCATGTGCCATGTCAAAGCCATTTCCTATGATAACAAGTCTGTTCATCTGCTATTTTTTTTATTCTTTAGTGTTTCTTAAATAAACCGACAAGTCATAATCTGTTTCTTGTAACTTTACGGCACTTTCTATAACAAAGTTTATACAAATATTACACAAGTCTTCTGAAATATTTACTCTTTTGGATAGAGACTCTTCACTTTCTATGCTATCTCCTTCTCCTATGAATCTGATGATATGAGGAGTGACGGCTTTGAATAAAGCATACTTTTTGAAATCAATGCCCAATGCTGTGATTTTTGCCACATCTCTCAATTCATTTGTCGTTTCGGAAATTTCCTTGAACCACACCATGTTGTTATTGGCATTTTTCAAAGAGGCATTCTTAACAAAGTCTTTGTATTTGTTACCTTGTTTTTTGCCGATTTCCAAAATGCTGTGATACCAATGCACTTTAGTTCCTTCATAATCCTCCAACAAATTGTCAAAAGCTATGCGTGTTTGCACCATTGAATCATATAGTTTCCCATTCTTCATATTCTGAACGGCTATAGACAGCGGAGTTCTTACTGATTCATATGAAACCAAGTCAACTAATGAAATGGTGTCGAAATCTATGCCAAATTGAATTTGGACATTTTCACGTAAGAATGTTCCTACGTTGATACGACATTCCACAACATCATCATGCGAAGGAAATGAACCATGATGCTTCAAGCTGACCCTTCTTTGCTTCATGGTGTTCATTGCGTCACGCATTGTCAAAGTGCCAATCTCTGTCCAATATTGCATAAAAGTCCATTTGGTGTATTCTTTTTTACCCAAATTCTCAGCAACAAGGAGAAGAAACATTTCTATACAGTCATGAAACTGCATAAGTGCAAAGCCTGCAATGACTTCGGGCAATTTAGATTGCTCGACTCCTTGTTGATAGAGGTACTTTATATAAGTGAGCCTCTTGGTGATGATTGTCTTATCTAATGCCATATATCCTACTTTTATGAGATTAAGCGTATCTTACCAGTAAGTAACTGTTGCATCATGCCTTGCTTAATTGCCTCGTATTTAGCTTTCTTTGTTTCGAGAGCGGTGATTTCGTTATCCATCTTGTTGAGGATGGTAGCAATTGCGCGTTGTTCTGCCAAAGATTGTGGGGCAAAAAGCATAACATTCGCTACTTTCTCTTTATTCAAGTTCTTAACACTACTTCCTGCAGCCATAGCTATATATTGTTCAAATACGGTATCTGAACTTAAAATGTAATATAGAAAGTCCATGTCATAAGTGTTGGAATAATCCTTTATGACCAGCCATCCATCATGTATGCATCCATCTATGTCAAGAATATATGGTCTGCCAAAACTCATAGAGTTTGAAAGGATAAAATCTCCTTTATACACTTGTCGTGAGTGAGATATACCTTCTGGGATTATTTTCTCCACTGTATGTCTTATAAACTTGTCATTTGGACGAACATCGCCAATTTTTATCCAATTAATACCATCCCGATTTGTCGTAAGGTATGCTTCTATAGGTCTTGGCGAACCTCCACGTTGAATGGTAGCGTTATCTCCCAACTTTCTTTTTACCCACGGCTCACTAAATCCTTTGAGGCGAGTCTTCCCAGTAAGAAGTTGTCGCATTGCACCTTGCTTGATGTTCTTCTTTTTCTCAATCAGTTTGCCGAGAGAAGAAATCAAATTGTCAATGCTTGTGAGGGCAGAGGCTATACGGCACTGCTCTTGAAAAGGAGGTACAACAATCTGTATATTCTTTAATTTGCTTATACTTGTACGTTGACGAGTGCTACCTTGTGTACATTCCGAGATTTGTTCTAAATATAATTTTGATTTTGTGCTGTATACAAAATACTTTGGCTCTAATTTTGTATTACAGGTTATGCGAACTACATCGGAGCCTAAGATATATGAGTTGTCAATATTAGGACAAATGATAGCTCGTCCTGCTGGCATCATCTTGGCAATCAAGACGCTTCCAGTAGGAATAATGCAACGTGATAATGTTGAAGCATGTGCAAATGATGTATATTTTGTATTGGCATCATGCCACCCATCATCGCCGATATTACTTAATTGAACAACTCGGACCTGTTTCTTCGAAATATAATGTTCTGTTTTTAGATTGCTACCAAACGGTCCATCTGCTATATCTGTAACAAGTGAAGATAAGGGAAATTCTTCCCACTCCTCAGGAATCCTCCCTATCTCTGTATTTTTGAATTTCGTTTCTTTCATACCTTTCAATCTTTATTTTGGGTATTTTCAAGCACCACCCACACACCTGCATTAACCTTGCCTTCATGCCGAATGATGCCAGCTTTCTGCATTGCCGCCAAATCGCGTTCTACTGTACGCTGTGTCACCGACAATGTTTCCGACATTTCTTTTCCAGTAACTAATGGATTGGCTTTGATGGTGGACAAGATAAACCGTTGACGTTCAGTAAGGTTCGTTTCCGACATGTTTCCGACATTTGTTTCCGACATGTTTCCGACATTATTGGTGTCATTAGTGCCATTTACACCGCCATTACGGTAAATGATAATCAATGTTCCGCTGATATGATTCTCGATTTTAGGCTCAGGAAGTCCCATCTTTTTCAAGCCTTGACGTATCTTGTTAATGCCACGTCCCCATGTCTCGATAAAGCCAGCCTTGTAGAAGGCATTGGCTATGTTGCGGTTGCGAGGTTGTGAAGCATGTTCTGCGAACAACTTTTCTTGGTCAATGCCTTCTGGCAGTTTGCCATCGTTCCAAAGCATAATGCAGTCGTCATATACTTTCATTTGTGTATGTACTCCCATATAGTCACGGTGTACGATGGCATTGCAAATAGCCTCACGCAACACATCCTCGGGTATTTCCAATTGCTCTATACGTGTTATCCCTTCGTAGTGAATGGGGGACAAAAGGTACTTGGAACGCAACAATTCAATGATGCGGTTTACCATTTGCAGGATATTCCCTTCTACAACGTCTTGTGTGATCAAGTCGCTCTCGTCATTGCGGAAACGACCGATACGGAAATCACAAGACACAAAGAATCTCTTCGGGTTCTTGCCAAAGAGCAACAGGGCGGCTTGCTTGAGCTGTCCTTCCTCAGTTATCAAGTTCAGGCTTCGCAGCACAGCTTCAGTAGATGAAGTATAAGCGTCACCCGAAATTCGTCCCACTTCAATGCCTTTGCGCAAGAAGTAGTCGATAGCTTGACGATCAATGTCGTTTAGCGTGGCTCCGGCGACTGGCATATCATCCCACGACCACCCCATCTTTTTCAAGATAAAGTTCTGTAATGCCAGTCCTTTTAGTTCTTGCTTGGTAGAACCACTACGATAGTGGTAAACACCACGGTAAGCCACAGGCATACTGCTTGGCGTCACCACAATCTCTACGTATTCTTTTTCTCCTTCTGTAAGTAGGTTTACATCTTCCACGATGCCAAGGTAGTTGACAATTTTGTTAGGAATGTCTTCCATCAGTTTCTTGGCATCAGGCAGACCTATTACCTGCTTTTCATCATTCACACCGATAAAAATGCGACCGCCTTGTGCATTGGCGAAACCACATATCCATTTCAGATATTCGTCTCGCCAAGATTCTTTATATTCTATATTTTGACTTTCACTAAGCATGTTGTTTCTTCGTTAAAGCGTAAAACCCATTTCGGCAAGGTAGCCGTTTACCTCACTTTCGTACTCACTCACCTCTTTTGTCAATTCAGGTAGTGTATTCTCGTACCGCTCCACAAGCGAAGCAACTTCTGTACCAATACGATGAGTGACTGATTGCATCAATGCCATGCAACCGCCAATGACAGTGGCGAGCCACTTGCGTTCAACAACAAGTGTTCTAATTTCATCCTCAGTGAGAGCGGTGTATTTCTCTACCACCTTATTCGTTAGTGTTGTCGTAAGTTCCTTGATTTGAGCTTTCAGAGAAGTCAACTCGTCATATTTGTCAAGATACTCCTTAAACACAGCAAGTGTGTCGGGAAGAAGAGGATGGTAGTTCTCTATTTCACCAATTCTTCTCTTGATGTCCGCTTTGTTGAATTTATCCCAGCCTTCAAAAATGTCTTGGTGCTCCGTAATGAAAGCGTTTCTTGCAAGTTTTGCATTTTTGTTGTTGCTTGGCATATCTGCCAAAGTCAACAAAATTTCCTTTTCCCCTTTTATCGGTTTCTTACAAGTTGCAGATTTGTATGCTGCTCTTATTTCATTAACCTTGTCATAGCCATTGAAATCATCCTCGTGCTCCTCTGTCAATTCTTGTATCAAAGACTCTGTTTCTTCTTGTTTTGCTTTTAGGATATCAATATGATGTTTCTCGTCTGAAAAATATTCATCAAGTACGATGTTTACAGGAAGAAGGTCGCATACTATTTCGTCATACATACAAGGTATCTCTTTTGTCTTAGACTTATTGCTTTCAGTATCGCTGCCATTATCCTTCTTGTTTTTCTTTTCCTTGACTTCCTTTACCTTGATGGCTTTCACTTCTGGATAAGTCCAACCGTCGTTGGAAATCATATAACAGTCATCTTGCATGGTATCTGCCCAGTAGTTTAGCAGGACATCATAGGTATCATAAGCATCTACGAGTCCACTATGCTCCATAGTTTTCGCTAATAGACTTTCAGACCAGTCGGCAATCAATTCTTTTGGATGGACACCTTGATTGATAGCCATCATCTTTGGTTCGACATCTTTTTTCCATCCATTTAATACTTTGGCAAAAGCTTCTCCTTGTGCCTTATAGGAAGAATCGTTGTCTATTACATCATTGATGTCTTCTTTTTTAGGCATTAAAGAATAGTACCCATTGCTGGCACCACAGAAAAGTTTGTCCTTCAATGTTGGGCAAGCCTTCCAAAAGATTTCCATGTTTTCAACATCGGTAGCTGGAAGCCCACCATGCAGATGAGCTTCTATGTCGTGCTGAATCTCAGAGTCTATAGGTTGGATGTAACGAGAAATATTCAAATTGTAGTCATTTTTCTCAATCTCACTCCATTCTACCAATCGGCAATAATGTGGTATGGTTTGCTGGGCATCCCAAGCATCTACGATGTGTTTGATATCCTGTTCACGAAGGCGGTTCTTCGCACCATCTTTCGTAAAGCCGTCTTTGGCATCAATGACAAAGATACCCTTACGGCAATCCTTGTTTTTCTTGTCGATGATGATGATGGAAGCAGGAATACCTGTACCAAAGAAAATATTTGGAGGTAAACCGATTATACCCTTGATGTAATGTTTTTCGATTATATCCTTACGGATATCATATTCGGCATTTCCACGAAATAGTACACCATGAGGCAAGATGCAAGCGCCACGTCCAACATCAGCTTTCATGGAACTGATGAGGTGCAGTAAAAAAGCATAGTCTCCACATTTTGCTGGTGGTAACAGGTTGGCTGTCCAACGATTATATTGGTCAGGAAGCATGTCTGAGGCAAGCCAGTTCTTCTGTGAAAAAGGAGGGTTTGCCACACAAACATCAAAGGTGCTCAACATACCATATTGAGTGAACTGAGGATTGCCCAAAGTATCTCCCACTTTTATCTCTGCATTGCTGACTCCATGGAGAAGCATATTGAGTTTTGCCAATGCTGCCGTGCTACTATCCTTTTCCTGTCCACAGATAGACACACGAGGGTTGCTTGCTTCTGCCAAAGCACGAAGCAAGAGAGAGCCAGAACCGCATGTAGGGTCGTAAATGGTTTGCTCGGCACGGTCAAGTTCGTTGATGCGTAGCACCTTCGCCATGACGCGACTCACCTCGGCAGGAGTATAGAACTGTCCTTTACTCTTACCACTTTCAGCAGCAAAGTTCTTCATTAAGTACTCGTAGGCATCGCCCAACAAATCATCGTCAGCTGCACGATTACGTGAGAAATCAAGTGCGTCGTTCTCAAAAACAGCAATCAATCGAGATAAGGTATCAACCATAGTCTTACCACTCCCCAACTTGTCTGGATCATTAAAGTTAGGAAGGGCAAGGTCGCCTATCTGTCTGGCGTTCATTTCCTTGATAGCCTCCAACTTTTGATTGATTAGCTCTCCAATTTTGGCGTTTTGCTTGAGAGCAACAAAATCTTTGAAATAGCACCCTTCAGGAACTTTCAGACGGAAGCCAGGTTGTCCAGCTTTGTCTGATAGATATTTGATGAAGAGAACGATGAGAACGTAGTCTTTATATTGACTGGCATCCATAGAGCCACGCAAAGCATTGCATGACTCCCAAAGTGCACTGTATAATTGTGATTTTTTTATAGCCATATTATTTTTTATTATGAGTTTTGTGAAGCGAGACGATATATTTCAAATATGTCTTGCTCTGTCATTGCAGGGAATAATGCCTGTAAGTCATCACGTAAGTCCCAACTTGCGTTGCTGTCAGGGTCTTGCCAATTACGCCCAGCATTCTTGTATATGAATTCATCTATTGTCTTGATGATGCGGATAGTCTCATCCTTGTCTTCTGGAGCATGCCATGTGGCACGATTATTCCATAGAGCTTTACTACGCTTGTTTGCCAAGTCGCACGGTGCATCATTGCCATGTTTGATGGCTTTTATATGTTCTATGAGAGCTTCTATCTTTTCTTTTGCTGTGGCATTACGAGCCTTTAGTTCTTCAAGGAGTGCCTGTAATTTATCACTGAAAAGTTTATATTCCTCCGCATCACCGCTATTCCAGTCTGTGTTTACTCGGCGAGCCTTACCTTCGATAGCCTCTGCTGCTCCATTGGCATTACCTCCTGCTTCGTGGATGGCTTTTTCGGTTGCTTCTTCGGTGTCTGTAGAGTCATTGATGAGGTCAAGAAATGAGAAATCTGCCGATGATGGAATGAATGTTTCTGCATCCTCCGCCCTAATGTGTTGGTCAAGAAGTTGACGCATATCGGGGTCAAGCGTCTTTGGGTCAAAGTCATCACCTGATTTTTGCTTGACTTTTCGCTGAACCGTTCCCGCTTCTCGTGAAAGTGAGGCGAAATGGTTTATTTGTTCTGCCGTGAAATCTGTTTTTGAGAAATAGTCCGACATGTTGTTATATGCCGTGACCATACTTCCTGTAATACTATACATGATGTTACGGCGAGCTTGCGCAGGTTCTTCGCCATCATATTCCTTGATATAATATTCAGACAAAGCCTCCAAGTCGTTCAAACTTTTACTCTCCCAAATAATTTTTAATCCATCGTATGCTTCTGTGGCAGCAAGAAGTTTTTCCTTGCATTTATTCACTGCACTATCCAGAAGTCCATCTATGTCCACATCATCGAGTCCTTCAAAACCTGAACCATCATTGAACTTGGTGACAACATTTTCTATGCTGTTGAAAAGATTCTTGAAATCTACAATGCGTCCAAATTCTTTGTGAGTCTTGACTATAATGTCGCCCTTGTCATCTTTGATGTCCTCGCCAAGTCGGTTGATACGACACACTGCTTGGAACAGCGTATGGTCTTTTATCTCATTATCTATATAGAGAATAGTGGCGCAAGGAGCGTCAAAGCCTGTAAGCAACTTGTTGACTACAATTAAAAGTTTCATCTGGGCAGGACGCTTCACGAAAAGCTCTTTTGCCCACTTTTCATACTCATCAGCATTCTTTACTCCAGCTTCTTCAAACGATTTCTTCGCCCAGTCGTACTTGAACTTTGCTTCTGTAGTCTTGTTATTATCGGCAGAGTTGTTGGCTATATCACGGTCCGTAGGGTCGTAACTTGTTACAACTGCACATCTACCTTTCAAATCGCTACTTGAGAAAAACTTATAATAACGATAGGCCTGGAAAATTGAGCCTGCTATGAGCATGGCGTTACACCAATCGTGTTTCAGTAAACCATAATTCAAGTCATCGAGGATGCTGTAACCAATACGTTCTATGCGTTCTTTTGTGGAATAGATACGCTCCATTGTTGCCCAACGTTCTTCCACCATTTGCTTTTGCTCTGGGGTAAGTTCACGCCCTGCTGTAAGTGCAGCAAGCTTTTGGTCAACCTTCTCTTTGCTCGTAAGTTGCTGTTCCACATTGCGGTATTCATATTGTAGGTCAAGGATAACCTTGTCCTCAACTGCTTGTTTGTGAAGGTATTTGTGAATATATGGTCCGAATGTGCGTTCTGACATGCTCTTAATGGCATTGTATGGGTCTCCTTTGTCTTTCTTCAGTAAAGGTGTGCCGGTAAAACCTATAAGCATGACTTCCTTTCCCATGATAGCACGCATTGCTTCATGGAGGCGACCGCTCTGGGTTCGATGACATTCATCAACAAATACGAAGATGTTGTCACCTTTTACACTGAAATGATTACCATATTTTTTTGCAATGATAGTTTGCAGTTCATTCAGATACTCATCAAGGCTGACTTTTGTTCCAGACTCATCCTTTTCAGCTTCATCATTATGATTGTGTGCGCCAAACTTGTGAATTAACGAACAGATTAGCCATTCGTCTCCCTTGTTTAATGTATCAAGAAGGTCGCTGCACGATTCTGCATGATGAAGTTTGTTGCCTCCCTTTACAAAAGTACCAGCAAGCTGTAAGTCAAGTTCCTTTCGGTCGGTGATCACAACGACACGAGGATTGGAAAAGTTCTTCTGGATATAGGAAGCCAAAGCTACCATCGTAAGACTCTTTCCTGAGCCTTGCGAGTGCCAAATGACTCCACTTTCTTTTTGAGGCATTCTTTTAGCAGCTGCTTTAATGGCATATATCTGATGAGGGCGTAATACCTTCTTAATACCACCATCATTCAGCACACCATAATGAAAGAAGAACATAAAGTTCTCCTTGTCGAAAAACAGGCGGTATGCTTCTTTCTCTGTAATAGTGTCACCAACTTTATTTGTATCTCTTTTCCATTTACACCAAAAGGGAAGAGGAGTACCTATTGTTCCATAACGAAACTCCACATCATCATTTGAGGCAATGGTGAACTGTGTTGTGGTAAAAAATGATGGTATAAAATCACGTTCGTTGCTAAGATGTTGTTTAATGCCTTCCTCGTAGTTGACCAAACTTCGTTTCAGCTCAATGACTGCAAGTGCTATTCCGTTCACATAAACCACAATGTCGGGACGCTTGTTTTTGCCAAGGAGAGGGTCTATATAACTAACCTCTTCTGCAATCGCAAAATGATTGTTTTGTGGATGGTCGAAATCGAAAAACATTACATCTTCATGATTCTCTTCTGGTGATGGTTGTGACTTAATACCCATTATCAGTGTATCGTACAAATCGGTATTGCACTGTATGAGACTACTCATCTTGGAATCACCAAGGCGAGCCTTATCCTTCAATTTTACCAAAACATCCTCTATTTGCATTTCTGTACGACCTTGTTCTTTCAGGAAAGAGCGTACTTCGTCATCCAATATCGGTGAGTTGGCTACACCCATATTGTTTACATTAGCACCTTTAGCATACTGCCAGTTGCCAAGATAAGTATATCCAAGTTCTTCTTGAAAACGCTTTACGAGAGCATTTTGATACTCTCGTTCTTTCTGTTCTTGATAGTTTGCCATATCTCTTATAGAGGAAATTCGTTTAATTGTTCTTTTATTTTTTGCCATCCTGGAAGGTAAGTTCCGAGAATGTGTCGAAACCTGTCTGTATGGTTTTGCTCAATGAGGTGAGTGAGTTCATGAGCTATCACATATTCAATACAGTTTAATGGTTTCTTTGCCAACTGGAGGTTGAACATGATTTTGCCACTTTCTTTGTGACACTTGCCCCAACTGGATTGCATTTGTTGAATAGTCCAAGTTGTTGCTTTCACCCCAAGAATTTGCTCCCATTTTGCAACAAGCCGTTCTGTTATTGGTGTTAATTGTTCTTTGTACCAAGTCCATAAAACATTGGCTATATTTTCTTTGGAAGTGTGTTCTGACACATATATAACAATGTAGTCCCCTCGTATATCTACATGATGAGTACAAGTTTTGTCCCTAATAACTTTCAGTCGATAAAGTTCACCTTTGAAGAAATGTGCTTCTCCTGAAATATATTCTCTTTCGTCTTGTATGGAATAGGACATCGTTTCCTTTCGTTTTAAGGTTATCCATACCCATTTTTTGAGGATGAACAGCTTTATTTGTTCATCAGTATATTCGTTAGGGGCAGATACATGAACCCTCCCATTTGGCGGATAAACTGCCAAATGTAAGTTTTTGATGGGTTTGTGCTCAATTTCTATTTCGATACCATTGACTAACATTACTTATTTGTTGTTCTCTTGCGATAATAGATAAGATTTATATTCACGTACTATTAACTCTCTCAAATCCACTTCAAGCAAGTCTGCAATTTTTAGCAGGCTGCCTAAATCTGGCTGTGATGAGTTGGTGCACCACTTTGACACCGTAGAAGGGGTTACTCCCATTTGTTCAGAAAGCCATTTATTTGTACGCTTCTTTTCTACAAGCACAAGTTTTATTCTATTTATATCTTCCATATTGCCAAAATATTATAGTGCAAAGATAGTGAATTAAATTCAATTTTTCAAACTATAACGTATTTTGTATGCGTAAATAAGGAGTATATTCAATAAAATCATATTAATATATCCAACCATAGATTTTAAAGGCAGAATTTTGAATATAAAAAATGAATTTGCCGAGAATATAACAGATATAAGTAAATTAACTCGGCAAAAACTCGGCAAATATATAAAAGCAAGAATCCTAACTGCTCATATTTAAGCAGTTAGGATTCTTCTGGGTGCGCCTGATAGGACTCGAACCTACACGGCCTAAACCACCAGATCCTAAGTCTGGCGCGTCTACCAATTCCGCCACAAGCGCGTTGTAATGGTCTTGCAGTCCTGTGTTCATGCCTTTGTGGTCACGGCTCATGGTTGCCTTCATTGTCATACAGGGTGCAAAATCGTTGCAAAGTTACACTTTTTTTGTGTCAATCACGAATTAATTGCCGTTTTTTTAATATAATGTTTCGTTACGGTTATTTTATTTTTGCCGTAGTGAGCAGGGCGTGTCCGTGGTGTGAGCGGGACTTTATTGCGGTGTGCCACTGCGTTTTATGTCAATCATAACATTCTTTGTCTCCATCCGTTGTACGATAAATTATGGTCATCAAATCCAATAACAACATTTTTTACTTGCGTTGTAAAGAATATTACACTATATTTGCAAAATAATTACAAAAGTGTTACCGTGACCGGATTGCTAAATTCATACGAACCTATTACTCTTTACGAAATGAGCGGCATACGCCTGATGAACAGGACGGATGTGAAGTTCATTACGACGAAAAAGATGCTTGCCGGATTGCTTTTAATGACGCACGACGACTATATGGTGCAGGAGACAGATGGCAAGCGCATGTCTTCATACTACACAGTGTATTTCGATACGGAGAGGTGCGATATGTTCATGGTTCATCATAACCGTTGCATCCGGCGTCTGCGCATGATGGAGAGGTTGCGACAAAACTGAGTATATTAATAGGATTGCGTTTTTTTATTGCGTACCGGCATTGTCGCTGACATATCAGGTTCGGAACGTACGAAGGCGTGACACAGGATATTATCATACAAAAATAATTTTCGAAAACAGAGAAACATTCCGAACATAAATGAACGAATTGTACGAATTAGACTTGTCTGGCGTGCCTTTTGTCGAAGGATACCATTCACTGGCAATGTTGTTGAGGTTCTCATTCAACACGTTGATGGTGTGGATGATGGTTCACTGTCTGTATTATCCTGAGAGACGGAGGCGCGACAGCTGTGTCATATCCATGCTCATAAGCATCAGCATATTCTTCATGATATGTCTCTTGGGCGGAGTGAGACTGGAAGTAGGCTTTGCGCTCGGTCTGTTTGCCATATTCGGAATAATCCGTTACCGCACCGTGTCGATGTCTGTGAGGGAGAAGACCTGTCTGTTCTGCGTCATAGCGGTGTCTGTGATAAACGCGCCGGCTACTACGATAAGCTGCATCGGGCTGATGGCCGCGGACATGATATTCATCATTGCCACATGGCTCTTTGAGAGTTATGTGCTGCTCAGGCATATCTCGAAAAAGCTAATACAGTATGACCGCATAGCGCTCATAACGCCTGAACGCTATGGTGATATGCTGACAGACATGAAACCGCGCACCGGTATGAACATAGCCAAGGCGGAAGTGAGGGCAACAGACTTCCTGGGGAATATGGCGACGGTGAAGATTTATTATGAATCCGGGGTATATGAAGATAACAGTACGATAAACAATGAACTTAAATTGTCTGCTTAGGAATGGATAAGAGAAAAGAAATAAGTACGTCACTGATGTGCGTACGGATGGTCGTGGCGTTGCTCGCACTGTTTGTCTTTGCACCGGCAGAGGTGAGGGCGCAGCACAACGATTTCGGTGTGTGGACAACGGTAGGTGCGGAGAAGGACTTCGGGAAGAAGTGGGGCGTCGGCGTGGAAGGCGAGTTCAGAACCCGCAACAATTCGAAAACGGCCGACAGATGGAGTTTCGGTGTTGACGGAAGCTATAAGATTGTGAAAGGATTGAAACTTTCGGCGGGATACACCTTGCTCTACGACAACAACGAAGAGAAGATAACTTATCACGAGGACGGAATATATAACAACTGGCGGCCGTCTTATTGGGGGCTGCGCCACCGCTTCAACGTGTCGCTGACGGGCAGTCTTGACGTGGGACGATTCAAAATGTCGCTGCGCGAAAGATGGCAGTTCACCTATCGTCCGGAGAAAACCACGGAGCGATACGACTTCGACAACGAGTGGTGGGAGGACGACAATGTGAAGAGCAAGAGGCATCATGTGCTGCGCTCAAGGCTGAAGGTGGAATATGATATTCCGAAATGTAAGATAGAACCTTACGCCAGTGCCGAGTTCTACAACTCATGGTCGTTGGAGAAATCACGATATATCGTCGGCGCGGAATGGAAAATCACGGAGATGCACAGGGTCGGACTGTATTATCTTTACCAGGATGTGAACAACGATAAAGACGATGATGAGCCCGATGAGCATATACTCGGATTGAGCTATAAGATTAAATTGTGATGTCTGAGATGGCTGTATGGGTTGTTTATGGTAATGTTGTCGCTTGTCGTCTTCACGGCTTGCGAGGACGATTATACTGACTTCAACGGCATAATAAACCGCGGAGAGAAATCCGGATATGTGCCTAAGGGCATAGAGTTCGATTATACTTCGCTCGGTGATCCGGCAGAGGCGGTCGCTTACGACGACAATGATTATGTGGAGAACATGACAGTGTCCTACACCGTTGGGGTGAAATTCGATGGTAATATGATGTCATCACCTCCGGCGTTCCGTTCATAGAGAACAGTGGCACGAGCAATTGCGCCGTCATAAAGTGTGATTCTGCCTTTGCGATGAAGGCAGGAACGCTCAACCTGAAGAGCACCGGCGAGGGCGGAAAGGGTATCAACTGCGACGGGAATATCAGCGTTACGGATGGCGAACTCAACGTGGTGACCACCGGAACGAAGGAAAATGCTTCGCCGAAAGGCGTAAAGGCCGACGGAGCTATTGCTTTCTCGGGCGGCAGAATATACTCTTACAGCAAGTATGCGGCAGCCATCGACGCGGCTGGAAGCTTCTCGTTTGCCGGTGGTTATGCGTCGCTTAAAAATGATAAAGAACTCTTCGAGATGATATATTGACGTGAGTCAATGCTTTGTTTTTGGGATAACGTGGACTGATTGTGCATGTTCGCAGTCAGTCCTTTATTTTTGTCGTGCGGTTGTCAGAGGCTTTTTAATATGAATATGTCGCCATACCGCAAGCAGTTATTTTGTATTATGTCCTATGCTTGTCCGACATCTTCATTCTTCTTTCCGTAATTTCGGCTGTTGTTTCTGTTCAATGTAACCCATCATGTCCTTGATAAGGATGGTAGATTGACAGCCCGGTAACATATCGAAACACTTCGGATATATAACGATTGGGGCAGACTTGACGAATATTTCATTCCATACCGGTGTCCGTTTATGCAGATGAAAAATGCCGGTGCGGACACCCGTACCGGCATTCATTGCGTCGGTAAGATTATTTCACTGCGATGCACTCAACTTCAACGAGCGCGTTCTTCGGCAGTGTTTTCACTGCAACGGCAGAGCGTGCAGGGAAAGGTGTGCTGAAGAACTCGGCATATACCTCGTTCATTGCCGCGAAGTTGTCCATGTCTGAGAGGAAGACGGTTGTCTTGACAACGTGTGCCAAGTCTGTTCCTGCCTCTTCAAGAATGTGCTTTGCGTTTGTGAGCGACTGTCTGGTCTGTTCTTTCACGCCGCCCTCGGCAAATACTCCTGTTGCCGGATCGATAGGCAGCTGACCCGAAACAAAGACCATTCCGCCTGCCTCAATGGCCTGGCTGTACGGTCCGATGGCTTTCGGTGCCTTTTCTGTGTTAATTGCTTTCATGCTGATTTATGTTTTATTGTTGTGTGAATGATTGTCTAATGTGTTACGGCGGTTTCTATGTCACTTATTGGGAAACAGTGTCTGTGCGGCTCATTTGTTGTCTGTCGCCGTGCCGTTGTTGAGCAACCGGCGCGCGTATTCTATTATGGTGTCCTTTCCTTGCAGCACGTCGGCCTGATTGAGCGAAACATAATAGTCGGGCTCTATGCCGAACTCGGTGCTCTGCTTGTCCGTGTCGTACATGGGACATGCCGAGAACCTCACGCTCCATCCTATGGGGAGCTCGCTCGAGTAGGGCATTCCTGCTCCGCCGCCGGTCTTGTCGCCCACTACGGTTACGCCCGGACAACACTTCATATACTTCACAAACTCGTTGGCGGCACTATACACAGCCCTGTTGGTAAGCACCACCACGCGCTTCTGCCAGCGCAGTCCTGTGCTCGGCTTGAGCCGCTGTTCCACCATGTCGGAGAAATCATTATGTCCCGGTCCGGTCTTGTGTTGCATGTAGCCCACGCATATCTCCTTGTTGGTGAAGCGTGCCGCGAGCTTTTCCGAAGCCGTAAGCATGCCTCCGCTGTTGTTGCGCAGGTCGATGATGAGGCCGTTGCACGGTGCGAGAAACAGCATTATCTCGTCCAGATTGCCTTCGCCCGCCGCCGAGGAGAACGACTCGCAGCGTATGTATCCTATGTTGTCGTCGAGCACGCGATACTCCATTCCGGACGCTATGCGGTAGTCGGTGCCCAGATATTTGTTGATTAGCGTGTCGCTGTAGTTGGACGGATAGTCCTCCTTCCACGACCAGTTGCGCGCCACATCCCACGCCGAGTACATGTTCACGTGTCCGTCGCGCAGCTCGCCGAGCATGTTACCGAGAATCTCGAACAACTGATCCTCCGACAGATTGTCGCTCATCTGTACCGAATAACGGCTATGAACCTCGTCCCAGTCGAGTCCGTACTCCTTGCCTTTAAGGTCGAAGAAGCAGTAGTGCTCGTCCATCATGCGCCACAATGCCTCGAAGTTGTCGCGCGGATTGTCGGCATACTCCTCCTCGTCAACGCAAGAAGTGAGGAACGGCACGATTGCCGTCATGAAAAGAAAAAAGCAAGTCAGTCGTTTCATGGATGTATCTTTATGAGTTTGAAGCGTTTAACGAATCCTATGACAAAGGCGTGCGTGTAGATGTGCGACTTCAGGTTGTTCACCCGTGCCTGCTGTATGTCGCAGAGATAACCCACCCGCAGCGTGGTGCGGCCGATGCTGAAGTCGAGCGAAAGCATCTGTCTTATGGACGGTGAGCAGACGAATGTCGTAGGCACGACGTTGTGGTCGTAGTTCCCGCGTGAGAAAATCTCGTAGTAAGACTGTCCGTAATTGGGACTGAACATCAGTCCGCAGAGCGGCACTCCCACTTCGTAGTGTGCGGCGAAAGGTCTTCCGGCGACGGTGAAACTGTAGTCGGCGCTGCCCGTCGGTGTGATGTTGAGCATGGCCCTTGCCTGTGCCGGATTGTTGCCGTTGCGCGTGTTGTATATGAAACCTACGGTCGCGTCGATGGCTGCACCCGCCTTCACGTTCAGCCTGCGGTCAAGAAAATGCCAGTTGTACAGCCATCCGTACCTGAAGTTGTAAGCTCCCGCAATCTCAGTTCCGTTGCCCGAGCGGTTGTCTGTATAGGCTATGTCGCCCTGATGCACTATCTGCCGCGACCAGCGGCTGCTCTCGGAGTCGCGTGTAGTGTGCGATATGTAGCGCAGCTCAGTGCCCCTGTATTTCTCGGGCGACAGATAAGTGTCGAGAATATTGGTCGCCCCGATGCCTATCATCTTGGCGTTTGTTATCACCTTGTCCGACGTTATGGTGTCGCTCTGACCCCATGCCGCTGTGGCTGTGAGCATTGCCGCGGCCATCACGATGGTCTTACATGTCGTCATCTCCGAACAGATTAAGTTGTCCAGTCATCTCGTCTATCACCTGCTGTTGGCTCTTGCCTGCGTCAGGATCGAGGTTTTCGGGCTCTTCGTCGGCAGCGTCGGTGCCTTCGGAGCCGTCTTCAGGTTCGGGCTCGGGCACTCTCAGAGGCTCGAGCTCCTCAATGTTCTCAACATCCCATGTGCTTATGCGCTTGCCTTTGGCCTTGAATCCCTTTACTCCTACAAACTGTTCCATGTCTATTTCCATAGGCGGACGCTGCAGTGGGTTGCCGTCGCGGCTCTCCGCAGGCTTGAATGTCACGCGGATGCGTGGATAAGGCGTGTCGGTGAGCAGCACGAGACGGCTGTTCGGGTTGTCGCCCAGGAAGTTCTGGTGACGCTTCGTCGCCTCCATGTTGAAACGTTTGATGTAAGGATAGTTGTCGTTGTCGGCGTCATAGAGCACGGCCGTCCACACTTTGTCGGGATCCCATTTCTCTATTATCTTGATGTTGTCCTCATAGTGGTTATTGGCGTCGAAGTTGGAGATATAGAACTCGTTGTTGTCGAGCACCACCAGTATTGAGTCGCCGTCGTTGAACTCTCCGAGCAGTCGGCCGCGTCCGTCGTAGTTCAGTCTGTTCACGTCGGTGTCGAACCATACCTTCCTTCCTCCGAGCGTGGAGCGTCCGTGGCTCTTCAGGCTTATCCTGTTCACCGTGTGTTTGGTGAGGATGTTGCCTTTGGCCGTGCGCGACTTGATGCCGATGTCGGAGAAATCCTTCTCCAGGAATATCTTTTTCATCTTCGAGGTCACTTCGAGCGTCACCTTTATCACCTCCGCCTCGCCGTTAGGGTTGGCCGAGAAATAGAGCACGCGCGAGCCCGGTGTGCCCTGCGTGAGGTCGTACTCGCGGTCGCGGGTCATTGCGGTTACGTTGAAACGCTTGATGTATGTCGGTCCGTTCTTGCCGTCGCGATATACGGCATTGTACGTCGTGCGGTGGTCGTTGCGCTTGAACACCTGCACGTGCATCACGTTCTTGCCTACGAATATCTTGTCGGCCACACGTATTATCTTGTATTTTCCGTCCTTGTAGAATACGATTATGTCGTCTATGTCGGAGCAGTTGCACACGAACTCGTCCTTTTTCAGCCCCGTACCAATGAAACCCTCCTGTCTGTTGATGTAGAGCTTCTCGTTCGCCTCCACCACTTTCGCGGCCTCGATGGTGTCGAAGCTGCGTATCTCGGTGCGGCGCGGGTGGTCCTTGCCGTACTTGCCCTTGATGTATTCGAACCACCGTATGGTGACGTCGGTCATGTGGGCGAGGTCGTGGTCTATGCCTGCTATCTCGTCCTTTATCTTCACTATCAGCTCGTCGGCCTTGTCCTTGTTGAACTTCAGGATGCGTTGCATCTTTATCTCCATGAGCTTCAGTATGTCGTCGCGGGTCACTTCGCGCACCAGATTCTTCTTGAACGGTTCCAGACGCTTGTCCACATGAGCCACGGCGGCGTCCATGTCGGGCGCGTTCTCGAAGCCCTTGTCCTTGTAGATGCGTTCCTCGATGAATATGCGTTCGAGCGAAGCGAAGAACAACTGTTCGAAAAGCTCGCCGCGCCTTATCTCGAGTTCCTTGCGCAGCAGGCCCATGGTGCTGTCAACCGAGTGGCGCAGCACGTCGCTCACGGTGAGGAAACACGGCTTGTTGTTCTCTATCACGCAGCAGTTGGGCGACAGGTTTATCTCGCAGTCGGAGAAGGCATACAGCGCGTCGATGGTCTTGTCGGACGATACGCCCGGCGCCAGATGCACCTGTATCTCCACCTCGGCGGCAGTGTTGTCGTCCACCTTGCGCGCCTTTATCTTGCCCTTGTCTATGGCTTTCAGTATGGAGTCGATGAGCGTTGTGGTGGTCTTGCTGTAGGGTATCTCCTTTATGACGATGGTCTTGTTGTCTATCTTCTCAATCTTGGCGCGTACCTTGAGCTGTCCTCCGCGCTGACCGTCGTTATACTTGCTCACGTCTATCGAGCCGCCGGTGGGGAAGTCGGGATATAGCGTGAACTCCTCGCCGCGCAGATAGCTTATGGCTGCGTCGCAGATCTCCACCAGATTGTGCGGCAGAATCTTGGAGCTCAGGCCCACGGCTATGCCTTCAGCGCCCTGTGCCAGAAGCAAAGGGAACTTCACGGGCAGCGTGATTGGCTCGCGGTTGCGGCCGTCGTAGCTCAGCTGCCAGTTGGTTGTCTTGGGGTTGAACACCACGTCGAGCGCGAATTTGGACAGTCGTGCCTCGATGTAACGTGGAGCGGCGGCACGGTCGCCCGTCAGAATGTTTCCCCAGTTTCCCTGACAGTCGATGAGCAGGTCCTTCTGTCCGAGCTGCACGAGGGCGTCGCCTATTGACGCGTCGCCGTGAGGATGAAACTGCATGGTGTGTCCCACGATGTTCGCCACCTTGTTGTAGCGTCCGTCGTCCATGCGCTTCATCGAGTGCAGGATGCGTCGCTGCACAGGTTTCAGACCGTCCTCTATGTGGGGCACGGCACGTTCGAGAATGACGTATGAGGCGTAGTCGAGAAACCACGTCTTGTACATCCCGCTGAGGTGATGCACTGCCGAGGCGTCAAAACGGTTCACGGGCTTGTAGTCGGAGTGTTCCTCCGGTGCGGTGTCCTCGCCGTTCACGCTCTCGCTGTTCATTTCTTCATCAATCGTCTCGTTGTCCTTTATTTCGTCGCTCATATTTTACTTCGTCACAAATTTTGCTTCAAAGTTACTGATTTTTTTCCTATTTATAAAAGATTTGTGCCCAAAAGCCGTTTATTACGGGCGTTGCGGCGCCTGTGCGTGAGGCCGACGCGGTTGCCCGATGCGTGGAACGTGCGGCTCGGTGAGTGCCCGAAAATGAATAAATATACAGAATCTGAAGTAAAAAATTTTGACAAAATAAAATCTCAAAATAGAAAATCGGAAACCTCCGAAATAGGCTTTTTCGCCCGTTTCTGTTTCTTGTCGCAGTGCGGTTACCCACTTTCATACACCCGTCTCAGACGTGGTTGTTTTGCGAAAAGCACCATATCGGCATGCGAAATGGGCTTTATCGGAGCATGATATGGTGCTTTTCGGGACGCGAAAGAGCCTATATCGCAACCTGAAATGGGCTCTTTCGCAACGCTTCGAAGTCGGCTTCACATTGCGGAAAAGCATAACCTGTTGTGCCACAACCGTTTACCGTAAGTGCTCATAACTCGCGTATTTGCGGCCGGAGATATTTTTTTTCATTTCATCGGCACTCTCGTGAAGTTGAGGTCTGTACGAAATTGTATATTTATACACAAATTGCATAATTATGCAGTTCTGCTTTTCGTCCGCAACCTGCTTTGTCTTCGGTTTATTCTTTTTGTATGAGTGACAAGTGTCGTGTGCGTGTCTGGCTCTGTATCTGCTCCGGACATTCAGGCGAAATGTGTATAAGGCTTATAATAAGTATTATTTAATGACAAAACGTGCGCGCAAATCCGTGTTTCATAACATTTAACCTTAAAACGGCTTATAAACCAACTAAAAGAGTTATCTTTGCATTCTTAAAGGATAAAATAATCAAACAAACATAAAAATGGCACAGGAAGACGTTTTTAAGAAAATCGTATCGCATTGCAAGGAATATGGATTTGTGTTCCCGAGCAGCGACATCTACGACGGTCTGGCCGCCGTCTATGATTATGGACAGAATGGTGTTGAACTGAAAAACAATATTAAGGAATACTGGTGGAAGAGTATGGTGCTCCTGCACGAGAATATCGTGGGCATCGACTCGGCCATATTCATGCACCCTACAATATGGAAGGCATCAGGACACGTTGATGCTTTCAACGACCCGCTCATCGACAACCGCGACTCCAAGAAGCGCTATCGTGCAGACGTGCTCATTGAGGACCAGATAGCAAAATACGAGGAGAAGATAAACAAGGAAGTGGAGAAGGCGCGCAAACGTTTCGGAGAGTCTTTCGACGAGGCTAAGTTCCGCGAGACCAATCCGCGCGTCATCGAGCATCAGAAGAAGCGCGACGCTCTGCACGAACGCTACACTGTGGCCATGAACGCCATGGACCTGAACGAGCTGAAGCAGATAATTCTCGACGAGGGAATCGTGGATCCGATAAGCGGAACAAAGAACTGGACCGACGTGCGTCAGTTCAATCTGATGTTCTCAACAGAGATGGGATCAACCGCCGACAGCACAAGCAAGATATATCTTCGCCCGGAGACAGCACAGGGTATATTCGTGAACTACCTCAATGTGCAGAAGACCGGACGTATGAAGATACCGTTCGGTATCGCGCAGATAGGCAAGGCGTTCCGCAACGAGATCGTGGCACGTCAGTTCATTTTCCGTATGCGTGAGTTCGAACAGATGGAGATGCAGTTCTTCGTTAAGCCGGGAACAGAGATGGAATGGTTCAAGAAGTGGAAGGAAACACGTATGAAGTGGCACCAGGCACTGGGCTTCGGCGCTGAGAACTATCGTTTCCACGACCACGAGAAGCTGGCTCACTATGCCAACGCGGCAACCGACATCGAGTTCAAGATGCCGTTCGGATTCAAGGAGGTTGAGGGTATCCACAGCCGTACCGACTTCGACCTGTCGCAGCACGAGAAGTTCTCGGGTCGTTCCATCAAGTATTTCGACCCGCAGACCAACGAAAGCTATACTCCGTACGACATCGAGACATCCATCGGTGTAGACCGTATGTTCCTCTCTGTAATGTGTCATTCATATTGCGAAGAGAAGCTCGAGAACGGCGAGACCCGCGTCGTACTCCGTCTGCCTGAGGCACTCGCTCCTGTTAAACTCTGCGTAATGCCGCTCGTGAAGAAGGACGGACTGCCTGAAGTTGCACGCAAGATAATCGACGATCTGAAGTTCCACTTCAACTGCCAGTACGACGAGAAGGACACAGTGGGCAAGCGTTACCGTCGCCAGGACGCCATAGGTACACCTTATTGCGTTACTGTTGATTACGACACTCTCAAGGACAACACCGTCACTCTGCGTTTCCGCGACACCATGAAGCAGGAGCGCGTGAGCATAGACAATCTGCGCAGCATCATCGAAGAGAAGGTCAGCATATACAGTCTGTTGAAAAAACTGCAATAAAAAATGAAGAAACACCTTATTATATATTTGTTGGCACTGCTCATGCCTGTCGGACTGCTGTCGTCGTGCAGCGAGAACGACAGCGACGTTGAGGAATATCCTAACTGGAAGGCGACCAACGACAAGTTCTTCAACAACCTGTACACCACTGCGAAGGCTGATACGGCACAGGGCAATCAGGACTGGAAGATTATCCGTCAGTGGTCGTTGGTGGAGTCGGGCGCTACCGCTCCTTCCGATTATATAGTGGTAAACGTCCTGGAGCACGGCACCGGTTCGGGTTGTCCTTTCTACACCGACTCGGTGAAGGTGCACTATGAGGGACGCCTGCTTCCGTCAACATCCTATCCCGACGGCTACGTGTTCGACAAGTCGTTCACCGGCGATTTCAACCCGGCAACGGCTCTTCCCACCACGTTTGCGGTGTCCGGTACGGTGGACGGATTCACCACTGCGCTGATGAATATGCACATAGGCGACCGCTGGAAGGTGTATATACCTTATCAGTTGGGCTACGGCAATGCAGACAACGGATCTATTCCGGCGTACTCCACACTCGTGTTCGACATCACGCTTGTGAGCTATTACAGGGCAGGAGTGGATGTCCCGGAGTCGAAGGCGCGTAAGGCCGGCGAATGGATAGAGGAATAACACGACGTTTTATTCTGCTTTACGGCAGACTTGGAAATATGAGCGGACTTGCGAAAGTCCGCTTTTTTATGCCAAAAATATCGCTGTGTGCGCACACAATCTTTGATTTAGGTCAAAAATAAGGCGTTTTTCGCTAACATATATTGCAAAACTATTGCGGAAATTTCTAAACGTTTGTAATTTTGCAGCGTCAAAAGAAATCTACCGGAAAGGTAATATAGAAAGACATTACAGGAGACAGATTTGAGAGAATAAATCTTCATAGGTAGTGAAAAATGAGAGAGACACTGTCCGGGAGGGCAGAGGTAAAGATTGGAAAAGGATAACACAGACGAAAAGTAAGTAAGAAAAGGTATTGGTCAGAGGTAGAGATTGAGGATAACGCTAAGGTTAAAGATTGAGGATAACAAGGAAGAAAGGTATTAGAAGGTTAAGGATTGAAGGATAACATTAGAGAAAAGGTATTAGCGGAAAGGTTAAGATTGAGGGATAACATTAGGAAGAAAGGTATTAGTAAAAGGTAAAGATAAAGGATAATTGATTTGGGTATTAGTTGTAATAGGTTTTATAAAGGTTGTTCAGGTTGTTCAATAGGTAAGTTGAAGAAAGCGTAGAAGAAAGGTAGAAAGATTTTGATGCATGTGAGATGACCCTATTTGCAGCATATGCTGCAATAGGTATGGAGGTGAGGAGAAGAAGATAAGAGTTTGCCTCCATTAAAGTAAGGGAAAGCATAGAAAACGAGAAAGAGGTTTAATTAAAAGGAAACAAAGATTTAAAAACTTAATGGAGGTGAGGTCATGTGCATGACTTCATCTTTTTTATGCCTGTTTCTTATGTCTGCAATCGTTTTGTTCTGTTGTCGGCGGTTATTCTTTCCTATTGTAACAATCGTTTTATTGGTTGTTGCAATAGTCTCATCATATTGCCGCAATCGTATCGCTTTGTGTTTGTCATCGTTTTGTCCGGACGTCGCAATCGTTTTATTATGTTGCCGCAATCATTTTATAATGTGTCGGCAAATTTCGTTTTACCGGATTTTTTGAGTTACCTTTGCACACGGTTTGAAACGCATTTTTTCATTGAAAAGCAGTGACGAGCTTCTCGCCGGCATACGCGAAGGGCGGCCGGTGAGCACAAGCGAGAAACTCAGTCTTATTGTGGGGCTGAGTATTCCGTCTATTCTCGCACAGGTGACGTCGGTGCTCATGTTCTTCATCGACGCTTCGATGGTGGGTCATATAGGCGCTGAGGCTTCGGCTTCCATTGGTCTTGTGGAGAGCACCACGTGGCTGTTGGGCAGCATCACCAACGCCGCGTCGCTCGGATTTTCGGTCCAGGCCGCCCACTTCATAGGTTCCAACGACTTTGCCAAGGCCCGTCAGGTGTTCCGCCACGGACTCATCTGCACCGCCATCATAAGTTTTCTGGTGCTGCTCTCGGCCGTAGCCGTTCACCGTCAGTTGCCTTACTGGCTTGGCGGAGGCGACGACATAGCCCACGACGCCTCGCTCTATTTTCTCATTTTCTCGCTCGCCGTGCCGGCGTTCCAGCTTTCCAATCTTTGCGGTGCAATGCTCAAGTGTTCCGGCAACATGCGCATTCCGAGCATAGTGAGTGTGCTGATGTGTGTGCTCGACGTTGTTTTCAACTACATATTCATATTTGTCATGGGACTGGGCGTGGTCGGTGCAGCTGTAGGCACGGCTCTCGCTGTGACTGTGGCCGCATCGTTGCAGGCCTATTTTGCCATTGTCCGCAGCAAGATGCTGGCTCTGAGACTCGACCGTGAGCGTTTCCGCTGGATATTGTCTTATGTGCGCAACGCCCTGAAGATAGGCACACCCATTGCCCTGCAGTCGGTTCTCATGAGTGGCGCGCAGATAGTGAGCACCATGATTGTGGCTCCGCTGGGCAATTTTGCCATTGCAGCCAACACCTTCGCCATAACAGTCGAGAGCCTGTGTTACATGCCGGGCTACGGTATCGGCGACGCTGCCACGACGCTGGTCGGGCAGACCAAGGGTGCGCAGCGGCTCGACCTGTGCCGCAGTTTTGCCCACATGACCGTGGGGCTCGGCATGGCTGTCATGGCGGTTATGGGTGCGGTGATGTATATTTTCGCCCCCGAGATGATGGGTATTCTCACTCCTGTCGAAGAGATACGCATTCTCGGTACACAGAGTCTGCGCATCGAGGCATTCGCCGAACCCATGTTCGCTGCCTCCATCGTGGTCTATTGCGTATGTGTGGGAGCCGGCGACACACTGAAACCTGTGCTCATCAATCTGTTCAGCATGTGGTGCGTGCGTCTGTCGCTTGCGGCTTTGCTTGCTCCGACATATGGTCTTCGGGGTGTGTGGACGGCCATGGCACTCGAGCTTACGTTCCGCGGCATACTGTTCCTTGTGCGTCTTTTCCGCGGGCGCTGGCTTCATCACAACCTGTAACCGTGGCGTGCTGTGTTCTCCTGTCCGCATGTCAGCCGATGTCTCGTCCACCCGTGCAGCGCACGTTTTTGCAAATTCTCTTTAACATCCGTTCACTTTCCAGGTTCCTGATTTAACATTCCATTTTTCTTAATCTGGAGCGATGCCACCCGATATATGCTTACCGAAAAGCCCGTTTTGCCTTGACCGCAGAGCGTCCGCGCGGCTTCCGATTTACGAAATGGGCCTTTTTGCATTGCGAAAGAGCCCATTTCAGGGTGCGATATAGGCTTTATCACGACCCGAAATGGTGCATTTCGGACCACGAAATGGGCTCTTTCGCAAACCGGTGCGAGGCCTTTTAAATCACGATAAAACGCAAGCGTCTGTATATCAACGACTTATCAAAAGTCCTTATTTTCGCGATATTTCGCGCAAAATATTTCCTTACTCGGTTTTACGCGGTTTTTTCGGGATTTTCGAGGCGAATATTTAACATCCGCGGCTTCTGTTTTTCGTTTTTTTATATGTCGATTCTGTGCCGCACGCTATGTCCGCTTTTCATTCCGCGCGCCGCACGGTGTATTACCGTCCTACGGTTTTCCGGTTTCCCGTTTCTGCTACGAGACACCTCAAACTGCATTTTACGCCTGTTCGATAGTTTTTTTATGGCCGTACGACTCGCATTTTAGTAAACAAACGTTAAATAAAGACCGTTTTCCAATTTTTTCTGAAAAAAATCGCCGAAAAGCTTGCGTCGTATTATAAAAAACCATACTTTTGCAGTGTACTATTAAAGTAGCACACTAAAACAGTAAACAAACAATAAAAGAATAAACAACAAATTAAAAACTATAAGACTATGGACGCAATCATAACAGCAGCAACCGTAATGGCAATGTATCTTAATTCACTCGGTACAGAAAACAGTCGTTATCTCTATAATGCCGAAATGCAGAACGGCAAGGTGACATCAATCAACGTGTATGACAATTCAGAAAAATATCTCTCCCAGAAACTTCAGTACCGCTTCCTCTACGACTCAGACAACCGTCTGGTGTCGAAGGAGGCCCTGAGGTGGAACGCTGAGGCTCAGCAGTGGCAGCCGTCGTACAGACTGAACTACGTGTATGAGGCCGACGGATATACTCTCGAGCTCCAGAGATGGGACGCCGCCAATTCGGCTTACGCCATGGCTGAGGAAAAGACAGAATACCGCATGGTGCTCGGAAACGTGACCGCCGTCACCACATACAGATGGTGTGACGAGGCAAACAGCTACGAACTGGCCGACAACATGCTCATCATGCAGCCGCATACCGATTATCTCATCGCCCAGAACACTTTGGTAAAGTGACACGGAAATTCATTTATTAAGGAAACATAAACACAGAACATAAAACAGATAAAATCATGATAACAGTAAACAACATAACATTCAGTTATCCGGGAACAAAGAGAAACGTATTCGAAGACTTCAGTCTGAAATTCGAGGAAAACCGCATCTACGGCCTGCTCGGCAAGAACGGAATGGGCAAGAGCACCATGCTCTATCTCATAAGCGGTCTCCTCCAGCCGTCGCGTGGGACGGTGATGGTGGACGGAACCGACGCTCGCCGCCGCACGGCAGAGATGCTTCAGGAGATATTCCTCGTGCCTGAGGAGTTCGATCTGCCGCGCACCACGCTCGAGGAATATGTCCGCATAAACGAGCCTTTCTATCCGCGGTTCAGCCGCGAGGTGCTTCTCAACTGCCTGAAAGAGTTTGAGATGCCGCTGTCGCTCAAGCTCAACGCCCTCTCCATGGGCCAGAAGAAGAAGGCATACATGAGTTTCGCCCTTGCCGCCGGCACACGCCTGCTGCTCATGGACGAGCCTACAAACGGACTGGACATACCTTCGAAGAGCCAGTTCCGCAAGGTGGTTGCCAACAACATGACCGAAGACCGCACGCTGATAATATCCACCCACCAGGTGCACGACGTCGAATCGCTGCTCGACCACATCGTGATATTCGACGAGAACGGAGTGGCTCTCGACTCGTCCGTGGGCGACGTGTGCGACAAGTACGTCTTCGAGACACGCCGTCCGGGCGAACCCACCGACGACGTCATCTATTCAGAGTTCTCCATCCAAGGCAACGCCGTCATGGCACACCGCGGCCGTCATGAGGAGACGCCGGTGAACCTGGAGCTGCTCTTCAATGCCGTGACAAAGGGAATGATTAAATGAACCGACAAGAAAAAGAAAGGAGAAAATGATCATGAAATCGTTTGAATGGAACCGTTTCCATAAGATGCTCTTATGGACGTTTGAAAATACAAAAGGCAATCTGCAGCGCATGGGTATTATTATGACCATCGCGTTCTTCCTGTGCGAGGAGTTCGTGCTCAGTATGGTTACTTTCTCAACCGGAAACGGAAGTGAGAATGACCTCGCAATGGCAATGGCCTTTAGCGTGTCCGGCTTCATGGTGGGATTCACATGTCTTTATTTCGGAGCGAGCACCATGTTTGCCAACACACGTCACAAGAAGCAGGCAATCTCGTTTCTGATGCATCCTGCGTCGAATCTGGAGAAATATCTCTCGCGCTGGACTTACGTTACGATAGGCTGGCCTGTTGTGCTGATAGTGTCGTTTTTTGCGGCCGACTATTTCAGAGTGCTGTTCAATATGCTCATGGGGTGGGACGCCACCACCAGTTTCATAAGTATGTGGTGTGACGACTCGGTGTTCGGAGGCGGCAATCTGATGAAATTCATAAGTTATATGTCGCCTTCACGCATTATGGCCGGCATCATTCTGATGCTCGCAATTATGTGGACTCACAGCTTCTATATCCTTGGCAGCGCATTTTTTCGTCGCCATCCGTTCATCCTCACATCGCTTGTGCTTATGGCCATTCAGATATGCCTTGCTGTCGCAGGACATGGAATAGATAACTATGATATCGACGTTTCGCTCACAATAATAGACAGATGTACCATCATTGCTATGGAACTGGCACTCATTGCATTGAATTACAGGGCGTCGTACAGGCTCTTCAAGCGCACCAATGTGATAAACAACAAATGGATAAACATCTGATCCGCACGTCGGACATGTAAAAAACAAGGAAAATATGAGCAATTTCAATATATCGAGAACCATGCGTCTCGTCAAGTGGAGCTTCGTGGAGGAACGGGGTTACGCCATACGCACAACGATAATCATCACCCTGCTGATGACGCTTTTCATGACAATGATGTCTATAGGCAGCGAGCCCATATTCATGGCAAATGCGTCCGATCCCGAAACGCAGCGCGCTGTGCTGCTCAAAATGTCGAGAAGTTTCTCCTTCGTGTTCTTTGGTGCCTATTGGTTTGTCATTCTTATGGGCGGAAGCATGATGTTCCGCAACATGCAGACCAGACAACAGCGTATAGCCTACATGATGCTGCCGGCATCTAACGCAGAGAAGTATGTCTGCCGTGTGGTGCTCGTTGTACTTGGCGGAATACTTATGTCGGCAGTGTCGTTTGTGGTGGCCGACCTGCTTCAGCAGCTTTTCATGCACCTCATATTCGGCCGGTCGCACATGGGTTCCTATGCCGTGACCTTGCTGACAACGCTGTCCGACATTGCCCAGCGTGGCGTCAGTGCGTTCGACGAGCTCGGTCCTACCTTCAGCAACTACGTGTCGCAATCAGGATTAAGGGACATTTTTGCCGGAACATCCATAAATCCCGGCCTGTTCGTCATATTCTACTACTGTCTGGGCGACCTGTTCGATCTGTCTGTATTCATCTTCATGGGCACGCTCTTCCGCCGTCATGGCTGGCTGTTCGCATGCGTCATCTATTCGCTTATCAGGGCTCTGATCTACCTGATCTTTCCCGAATTCAACGTCTGGTTATCTATGTCGGTAATGCTTGTAGGCATGGTAGCATTTACATGGCTGTCCTTCCGACTGTTCACAAGAATGCAGGTTATCAACAATAAACTCTTGAACATATGACATTCAGCAACGATAAAGCAATATACATACAGATGGCCGACCGTCTGTGCGACGACATTCTCGCAGGCGTTTATGCCGACGACGAGCGCATACCCAGCGTACGCGAGTATGCCGTGAAGCTCGAAGTGAATACCAACACCGCCGTGAAGGCCTACGACTTTCTGGCACGCGACGGTATAATATACAACAAACGCGGACTGGGATATTTTGTCACTGCCGGAGCGCGCGACCGCATTATGGAAGCCCGGCGCAAGGACTTCATGGAGAACATCCTGCCCGACATGTTCCGCAACATGCGCCTGCTCGGTGTCGATATAAAGGACGTCGAGGCCGAGTGGCAGCGCTATGGCGAAAACTTATAATATGTTATTTTTGACGGTCATATTCGGCTGTTATACGCATATTTGTGTAATTTTGCAGAAGATAAGTGACGTAAAGCATATAAAAACGTACATATTAATAATATAAAAAATGAAGACAAAAACATTATTGGTGTCGTTCTCGATGATTGCGACGGCCGCATGCGCCCAGAACCTGTCGTCGGGTATCGACAAAGCCAACATGGATCTTAACGTGAAACCGGGCATGGATTTCTATGAGTATGCAGCCGGAGGATGGCTGAAGACTCATCCCCTCGATGCCGAACATCCTACAAACGGTGCCTTCGTGGATTTGGAAGAACAGAATCAGAAGCGCATCAAGGGACTCATAGAGGAATATTCGTCCAAAAGCCAGCCCAAAGGTTCACTCGGACAGAAGATAGGCGACCTCTACAACCTGATGATGGACAGCGTCCGTCTGAACCGTGAGGGAGCCGCACCTCTGAAACCTGTGCTTGCGAAAGTTGAGGCTATAAAGAACAAGAAGGAGTATCAGCTCGTCATGGCTCAGCTCGACTATCAGGGCGTGGGCGCAATGATGTTCGGCATAAGCGTGGGAGCCGACCAGCGCAATGCGTCGCAGAACATCGTAGGAATATCGCAGGGCGGAATAGGTCTGGGCGAGCGCGACTACTATCTGAACGACGACGAGCAGACCGTTAAGGTGCGCAACGCCTACAAGGAATACATCAAGACCCTGTTCCAGCTCGTAGGCGACGACGAGCAGACGGCTCAGAAGAAGACCGATGTGCTCCTCGCCATCGAGACACGCATAGCAAAGGCAAGCTACGACAACGTGAAACTGCGCGACGTAAACGCCAACTATCACAAGATTGGTTATGCACAGCTCATAAGCGACTATCCCGGAATAGACTGGGGAAACATATTCTTGGCGCAGGGCTTCCCGCCGTTCGCCGAGGTGGATATGGCACAGCCGGAGCCTATAAAGGAGGTTGAGAAGATACTGGAGGAGACTTCTCTCGACGACCTCAAGACCTATGCCGAAGCAAAAGTCATAAGCAGCGCGACCAACAGTCTCAGTGATGAGTTCCGCGCAGCGTCGTTCAAGTTCAATCAGACACTCAGCGGCGTTAAGCAGGACCGTCCGCGCTGGAAGCGTGCCGTAGGTATTGTGAGCGGCGTTCTGGGCGAGGCCATAGGCAAACTCTACGTTGAGAAATACTTCCCTGAGAGCAGCAAGCAGCGCATGCTCGACCTTGTTCACAATCTGCAGACCGCACTTGCCGAGCGTATAGACGAGGCTTCGTGGATGGAGCAGGCCACAAAGGACCAGGCAAAGGACAAGTTGAGCAACTTCATCATCAAGATAGGTTATCCTGACAAGTGGCGCGACTACTCCGGACTGGAGATTGATCCGTCGCTCTCTCTGTACGACAACCTCACCCGTGTGACCGCGTTCCTGACCAAGGATTACATCGACCGCAAGGTGAACAAGCCTGTTGACAAGAGCGAATGGCAGATGACTCCGCAGACAGTCAACGCCTACTACAACCCCACGACCAACGAGATATGTTTCCCGGCAGCCATCCTTCAGGCTCCGTTCTTCGATCCTGAGGCCGACGACGCGGTGAACTACGGAGCCATCGGTTGCGTGATAGGCCACGAGATGAGCCACGGATTCGACGACCAGGGATGCCAGTTCGACAAGAACGGCAACCAGAACAACTGGTGGACAGCTGCAGACAAGGCCAACTACGACAAGCGCACGAAGGTGCTCGAGGAGTATTTCAGCAACTACGAGGTGCTGCCGGGCAAGAAGATAAACGGCAAGCTGACTCTCGGTGAGAACATCGGCGACAACGGAGGTCTGAACATCGCCTTCCGCGCCTTCAGCAATCTGATGAAGACAAAGAAGCTGCCCGTGATCGACGGATTCACTCCAGAGCAGCGCTTCTTCCTCGCATGGGGACGTGTTTGGGCTGCTAACACCAGCGACGAGATGACCGACTATCTGCTGAAAGTAGATCCGCACTCACCTAACCAGGCACGTGTCAACGGTGCACTGCCTCACATTGACGCATGGTACGACGCCTTCAACGTGAAGAAGAGCGACAAGATGTACGTGCCGAAGTCGAAGCGTGCGCACATATGGTGATATGACATTACATTACAAACCAAACAGTTTATATTATGATTAAAAGATTCATTGCGGCAGCCCTCGTGGCTGTCTTCACAGTGGCGGGCGCAAATGCCCAGCTGCTCTACAAGATATCGGGCAAGGACCTCACTGCGCCCTCGTACATCATCGGCACACACCACCTGGCAAACGTGGGCTTTGTGAACAAGATTGCCGGCGTGAAGGACGCGCTGACAAGCACCGAACAGGTGTATGGCGAGGTGCGTTGGGACGACATGACCAATCCCGACAGTCTGAAAGTGGTGCAGGCGGCAATGATGCTTCCCGACGGACAGAGCCTCAAGACGGTTCTCTCGGCAGAGCAGTATAAGAAGCTCGACGCCGTAATAACACAGATGATGGGCGTCGGACTGAGCAATCCGCAGGTGGGCGCACAGATGGGCAAGATGTCGCCGGCGGCTCTCTCCACACAGCTGCAGGTGCTCATGTTCATGCAGAAGCACATGGGCGAGTATGACCCTTCGAGCACATTCGACCAGTATTTCCAGGCTCAGGCAAAGCACAACAACGAGCCTGTGGGCGGTCTCGAGACCTTGGCGTTCCAGACAGATCTGCTCTATAAGGGCTCGGACATCAAGCGTCAGGTGGAGCAGCTCATGTGTCTGCTCGACAATCAGGAGTTCTACGAGCAGATGATGGAGTCGATGACCGACGCTTTCTATGCTCAGGATCTCGACGCCTTGAAGGCTGCAATGGACAAGAAGCTGGGCGGAACATGCGACAGCACGCCCGAAGAGCTGGCACAGCTCATAGACAACCGCAACGCAGACTGGGCTAAGAAGATGCCCGCCATCATGGCTGCCAAACCCACATTCTTCGTCGTAGGCGCAGGCCATTTGCCCGGAACCAAGGGTGTGCTCCAGCTGCTGAAGGATGCCGGATATACGGTTGAGGCAGTGAAATGATTTGACTTCATATTACACGTTATTTGTTTAAGCCTGCCGCGACGCTCTCTTGTCGCGGCAGGCTTTTCTTTTCTCTCGTCGGCAACCGCTGTCGTGTGGCGGCGTTCTGCCACACTGCCGGTAATGAACGACTGCGACGCGGCTTCTCAACCCGAATCGGTCATTGGAATTAAGTCAGTATTTTTACTTTATGTTGAGCGTATTCTCGTCAGTTTTTTTGCAGGTATGACGGGCTATACCAGTAAAAATCGGATAAAAAAGGCCCATGGAAAACAAACAGACGGCTGAAGCATGAAGGCATAAAATATATAAAACCATGTGCGGTATGATGACCGATTTTGGTCCGATACATCCTGTCCGTTGTGCGTCCTGCGTGTCTCGTCCTGTTACAGTACAGTCAGTCAGCCGTCCTTATTGAGGAAGCAGCATTTTATTCCGGTGCGAAGTGTCGGGCGGTATTACGTCATGAGAACGCAAGACTTAGGATTTTCAGAACTTAACACGGATGTATAAAAAAATATAAAAATCCGGTCCGCAAGGTTAAATATTTCCCCCTGAAACCTCTGAAAATCCTTCTCCCGGCGCACCGCACGCAAAATTGTCAGAAAAAACGCAGAAATCGTAACAATCCTCAACCCTTTGTCCCTCAACCATTTACGCAATACTCCATCTCGCCCTCCAATCTTCCGTCTCGCGAAATGCCCCATTTCGCACTCCAATAAAGCCCATTTCATGCTCCGAAAAAGCCCATATCACCCTCCGAAATGGCCCGTTTCGCACCCTGAAATGGCCCATTTCGCAACACAACCGCACAAATCCGACACTCCCGACTGCCCGAAACGGGCATCCCGAAGCGCAAAAACCGCATTGCGCAGAGCTGGAATGAAGAAAACGGAATGTTAAATGCGGAATTGTAAGTGTGAGCGAATGTTAAAGAGAATTTGGAAAAAGGAGCGCGGGAGGGGTGGGGGATTGTGCGCCCGTCAGGCGACCGTTATTTTGTATTATTGCACTGATATACGTATTCTTTATAATTAAGATACTTCATACAAGGTACAATGATAGATGGAGTAATAACAGTATAATGATAATTGTATTAAGCCATAATAAAATAGTTTTTACAATTGGATATAGGTGAAAATTATTGTAATATAAAATAATTTTATAACTTTGTTATCGATGATAGATCGTGTTTATTTGCAGTTGCATTACTTAAGTTACAATAGATTATATATGTAGCATAATTTTGCAGAACTTGTTTAATATAAAATATTTGCATATGTTTAAGAAAGAATTTAATATTAATGGTTGTCAAATATATTATAAAAACAATTATAGATATATGAGTTTTCCTGTAAAAACGATTAAATTACAAAAAGGTTTTTTTGAGTTTCCCATTCATCCAGACATAAATGTAGGTAAATATTATTATCTTAAAGTCTTATCTGGTATTGCAAAAATGCCAAAGCGTGTACCAATATTCAAGAATATTTTAGATTGGATTTATGTTAATACTCAACCTTTTTATGATAATACAATTGTGGAAATGCTAATAGAACAAGGTTTAAAACTTAAGGATGTTGGTATAGCACCATTTTTTACAATTATATATCTTTCTATGCTTGATTTGGAAATTGATAGTCCATATCCGATAGGATCAGGTAAAAAAATTGTATATGAAAGTTGCATAGCAGTTCTTCTTAAAAATTATGATTTTCAAACAGCAGCTAATATGTTCTCAAAAAAACATAATACAATGTGAGTTCGATAAAACTTAACTCTTATTGAATATTAAAAAAATAGCGAGATGCTATTTATTGGAAAAGCATCCCGCTTAAATCTATTTTATGTGACGACCTGACATCTTCAATTTTATACATTATAAGATTAAATAGGCCTATTTTACAATTCGTATAAATGAATGTCCGCAAGTTGCCAATCAATAAATTCGATGTTT
>ULRG01030606.1_pt1 | contig 53278 bp, 51 predicted proteins | sample 1955211 | NCBI WGS metagenome assembly ULRG01 (sample SAMEA4835676, study PRJEB28245) | human gut metagenome | biome: gut microbiome; material: fecal sample | place: Denmark | collected 2008
TACTGGCGGCACTACCGAAGGCGGCGGTTCTCAGACTGGCGGCAGCGGTTCACAGACAGGCGGCAGCACCGACAACACCCAGGGTGGCGGCGGCTCTCAGACCGAAGGCGGCGGTACTGGTGACGGAGAATAATTTTTAGTCAAGAATTTGAGAAACAGAGAATTAACGTTCACCGCGCGTAGCGAAATAGAAAATGCCGACAGAAAAGCAAAGGCATTTATAGAAAAATTCTTAAATTGGCTTTCCCTTCGGACGCCGAACGTTGTTTCTCAAATTCTTGACAAGACAAAAATAAAATCATTCCTGATAAATACTTAGATTGATGAAAACGTTCTATGACTCGCTCACTAGTCATTTTCGATTTCGGATGTACTAAAACAAAACAGGTGATACAATCTAATGATCATATCACCTGCTTTGCATCATGATGAGAGTGATTCCGTTGGGTTCACAACTTCGTCACTATAATCGTCAGAAATAGAGATGCTTACATACACACTGCAAAGATAGTGATAACATTTTTATATACATAAAATTTTAGCATTATTTTTCAGAAATCAGAACATTTTACATTTTTTTAATAAGTTAATGGTTGTTTAAAAACTTGCACGAGTGAATAAGAATGAGTACATTTGCACTCGTCAATAGCAAACTCCACTTTGTGTTGGTTATTACTCAGTATGATAATACCTGTGTTCAATAGGTTTCAAAATATAGGGGATTGATTAAATCGGTGGAGCGGTTTTTTCTTTCCCCTCGCTTTTTTTTCTTAATGAACAAGAATCTAAGATTAAGACTGGCTTTAGAGATGTTCAACAACAAAGAGTTGCTGAAAGCTATAGCTATGTTCTTACTTATCCGCAAGAGATTAGGTTCTAATGTTCTCAAAAACTATAGCATAAACAAGTTAGTTACTTTAACAGGCGCACACGCACGCACGATCAAGAAGCGCATACGTGTGTTGTCCCAGTATGGTCTTCTCACGATAGAGGGAAAGACCCTCGTATTGCGTTCTATTGTTTCAAAGCACGCAAAGCGCAATGTAAAGTTAGGCGAGAGGAAGGTGGAGTATTCTTCTCTTAAGAGTGTAGAGTATTCTCTGCAGGCAATCTTGGTGGTAGTTATTCAGAGCAGAAAGGATTTTGCACAAAGAACCATTCGAAATGCTCATGGTGCCAGCCACGACTACAAGGTCGTTAAGGCTGCTCGTGATGCTGCACGGAAGTTCGGGTTCGGATTTGAGTATGTCGAGAAGGGTCTATCATACAAGACAATCGCAAAGAAACTCGGGGTGAGTATCAAAACTGCGGTCGAAATCGTCAAATTTGCAGTAAAACGCACAATTTTGAAGAAGACAAAGCATTTTATCTCTGAATATCTTCCTAAAGTAAACTTTATGGAAGTATTAGATTATAACTTTACTACTCGTAACTATGGGTATAAGGTTATGGCTAACACTTACTCTGTCTCTCCCTCCTTAGCCTTGGTATAATTAGATAGTAAAAAGTGCAGACTTTTAAAATTGGAATTAGATATGATTAAAAAACAAGTTATGAAGAAAATTAAATGGAAAATTGCCGCATTCGTGGCATGGGTTGTAATAACCCTTATGGTTGTAGATGTCGGACTTAGAGGCGTAAGCAAGGCAGATACGACGACAAACATTGTAAGTGTAGCAGTTCTTTTGTTTTGGGTTCTGTTTTCGGTAGCAACAAATTGTTTAACATTCAAAAATAACGAAAATGAAAAGACAGATTAAATTATTGTGTGTGTTGTCGCTGTTTTTCTCAGCATTGTGTTTAACTTCTTGCAGCGAACGTGTTGATGCAGGTTCAGAGGGTATTCTCGTTAATCTCTACGGCTCCAACAAAGGCGTTGATGATGTGAGTCTGGTAACAGGTCGTGTGTGGTACAATCCTTTTACTGAGGAGGTGTACGAGTACCCTACGTTTGTTCAGACTATCGACTACCCTGCGTTCACCATTAACGCAAAGGATGGCTCTGAGTTTACCGTTGACCCTACTGTTTCTTTGAAAATGGTGGGGATGGAAATGCGCCAAAGGTCTTCAGGAAATACCGCAAGGAATTGAAGGATATTATCAACGGCACTTTATTTAACTACGTAAAAGACGCATTCCGCATTCAGCTGAACAAGTACACAACTGACCAAATTGTTAGCAATCGTGACTTGGTAGAGAGAGCTATTGAGACGCAACTTAGTAAGGCCCTTACCAAAGAACATTTTCATCTTGAGCAGCTAACATCTGGTCTAAAGTATCCAAGTTCTATCGTTGAGGCTGTTAATCAGAAGAATAAGGCAATACAGGAGGCACAGCGAGCACTCAATGAGGTCGCAGTAAAGAAGGCTGAGGCTGAGAAGATGCTTGTGCAGGCTCGGGCAGAACGTGAGGCTAATGAGCTAAAGACTGCTTCACTAACTCCTGCTATTCTCCAAAAGATGTGGATTGAGAAATGGAATGGCTCTGTTCCTCAGGTCACTACCGGAGGGAATAATAGCACATTTATTGATATTAGTAAATTGAAATAGGCAAAGTTAGATTTTTGGTTTTATTCCCAAGGCATTCATGGTTCGTGAGAATAGTGTTTGCCGCTTGCTTTTAAGATTAATCAGAAGAAACAAAAAAACAGGGCAGTCGCAAATCACGACTGCCCTGTTGCCGTATTATCTCGTTCAAGTTTTTCCGCTATCGCTGTTCTAATCCAAAGCGACTTGTCGGGAAGCGACTGGAGATAATCGTATGTATCTGCGTTCACCCGAAGTGTGATGATATGCTGTATGCTTTCCCTGCCCTTGCTTTTTCGCCCAGCCCCTGGGCGTGAGCCTCCTCGCCTTGATGTGCGCATTTTCGACACCTTTCCGTTTCGTGTCACGTTGTACTTAAGTATTAGGTTGTTGGTGGCTGCATCGTAAGCCTCTGCTGTTTTAGCCTCTGCCGTGGCTCTGAGCATAGCTACAACAATATCAGCCAGCTGGTCTTTCTTGTCGTATAAGATTTCAGTGTCGTCCACGCAACAGATGTCATCATAAAAATATACTACTGCTTTCTTTGTCATATCGAAAATAAAAAAAAGTGGGAGTTGGTTGGACTCCCGTTGCCTTCTCTTATGAAGAAAAACCGATTATAATGCTCAGGATGAACATGATTAGAATAAACCACTCTTGCTTGCTCATGACGCACCTCCTTCCTCTACTACTTCGATTGGTTTGATGTCGCTCACAGACTCGTCTTCAGTGAAAAAAGAAATTTTCATCGTCTCGCTGACGTATGCCATAGCGACTACTTCGTTGAGGCTGTTCCTGATGATGCAGATGTCTCCACGCACCTCGTTCTGAACCTTGAGGTATTTTACCACTGCGTCCTTTACTGCGAGAGGGTTCATGACTCTCGTAATCGTCTCCCCCGACTGGGGGAAGACGAAAATAAACTCTTGTTTCTTCATGCTGCCTTGATTTTAATTGTGTTGTTGTTGTTATAGCTCTCGATGAGTGCTGCGCTTGAATTGACAAGTCGAAGCACCTCCTTATGCTGCTTGCTTATCTTGTTGCAGCAGCCGTATGCCTGTATGACTTTTCCGCTTACAAGGTCGAACTCTACGGTCTCCACTCGCTTTCCGTCCTTGTCACGTACAGAGAAAATCAAAGAGTTCTTTCGATTGTAATACCCACAAGCGAACACGCAATTATGCATTGCCTCTCCCTCCTTGATAAACTCATCAACGGATTTCAGCACCTCGCCAGTAAGTTCTCCGTCCGAAAGGAAGATACCGAAGAATTTCTGCTTCTCCTTGACGTATCGCTCGTTGTCTTTGAGTGCTTTCTTTCTGCGCTCTTCCTCTCTTGCTCTATTCTTCTCTGTTTCCATTTTAGCAACATACTTGTCGTGCGCCTGAAGAAGATTGTCTGGGCATACATAGAATGGGTTGTGCGTGTCCTTTCCGAGATAGATAAGCGCACTGATATAGTCAACATACATAGATACATCGCTGATGGCATAGCCGTGACGGATAGCAACCTTGTATGCTGCCATATAAGGCTCTGTGTCACGCACGTATCTGTGGGCGTGCGCAAACAATGCTGGCGAAGCCTTGAAAAGAGTCTCCTCGAATGGGTCATTCTTCGATAGTATCTTGTATATCTCTGCTCTATGCATTTCCTGCTGCGCTGCTTCCATATAAGGCTCGCAATACTGGTATGTATCAACGAGAGACTTATTGTATAAGTATTCGTAAGGTATGTCGATGCGCTGTGGGCGTATGGTAAGGTCTGACGAGTAGGTAAATGCATCAAGACACCAACTCATCGCACGTCTACGTGACAGAGTTGTCTGCCGTGAACCTTTCTTGTTCCATACCTGTTGCACCTCCCAAAGGGAGTATGATACCTCACGTTTGCGGTTGCGGTGTCGGGTGATGCGGAAATACCTCATTACCTGATAGCCTCTGTAGGCTTGATTGATGACTGCGTATGTTCTGTCGTACATATCGTTGTACTCGCACGTTCCGTACGTCTGCTTGATGAGTTTCTGCTCATCACGACTGCAAATGCTACCCAGCTGGCTGGATAGCTTCACAATCTGCTCCTCGTTCTTGGTTCTTGGTTTCATAACTCGAAATGGTTTTAGTCGAACAGGTTTAACTCGATGAACTTTGCCTTAGACTCTGCTTTCTTTGCCTTTGGTGCTGTTTTCTTCTTAGGCTGGGGCTTGGCTGGTAGTGGCTTCGCCAGTACTGGGGACGAGGCCTTTACTTTTGCTACAACATTACCCTTTGGCTTGCAGTCCTTCTCTTGATAATAGTGTACTGCCCAGTTCAACACCTCATCATTGTCTATCGCTGCGCAATTATTCTCTGCTTGCTTCTTCGCTTGCTCAAAGATATACTTCACGCATTCGTCCATAGACTTGTCCTTGTCCTCGTAGCGAGCCTGGAAATTCTCGTCCTTTGCAGCCATATCCTTTAACTGCTCTGTAATGTAATCACGTAACTTTACCATAGCTGTTTAATTGTAAAATTGTTCAACCTCGTTCTTGCAGTCGAGTGCGTACTCCTCTGCTTGTCTCTCTGTCGCTCCGTTGCTTATCGCATACTGGTATGCGTCCGCATAGATGTTTGATAAAATTTCTTCCATATTATTTGCGTTTTAGTTTGTGGCTGCCACAAACATTGCATTGTGGTGTGCTGCTTTTACAGACTCAGCCGATAATTTCTTAAAATACCAAATCATCCGAAAGTACATTCAGGTTGAACATAACTACAACCTCTCCTTCTCCCTCGTAATTTATCGTAACAACAAGCCTATTGTCATCATCCTCACAAATATACTGGAAAGAGTTTCCAATATATATATCCTTGTACTCGTCTTCTGTGATACGAGATAGGATAGTGCCGGCGAATATGCCTTTGTCTGCCTCATTCTTATTGATGAGTGTAAAGAATACGTTGTTATAGAAGATAGTAGCCTTGACAGCCATATCCTCCACATACCCGAGATATGTGCCTTTTCTCGTTATGCACTCCTCATTGTCGAATACTCTCCGTATGATGTCCGACTGGACGTTAGTTTCGTCTATAGGTGCTGAAATCAGTGTGTATTCTGCAATCTGCTTGTCTTTTGGTATAGCTTTCATAATTGTTATTTCTTTATTCTCTGCAAGCAAGTTGACTTGCTCACTTGTGTTCCGTTGACTAAATAATATCTCTCTGAATGCGGTGTCCTTATCTGAACAAAGGTTGTGCGTGCGATATATCTCACGTTGTTCTTGTCTGAATATCCCGCTCCCTTGAAAAACTTAGTTATTATTGCCATGTTCCTTGTTTTTGTCGTTGTGATATACTATTTCGTCTATCTTATACTGCTCATCGAAGTCTGTCACATCATAGAAGCACGACTGCTCTACATAGTAGGTAGCCATGTTCCTGAGGTCGTGGAGGCTTGATTTCTTGTAGTCCTTGTTTGGATCAATCTGCTCAAGCCCCTTATTCTTCTGACAATACTCAATGAAATCAATAAGCAAACGTCTGTCTGCTTCCTTGCGTGCGTTGGTATATGCGCTTGCAAGTACTGGCATTGCAGCGATGGCTGCAACTACCAGTAAATGGTTGATGTACTTCTTCATAATCTTATCTGTTTTCTTATTCCTTAAAATTGTCGTTGTGTCTTCCAGCGGCTACGCCAAGTGCATAGAATACTACCGCTGTGAGTGCGAAAAATGTAATGTCCATAGCTTTGTCCTTTCTTTTTATCGTTATACGTTTGTAGGCGTTGCGGTCGTGAGCCGCTGGAAGCCTTTTGGATTGCCTCTACGCCTTTTGTTGTGCGGAGGTGTACGTTTCCGCTGCCCTACCTTTTTTGTCCGCTTATGCACGGCTCGTTGCACTTAACGTTGTTGCTCAACGTGTGGTTTATTTCAATCTCACTCCACACAAGAGATTTTGGCTTGCAGTTTTACGAGTTGCCGTAAACTCGGGTTCGTTTATTCAGGCTTTTTCCTTAGCCCCATGCTCTGCCCTCGCATCGGTCTTTTTACGGGTTTTTCTCCCTCGCTCTGCATAGCGATACGGCTTTTAGATGTTTTGCTCATCTGATATTAAGGTATATCACGCCCGCATTTCCGACTAATAATTTTATTTGTGTGGGTGTATTCCTCGGAAATCTGCTAAAGTGCCATTGTCCCACTTGATTAATCGTTCGGCAGGTGGTCTTGAACCACCTGTGAGCCTCTATACTCTTGCCGATATAGCTTGTTACATCTTGCCAAAGTAGAATATCCTCACAAATTTGTAAAATATCTCTTTGTCACATAGGTGGTACAAGTCTTCCAGTATGAAATCTTTGCACTCGTGGTTGCCTTCTCTGAACACGTTTTGTATTTCGGCTGGTGTCATATATCCGCATACAAGCCAGTAAATGAACATAGCTCCCAAACTCTCGTATTGTCCGCTCTCGTCGTAGAACTTCTTTTGCTGCTCGTAAGTCTTGTCCTTTCTCATAGTCTTATTTTATTTAATCGTTTATTTTGTCAACTATTCCTTGCATGACAGCAAGTTTGTTTAAGGCCTGCGAAGATAGTGTAATACCGCATATCTTCGCAGAGTTCTTGATATTCATCGCCTTATCCAGTAAAGCGAGAGTGATGATACAAATATCATCGCTTGAAAGTGTTATTGTCTTCATGAGTTTTATGTTTTATAATAGTTCCACATTCAGCAAGGGGAGGGCGCAGCCCTCCCCTTATCTCCCCAAGGTTTTGCTCCACCTTCTTCTCATAGTAGCATTCAACCTTATATCCAAAGGTTCGTGTCAATACTTCAACCACTTCCTTTGCCTTAGGGAAATACAGGTTCATTTTAATACTGACATTTTCAGCACCGAATAGTCTTGTACCTTTCTTTTTGTAGTGTTCTGCCATACTCTTTGCCTGGTCCGTGCTATACAGAAATCCCCATAGTATTCTGTCTTTCTTTCCGTCTTCTGTTTCTCTGTCGGAAGTGAATGCTGCGAGGACGTTTCCGTCCCAAATGTCAATACGTTCTTTGTTTCCGTTTTCTGAGAGAGTAGCCTCTCCGATTTTTGAATTGATTGTAATCATATCTTTATCCTATCAAATGTATATATCCAATACTTTTTCTAACTTTGTGCGGTCGCATTCAGGAAACCAACTGCAAATGGTTTCAAGTGACCACATATAAGGGTTTGTGCCGTCGTTGAACAATATGAAGAACAATTCAGCATATCTGCCAAATGGGCGTTTGATGTTGTGTGCTTTATAATAGTTCATGTTACTATTATAAATGCTTAATAGTTCCTCCTTTGTCAATTTTCTGTAATCAATCGGTTTCATGTTTTATCCAATTAAATTATTTACTCATTTTTTCTATAATTCTATCAAGTGAACGTTTCTCGCTTGGTTCGAGTTGGCAAAGAAAACTTCCATTATCATGGTAAAGTGTACCACCAAATAGGTTGTCCTTTTCCAAGCATTTGTTCACTCGGTCAAGTACGTAATATAATACCTGTGCCTGTTTGTCTGTCAATTCGATTTTCATGTTGTTACGATGTTTGCTCCACTCTGCATTGAAGGGCTTGTGACCTACACGTATATAAATGTACATACGTGGCTGCATTACGGCAACTATCGGGTGACATCTCTGCCATGCTCCCTCCGCTCGGCTAATCGTAACTACGGGCTTTGCGTTCTTCGGTGAACCAGTGTAATACTGAATTCGATTGCAAATGTAGTCATAAACCATTACACGTGCAAGTATTTTGGCAAAAAAGTGTAATTATTTAACCTACGTTTACATAAAAAGTGTGATGTTTAACATAACATTACGTAAAATTCAAGTATGTAGTGGTATAATATTAATTTTATCAGAATATTTGGAAATTACACAAAAAAGAATTATCTTTGTGGAGTAATAATATAATTTACGATAAATATGGATATTAAAAGAGTAATAAAGGATAAAGGCTACACTATACAAGATGTAGCAGGTATGATAGGGGTAAACAGAGTTACCCTAACAAATACAATATCGGGGAACCCAACCTATAGAAAAATGAAGCAGATTGCTGATGCAATAGGGTGTCAGGTCACAGACTTTTTTGCGGACGAGGACAAGAAAAGCGACTTCGCCAGCTATATCCGCTATAAAGGGATACACTACACTGCTGACACGATTGATGAATTCCTGAATCAAGTTGAGGAGATAAGGGCTATAGCAAAGTAACAATATATAATAACATCTAACAATTAATTTATGGAAATTTTTATTATTATTGCGGCATTAGCGTTTATCGCTTTTGCTGCAAAGGTTCTTTTTAGTACTACTAAGGACCAAGCAATGTCTTCTAATCCTATAGATGGTATTAGACCTAATGGAACAATGGGGTTTGAGATTGGTGATAGTTATGCTTTCTGTAAGTCTCGTTTCAAACATTTAAATTTATCTGTAAATGAAGACAATTTTGAAAGCGAATCTTACAAAATGGGAATATCTAACTATGGAAATCAATATGTAGTTTGGGGTGTCAATGAGTTTGAGAATATAAAAGAAGTTTCCTTCTGTTTTAATACAAATTGTAAATTGTCATCTATTTCTATCTATGCGGACTTATCTAAGATGAGCAAGAATGATATGTACGGAATACTCGTAAGCAGAATATCTCGAGTTTTAGGAATAGAACCATTTATATACCTTAAATACTTCTCGAAGTGGTCAACAGGTAAGGCGGATATAACGCTTTCCATTTATCCTAACCAATATTGCCTAAATGTAGATAGCTCTGTTGTCATTCAGATAATTTAATGGGCGCAGCCCCACAGCAGGGACGTGAGGGCGCAGCCCCGCCCCCACGTTGCCTTATCTCCCAAAGGTATTCTTCTCTCCCTTCCTCATCATACACAGATAACCAGATAGAAACACACAAACAGAGAATACAGAGTGAAGGAAAGAAGAGAGGAAAGAAAAGAAGAGGAAAGGAAAGAGGAAACAGCAGAAAAACACCTTCTAAAAGCCTTAATCCTATTTTGCGATAAATTCTGCGCAAACTTGGAGAACAAGCCTGGAAAGCAAGAAAATGGCTCTAAAATGACAAGAAAACGCCCTTAAACGCCTCATAATTAGCGAATTTGAAGAAAAACACGACCAATTACCCGAATATGCTGAAAATACGAGAGTTTTGGCTTGAATGATAGCTGTATTACGTGATGAGATGGTATTTTTCATCATTCCTTGCGTGCGTGCGTACCTATTAATGCGACATGATTTTTTTGACAAAAATGCTCTATGATAGAGAAAAGTAAAATATTGTTACAGAAAAGTTGTGTTCACTCTTGGGAGGAGGTGAAACTAAAGTGCTGATAATGAGGTGTGTAAGTTTTTAGTGTAAAAGTGCAAAATGTTTACAAAGATAGACGTTTTGAGGGGTGTTTTGATGGGCAAAGCCATGATTTGTGCGCCGACAAAAGGACTTGTGGGAGGAGGAGGGGAATGGGGTAGGGCTACAATGGAAAAAACGTGGGTCAAATATATATATATTTGCCGACACAAATACATTGGTAAATTAATAATTGCAATTATGAAAGAAATCTTGACGAAAATCCCAAAGAATTTAGGCGGTGCATCTCCAGTTCTCGGTGTTCGATGCGAATGGATAGCCACTGCGGCAATGTTGGCTGGCGGTGTCGTTTCTTCTCTGTTCGGTGGTGCAAAGGCTCGAAAGGCAGCACGACAAGCGGAGAGAGAGCGGAAGTACAGGGCAGCGGCAGAAAAGGCATGGTATGACAAGGAGTACAATACCGACTACATCGACACGAAGGCTGGGCAAAACCTGATGAGGCGTGCGCAAGAGGTTCAGGACAGCTACGTCCGAAAGGCAGATGGTGCGGCTGCTGTTGGCGGTGGTACTGCTGCGGCTACAGCAATGGCGAAAGAGGCGGCTAACAGGACTATGGGTGACACTATCGCCAACATCGGGGCGAAAGACACTGCAAGAAAGCAGCAAGTAGCTGATGCGCACTTCCAACACCAAGTTGGGCAATCTCAGGAACGTGAGCAAGCCGCCATGCAGACCGCACAGAATACCAGTGAGGCGGCTCAGAATATGAGCAATGCTCTGTTCAAGGCGGGTATGAACCAGTTGGGTTCAGAACCTAAAGGGGCTAAGTCGCTGAATGACAGCCTAAAACCAAGTGACATGGGTAGCCGTGATAACACTGGTATAACATCTGCCCTCGGTGAAAGTGCGGATGCAAGGCTTAAGAAGGTCACAGAGGACGTTGATGGGCTGTTCGGATAGGCTTGAGGCTTCGGAGGGAGCAGGAGGCAAAGACGAGAGGAACGAGTGCCAAGAACATGGAGAAGGAGGCGTACACAACCAAACCCAAAGGGGCACCCCCGTTGACCACCGTTTCAAACTATAGTAGATAAATACAAAAATAAAAATGCGACCCCCACCCCCATCTCCTTTTTATTTCGGTTTTCCGATTTTCCCCACCCCTTATTTTCGGAAAGTGTTAATGAAGTTAAACTTAAAGATTATGAATATATTTCAGAGATTTATAAAGCGAATTGGCGGCGAAGACAAGGTATTGCACTTTGAAACTTGCTGCCTGATCACGATGGTTGTTGCTCTTTTGAATATGAACGTGCTCGGTCTGGGTACTACAGCTTCGGCAGTATCAGCCTGTATGATTGCGGTTATTGCCGGCATATTGAAGGAGGTATACGACTATAACACATACTGCTTGTTTGACAACAAGGATATTATAGCAGATGTATTTGGTGCATTTGCTGGTTTTTTAATCATTATTTTAATTGGATAAGATTATGACATTTAAAGAAGCAATAAAGATATTGAAGAAGGAAGGTTACTGCGTAGAGAAAGTTGGAAGACCTTGTAGTCCCAGTTCCTTTTTTACTGAATACGAGTCTCCTGAAATTTGTGAAGCTATGAAGGTTGTTTGTTCTGCCGGTTATGGCATCAGTATGTTGCCCAGCTGCTTTAATGAACGCAAGTCTCGTTTGAGCTTGGATCTTGCAGAGAATTGCAATGCACCTGTTTCTGGTAAAGAACAGTCAAAAGAAGGCAATCCTGCCCTTAAAGAAGCAGCCTCCCAGTTCAACGATGCTTTGTTGGATGAGCAGGGAAAGAAGATTAAGCGCTTCGGCAAAGAGATTGCCCGACTCAACAAGATTATCCACAAGAAGAACTTGAAGATTGCAGAGAAGGACGAGGTGATTGACGACTTGGGCAAGGAGTTGAAGGCGCAGAAAGACTTGGTAGGTCATATTAGTAAGCTACGTGATAGTGCCAAGATTAATCTTAATCTTCGCATGAAGGAATGCGAGAAGTTGAAAGAGAAGTTGGAAGAAGCAAGCAATCTGGTTAAAGAGGTTCGTAAAGGTTCTAAGGAGTATCGTGAATACGGTATTGCTGCTGAAAAGATGATTCAGAAATTGGCTAAGATAATAGTTAGCAAAGGCCTCGTTCCTTCTGATGTCTTCGAGAAATGTCGTCTTTGGGCGAATGGCTACAGATTCAACCCTCAGCTTCCTGAGCTTAGCAAGGACGACAATGGTATCTTCTACCATATTGCTGGGGTTGATGTTGCAGAGGAAGGCGCTGACCATACTGGTGTAATGGTTCTATGCGGTAAGGATTTTGCTAAGATTCTTAAAGAGGACAAGGAAGCAGCAAAGGAACTTTCAAAAGTTCTCAATGACGTTATAGACCGATTTCTTCTGTTTGGCGAAATTATTATTAAAGAAGAATAAGCTATGCCAATAAACAATAACCAGAATACGCATATGAACAAAGGGAGGGTGACTATAACGGAGCCTTCTCCTATGGTTCAGCAGATGGCGCAGCAGAATTACGCCATGAAGAATGGAGGAGAGCTGCCGATGCAGGGTGCGCCAGGAGGAGCTTCTACACCTGTTGCTCCTCAGCCGATGGATATGAATTTCTTTGGTGGAAATGGCGGTGCAACTGGCAAGTACGAGGCTCCAGCTAAAGGTGCTTCTCCCGACTTGACTCCAGACAGCAAGGCCCCCGACCCAAAGTACGGAACAGGTGGTGTTCAGTTTGTCAATCCCTCTGGTACAGACAAGAATGACTTGAGTTCGTTATCAGCAGCTTTGAACTCGGCAGGAGTATCTTCTCCTTCTTCTGGAAGGGAGTTTAAAGCCGATGATACAAAGAAGGATGGCGGTTTCTTTGGCTGGATAAAGGGGCTTGCTCCCAAGTTTAGGCCTGGAAGACGTGATGGAGAGACTGACGAAGAGTACGATATGCGGCATACACAAAATATGCAGCGTTTGGCAACCTTTGCGGATGCTATCCGTCACATGGGTAATATCGTGAACACTTATAAGGGAGGTCCTTTGCAGCAATTCAATGACCCTACGGACTACCTCTTGGCAGGCTACGAGAAGCGCAAGGCGGAACGTAGACAGCAGGATGCAGCTGATGCTGATGCGGCTTACAAGCAGGCAACTCTCAATTTGAAGGAACGTGCGACTGAGGCTAAGAACGCCTACGACCAGTTGAACCTGTTGCTTAAACAGAATGGAGTGGATCTAAGTAAAGACAAGTTCGACTACCAGAAAGCCAAGGATGCTGCAGCCGCAAAAGCTAAAGCCGAAAAGGATGACAGAGACTTCAAGTACAAACAGGAGCGCGATAAGGTCAAGGACAAACAGGCAGAAAAACGTCTTGGCATTGCAGAATACAATGCTACCCATAAGGGACGAGGAGGTGGAGGCCGCTCTGGAAGTGGCAGTGGCTCTTCTTCCAGGAAGTATTGGTTTGAAGATAAAAATGGAAAGATAAGGTATCAGCCTAACAAGACTATGTGGGAGCAGGAGTATTACCGTGAGTACGGCAGGCTTCCACAGGGTGAGTCCTCGACCTCTGTTACGACAAAGACTACGAACTACAGGACCGGCGCAGAGGTAACGACCACCACAAGAAGAAAGGGTGCATCTGTTACCAGTCAGGCAGCAGCTTCGCAGAATGCGGCCAAGAGAGCAAGAAACAAACCAAAAAGTACTCAGAAACATAATGCCCTGAATAATTGGTTTAAGAAGAATTATAAATAAACATATCATAATATGGCACGTGATAGAATAGATACAATGTACGATGCGCTTGTTTCGGACGGGGCGCAGATCGGCACAAGACAACAATTCAAGAAACTGATGCTTGCGCCGGGCAAGGAAGGCTACAGAAACCGACTCGGCTTCTATCAGGCAATGAAACAGGACGGAGCGAATATCGGTGATACTTACGAGGATTTCGGAAGGGCACTCGGTCTTCATGCTGTAAAGCCTCAGCGAAAGATAAAGCCAGTAGCACAGAAGCCTATGACCACAGCACAGAGGGCAATGCAGGTTCCGCATAGGCTAAAAACACAATTAGGCAAGGCTCCAAAGAGTGCCCCAAAGGGTGCTTCTCCTTTCGTGCAGTCTTTGTATGAGATTGATGAAGCGCAGAAGGGAGCAGGTTATCCAGTTGACTATACTTCACCTAAGGCTACCCAGCAAGTGTATCAGCGAAATCAGCGGATAAGAAGACAGGCGGCAAAGACTGCTGCAAAAAAAATAAGCAGACAGGCAAGTCATGCTCAACCTATCATGCAAACAAATACACCTGCTGATACTTATATAGGTAAGACTGAGGGGCAGTTGATGGACGAAATGAACCAAAATGCAAACGCTTTGGTTGGTTCTGAAATGGGCGATTATCTCGATAAGGTTATAGGAGACGAGTTCAAGGCGGCTCATGCAAGAGGACTTGCAGCGTTGAGTGCAAACAGTGGAGTTCATGGTACTGGTGGTGCAGACTGGTGGATTGGTGAAAGAGCTTACCAAAATCAAATGGATCAAGATAAGCAGCTTCAAGAAATCACAGGGAACATACAGAAGAATATAGAAAGTATCTTCTCTAACCCAAAGGTTAAGCAGAGAGTGTTGTCTGATGCTCAAAAACTCGGAGTTTCCCCAGAGACATATATTGAAAGTTCACTTGCACCAGCCCTGATAGAGAAAGCCGGAAAACAATTCAATAATACTCAGCTTAACCGCATGATGGCAAAGGGTGCATCTGACTATATTGCAAGCGGCATTCTTAATTCTCTCACTGGAACATTGCTTACTGGTCTTACTTCAACTAAAAGCCAGAGGCAAATGCAGCAGCAAGCAGATGCAATGACAGAAGAAGGGTTGAATCCAAACTATAAACCGGGCACTTGGGCAAAAGCAGCAAAAGGAGCTGTGGCTTTTGCAGCAGATGCGCCTTTGTATAATCTCGCAGGTGTCGGAGCTGGAGCTTTGGCAGAAAAGGTTTTTGGTAATGCAGCTCAGCAGATGGCGAGAACGGCTAACCAGTCTTTGAGACAAAGAGTGCTTGAAGGTGTAGCAAGAGGCATTGTTCATGGAGGAGCTACAGGCTTTCAATATGGAGCCATCAACGGAGCCGTTCAGAACTATTCTACTGGAGAAGATACTTCGCTTTGGGGAACTTTGAAAGCAGCAGCCAAAGGTGGATTGGAAGAAGGCGTTAGCTTTGCTACTATGGAAGGCATGGGTGGCGCAGTTGGAGCTTTTGGCCATGGCATTGGTCTTAAAGGAACGGAAAAGACGTGGAAGCAGAGAGTTAACAAAATGGGGCAAAAACTTACCTATGAGGGCATTAAAACTGGTATGGAAGGTATCGGTATGGCTACAGGTGGGGTTGCTTCAAGCTATGCTAATCATATTCTTACTGGTGATGACTGGCACGGTTTCTCTACTGAGGGAACACTTGAATCTTGTGCGAGTGCTGTCATCTTTAAACTTACCCATGCGAAAGACTTATTCAAAAAGGAAACAGATAGAAACGGCAAGCCATTCAGCTTTACCAGCAATATTGCCCAAAAGGCTGCAAGATTTTTTTTGTCTGGCGAGGCAAAATCAGCACCTCATGTTTTTTCTGACGAGGAGAAACATCAGTTGTTTGCTGCTGGTTCTGAGTTAGGAATGAAGCCTATGGAGAATATTGTCAGCTGGGCAAAACAGGCTAAAAAATACAGAGCTGAGGATATTGAGAAGAGCGAGGATGGTTCTGATCTACTCAATAACTATCAGCAAATCATGCTTGACCCAAATGTTTCTTGGGATGCCAAGGCAAAATTTACTACTATGGTCATGGGCACAATGCCTGAGTCTCGTCCTATGATGGACCATATATCCTATGGAACAGAAGATGGAACAGATGGAGACAATCGCATACATACTTATAAGACCGTGAACGAGTATGCTGCTGACGGAACACTTTTGTCAAAACACAGATTTGACACAAAAGACAAGAGGGAGTCTATCATTTACGAAATAGGTGTAAGAAAAGAGGAGTTGCGTTCTAAGAATGCTCTTGCTCTGTTGGTTGGCTTAGATAGAAACAATTATGACTTGCAAAATTCTTTCTTTAAGAAGAATGCGAAAGACTGGGAGCAGGTTCAAGAGATTGTTGAAGGTATGCAAACAGGCGGCTCAAAAATAGACCATCAGTTTACGGAGTATGTATTAAATTCTGAAAGAGGTTCTTTCTTGCCTATCGTTGATGCTGTGGCAAGCAAAAATGGTATGGATAGAGAAAGTATGCTAAAGGCATTTGATAAAGACCCAATGAAGCGAAGTGATGCAGAGCAGAATGCTTGCGTTCAGCTTAGAAAGGCTATAGAAATGGAAGTGTTCCCGGCAAATAAAGTTCATGAAGAACAGAGTGTCATGGATGGTAAAGATGTCGCAACAGACAACAACCTTGGAACTGAGCAGCCAAATGGCGGTGCAGTTAAAGCAGAGCTTGACGGGCTGAGACAGTCTGAGGCTGAAATGGATGAGCTTATGCGTGATAATGATGTATTCGGTCAGAATTTCCAAAAACTGAAACAACAGGGTTTGACCAATCCGCAGATTTATGACTGGATGGTTCAGCAGGGAGGTTTGACAGTAGAACAGCTTGAACCATTTGCCCATTATATCAATGCGAACGCAAGAGTGCAGGGTATGCAGGAGGCTACCAAGAACGCCATTGACGAACAGGTTTCTTCTTATGTTCAGGACTGGTCTTTCCACGGAACATTGAACGGACAGGAAAAGAATGGCGAACAGGCGATTTACGTGCAGGACAGCAACGGAAGAACGCTTCTTGTTGGTACTGGTGAAGTGGCTTTTGACACCACTACAGGAAGGGCAAAGGAAGGCGTTGGTGATATGCTTGTTTGTCTTGACCCAAAGACAGGCGAGACAGTATATGTCAAGTCAGACGAAGTGAAGTTTGTTGGCACACAGAGTACAGACGATTTTGCTAATGGGTATCGTCAGGAGTTGCAGATGAAGAACTCTGAGCCTTACAATCAGGCAGCGCAGGAACAGGCGATGCAGGATGCTGCAAAGCCTCAGCAGGAAGTTCAACCAAAAGAAAATAAAAATGGAGAAGAAACAAAACGTAACACTAATGCAGGTATTAAAGAACCTCAACAAAGCGCAAAAGAAACTACTGGAAGTGATGCAGAGGCAGCAGAAAATAATAATACTAAAACGGTGCAGACCCAGCAAGTAGAACAGCCTCTTCCTACACGAAAATTTGCTGATGGAACAGATGTTCCTATGATTACTGATAGCAAGGGAAGACCTACACCAGACTATGAGAAAATGACTCCTGAGCAGAGCGCAGAGATTCTTACTGAGGACTTCGGGGAGAATGCCGATAAGGTGGTGGACGGACAGATTCAGAAAGCAGAAAAGGCTTTGAAGGATGCCGAGAGGATAAAGGTGGACTATACCGCCGAGCCTAACGACATTATGGAGCAGGAGGCTTTGAAGAAAAAGACCGTTGAGGCTGCCAAGAAGCAGTTAGAGCACGCTCAGAATATCAAAAAGACTATGACTGCCAAGAAGGTGGCTGAGACTGTGGGTAACACAGAACAGACTGAGGGTGCTCATGAGGCTGGCAGCGTGGCCGCGCAGAAGTTTGAGAATGCACCAAGACTTGTGGGCAACAAGCGCACACGTATGCTGGCAGACGGAGAAACCAAGATCAGAGGACACTATGAGATTGTTCCGGCTGAAAGTCTTACTCCTTCTCATGATGTGAATAATGGCTACAAGAAATCTGAGGGATTCCCTACCGATGCAGAGGGAAGAACCGTAAATGACCGTGACTACGAGCACGACAAGGCGGCTCAGCAGAATACGGACCAGATTGCCAGGAAGTATAATGGTATGGCTATCGAGCAGGTGCCAGTGGTATCTGACGAGGGTATCGTATATGATGGTAATGGTAGAACTATGGCAGGGCAGAAGGCGGCAAAGGAAGGTACGGATGGCGAATACATCAACGACCTCTTGGAGAATGCCGAGAACTTCGGCTTCACAAGAGAACAGATTGAGCAAAGCGGTATCGAGCACCCACGTCTGATTATGGTGACAGATGAGCGACTGCCGTACGATACAGCTACCTTCTCCAAGTTCAACAGAAACGAGAAGAAGACGCAAAGCAATACCGAACAGGCAGTAGCCAAGGCCAAGACGTTGACTTCTGACGAAGTAGGCGCTATTGTAGCCGAGATTGAGGGAAGCGGTTCTCTCGATGCTTTCTTTAACAATTCCAAGGCAATAAATGACTTGGTGAAGACGTTAGTAGATAAAGGCATCATCGGACAAAACGAGGTGGCGCAGATGATGGATAATCCCGAGCGACTTTCCGCACAAGGCAGGGAGTATGTGAAGAACCTTCTCCTGGGTTCCATCTTCAAGCCAGAGACTATCAGAATGCTTGGCATCGACTCTGCGGTGAAGAACAAGGCCGTCAACGCCATCCGTTCGGTAATGGACAATATGAAACTTGGCGATTACTCTCTTCGTGACGAGATTGATCAGGCTATCCAGTTGCTCTATGAGGCAAGACAGGGTGGAAACAAGGTTGATACACTTCTGAGAACACCGGATATGTTCGGTGAGGACGCAGCAAAGCGTTACTCTTCTATCTCTCAGATGATGGCTTTAGCTTTGGAAGGTAAGGTATCTGATTTCAGAGATTTGCTTGACGAGTACAACAGAATTGCCGCTTCAAGAAATACTGGCGAGGGCAATATGTTCGAGGCTGCTCCTACCAAGGAAGAGTTGATAAACGAGTATTTAAACTTTAAAAAATGGCAAGATTATGGCACAGGACATTCAGAAAATGAAGGAGGCAATGATGTTTCAGGCATTCAAGAACCTAAACAAGAAACATCAGAAGGAAATGGATCAGCAGGAGAAGGAGCAGAGCCAGAACGACCAAGAGTAGAAGAACCAGACGACTTAGTAAACAAAGAACTTGAAAGTCGCATCAAGGTTACTGATGAGGAAACCGAAACTCCATCTGAGAACGGTCCTATCACAAGGCAGAAGATTCTTATTGATAGCGACAAGGAGGTTATTAAGGTTGACGAGCCTAACGATAAGGGCGAATACACCGGTTCATACTACGAGTATGATGGCAAGAAGTTTGGCGACCTGAATGAGGTTGTCGAATATGTTGACGGTAAGGTAAAAGAAAAACCTCTTCCACTCCTTCCAAGGGAAGAGAAGTCAGACCCTCAGTTTAACCCGATTGAGGCTGCTGCCGCTGAATTTAAGAAAGAGCATCCTCTGACTGAGGAGGAAATCATGAAGTCTGACGTGGATGATTTATCCAAGGATATGGCTTTGGACTATCTGAACGGAGAGGTGACAGATGATTTGCACCGTGCAATCTACGAAAGCATCTATGCTAAACGTAAGGAATTGAATGCTGAGCCAAAGGTTGGCACTTCTAAAACAGAACCATCTGCTAATCCTATGGAAGAAATCAAGAATGCAGCAGAAGGATTCGAGAAGGAGAAGAAAACGAAAATAGAACAGGGCGAAAAGCCTCAGCAGAAAGCCGACGATGCAGCGGTATCAGCTTCAAACAAAAAGGTCAACGACCTGTGGAAAGAACTTATGAATGCTGGTAAGGATGAGGTTTCTTCTTCCTTTATCGGTCTTAATTCAAGACAATTAGAGGTGCTGCCTAAACTGGTGAGTGCAATGGCAGAGAATGCTTACCTTAGAATTAAGAGAGGTATGCACAATCTTGAAGACGTAGTAAAGGAAATGCGTAAGGAGTTTGCTCCTGCTGCCAAGATTTTCAAGAAAGAAGATGTGGATGCTATCTACCAGCAGATGATGAATATCCGCTATCGCGATGGCGAGCAGCGCATGAGCTTGAGGGATTGGGCTGACTACTACGAGAAGACTTCGCCTAAGCATCAGGAGAATCTGGTGGGCGACTCCAAGACTGCCGAGGAAAGAAAGCTGGCTGAGAAGAAGTTTATTGATTCCGTGAACCTGCAGTTGGCTTTCAAGCATAAGTTTAACGGTATTGTTGAGTTGAGAAAGATAGCTGAGAGAGTTGGTTTGAAGGATATTAAGGACACAGACCTTCAGGAGCTTGCTGAAACAGCTATTGTTAAGCGAGCAAGAGGTATCGCTTCTTCTGAATCAACCAACGATGCGGTGAAGTTTGAACGCATCAAGACACTCTATGAGAATCAGCCGAGCCTCAACCAGAGAGATTCTGAGCGAGTGATGAAGCAGCAGTACTCTACCCCTGCCCCTTACGCTTTCCTTGCAGATATGTATGTGAAGGGTAACGGTAAGGTGATAGAGAGTGCTCTGGAGCCTAGTGCCGGCAACGGTATGCTTACTATCGGCTTGCCTATGGATAAGATGCATGTGAACGATATTGATGCCCAGCGACTGGCGAATCTGAGAAGACAGGGTTTCAAGAACGTGACCAGTCAGGACGGAACTCAGCCTTTTGCAGACAAGGACGTTGACGTGGTGGTAACAAACCCACCATTCGGTAGTGCTACCCCTAAGGAGTATGACGGCTACAGAATTTCTTCTTTGGAAGGACAGATGGCTATCAATGCCTTGGAGAGCATGAAGGACGATGGTCGTGCTGCCATTATCATCGGCGGCAAGACAGAATACGCCAAGAACGGAAGTCTGAATCCGAAGGATAAGGCTTTCCTTGGTTATCTCTATAGCCACTATAATGTGGAGGACGTGATTAATGTGGATGGTAGTCTGTATGCAAAGCAGGGAACCAGCTACCCTACACGTATTATATTAATAAACGGAAGACGCTTGGACGAGAATGCTTTTCCACCAGTAAAGGATAAGGCAAGAGCCGAGACCGTGAAAGATTATGACGAACTTTATAAACGAATTGAAGATGATATACTACGAAGTGAACGGATGGATTCTTCCATCGGAGGAGAAACAAGAAGTGCTCAACCAGAACTTGATCAACAAGGCGCTGCTGGTACTCCTAAAGAGAGAGTACGAGCAGGAGAACGAGGAGGAAGCAAACCAGATGGTGAGCGAGAGCCTGACCTATTTGACTCCGCTACCGTATCAGGGACCCATGATGACTTGGAAAATCAACGAGGAACCGAGCCAAGACAAGATGGAGGATTTCCTGATGGAGATACTGGAACAGACAGAACAGGGGCAGATGTTGCTCGAAGCGAGGGGACAGGAAATAACTCCAATTCCGAAGGACGAGTATTGGAATCAGGAGGAAATGGACGGTCTAACGCTCAGCCAAATGCTGATGGAGCTTCCGAGTCCGGGAGCGGAGGGGGATCACGGCGACAACTACAGCGGATGGACCAGCCCGTACGTGGATTAAGTACAGAGAAAGTTACATACACCCCAAAGAGTGAAAACCCATTCACCCTAAAATCTGTTATGCCTGCCGACCAGCAGGAAGCAGTAAACAAGAATCTCGAAAAGTTGGGCGATGCCGACCAGTTCCTTGTTGACGAGCTGGGCTATAATGATAAGGACGATTTGTATTCTCATCTTGCCGCAGAGCAAGTTGACTCAGTAGCCCTTGCCTTGCAGCAGGCAAAGAAGGGCAACGCCTTTATTGTTGGAGATCAGACAGGTATCGGTAAGGGAAGACAGGCTGCATCGTTTATTCGTTATGCAGTAAAAAACGGACAAATACCAGTTTATTTTACTCAGAAAGCTCATCTGCTGAGCGATGTCTATCGTGACTTGGTAGATATTGGTAGCCCAGAGCTGAGACCGTTTATTTTGGGCAGCAAGAAAGAGGCAACTGTCACTGACTCTGACGGAAATGTTGTATATCCAAAACCTTCTGACGCAGAAAGGGACCGTGTTCTTGCATATATCGAAAAGAATGGTAAACTTCCAAAGGAATATGACTATGTATTAACAACCTATAGTCAAGTAGGCAACGGAGTCTACGAGTTTGACGAGAATGGTGCCCGAAAAGAGAAGAAACTTGCGAAGGGTAAGAAATTCGGCGCTGCCGCTCTCAGCGGACAAAGAAGACGTGATGCCATCGAGAAACTGATGGATAACGCTTACCTTATCCTTGACGAAAGCCATACGGCTGGTGGCAATAGCGGTCAGGGCAACTATTTCCAACACATTATTCAGAAGGCAAAGAACGTTACCTTCTTCTCTGCTACCTTTGCCAAGCGACCAGACAATATGCCTATCTACGCTTTGCGTACTGCCATGAATGAGGGCGGTATGAAATCATCCGACTTGATTGATGCGGTGAAGCGTGGTGGTGCTACCTTGCAGGAAATCATGAGCCAGACCTTGACACAATGCGGTCAGATGATTCGCCGTGAGCGAGATATGACTGGCGTAACCATCGACTGGAAGGCGATTGATGATCCTGAGCGAGTGCAGGAGCAGCGAGAACAGTATGACAGTATCATCGGATTGTTTAATGATATTATCAATTTCCAAAAGAAATATGTTTCAAGTTACGTGGATGAGCGTAATGATGAGCTGGCTGCCATTCAGTCTACTATGGGAATCAAAAAGGGAACGGCTGCCCTGGGTATCAAGAATCAACCTTTTGCCAGCAAGGCATTCAATACCGTTCAGCAGGTTCTTCTCTCTCTGAAAGCGAAGTCTGCTGCAGAACGTGCCATCGACTATTTGAAGCAGGGCATGAAGCCTGTGATTGCGTTGAACAATACCAATGAATCTCAGACAGGCAACCTTGCGCTTGGTGAGGAAATGGACGCACCAGACTTGGGTACATCTTTGAAGAAGGGTCTGGAGGGTACACTTCGCTATACTCAAAAGGATGCAAAGGATAATAGCGAAAGCGGCTACATCAAGCTTTCTGATTTGGGCGATGAGGCAGTTGAGGCTTATCACGAACTGGAGAAGAAGATTGAGCAGACAAGTACCGGTCTTTCACTCTCCCCTATTGATGTTATCAAGAACGAGTTGCAGAAGGCAGGTTATAAGGTTGGCGAGCTGACCGGTAGACAGACCGAGTTTGTTTATAACGATAACGGAACTGTTACCAAGGTGAAGCGTGCTGATACAGACAAGAAGAAACTCGCGCGCGAGTTTAACGATGGTAAGATTGATGCGCTTATTCTCAACAAGAGTGCAGCAACCGGTATTTCCCTTCATGCTTCGAGCAAGTATAAGGACCAGAAGAAGCGTGTGATGATCGTGGCGCAGCAGCAGCTTGACGTAAACGATGAGGTTCAGATGCGTGGACGTATCGACCGAACCGGTCAGGTGGCTAGAGGCGCATACGAGTATGTGGTTTCCCTTATCCCTGCCGAGCAGCGACTGCTGATGATGTTTAAGGCTAAGTTGAAGTCACTTGATGCCAACACTACTTCTTCTCAGAAGAGTAAGTTCAACGAAATGGAAGTTGCCGATATTACCAATAAATATGGTGATAAGGTAGTTCGTGAGTATATGGCAGAGCATCTTGACCTTTATGCACTCATGGCTGATCCATTCGGATGGGAAAAGAGTAATGGCGATGATTTGTCTAGAATCGACCCACAGACTCTTGTTGCTAGCGGTGGCGGTGTTGGTGATGGCGAAGCTGGTGCCGATGCAAGCAAGTTGCTTGGGCGTATGGCTCTGCTGAGAGTTTCTGAGCAGGAGAAAATGTTGCAGGAGATTGGCGAGCTTTATGCAAACGAGATTCAGCGACTCAACGAAATGGGTGAGAATGACCTTGAGATTACCGAGCTGCCTTTGAAGGCTAAGACTCTCCACAAGGAAGTTTGGAAGCAGGGTGCAGAGCCGGGCGGCGACAACGCCTTTGCAGACAACACCTATATAGAAAAGGTGAACATGGCTATCTTGAAGAAGCCAATGAAGTCTTCTGAGGTGAAGGCTTCACAGGATGGCTTGACAGGCGGCAAGACTTGGGAGGAGTACAAGACCGAGAAGAAGGCTGCCGTGAAGGAGTACTTCGACCAGAAGATTGCGGACGAGACTCAGAAGTATGAGGATCGTGCAGTGAAGGCTGCAACCAAGGCCAAGGAGAAGTATATCAAGGATGGCAAGAAGGGGCAGGAGAAATCGGGCATGAGCGATGAGCAGATTGAGAAGATGGCTGGCTATCAGTATGACAACATCTACAAGCAGGAGAAAGATAAGCTGAACGATGTGATGAAGAACCTGAAAGCCAAGGCTGAAATGTTTGAGCGTGTGCTTGATACCTTCGATACCAACCAGACTTTCGTTCTGCCTACAGATATGAATAACCCTAACGAGTTGAGCGGATTCGGCAATAGTTACGGTAGACTCATTGACATCAAGATTACTGATAACTACTCGCCTAACGCCTCTACGGTTTCATTCGCTACCTTGGATGGCAGAAGAAAGATTACTTTCCCTATTGCCGGCAAGGTGGGTTCTGGTGAAAACAAGGTGGATATTATCGGTTCTATCGACCGCATGACCAAGCAGGCTGCCAGTATGGGCGATAATCATATCAAGGTATTGAACCAAGACCTTAATAATTGGGATAGACTGACCAGCAACGAGAGCCGCAAGGATGGTTATATCGTGACAGGTAATCTGATGCAGGCCTTGGTTGACAGTAAGGATCATGGCTTGGGCGGTCAGTTGGTGAAATATACAACTGATACTGGCGAGGTGAAGACTGGTATTTTGATGCCAGATAGATTCGACCCTAAGGGCTTAACTACAGATGCGCCTATCAACAGCGTGACCGAGAAGTTTGAGCTTTCATCTTGGCATGGCGGTATTGACGAGGTTACTTCATCGGATGGTGAAGTAAAGGTGAAGCGCATAGACAACAATCGTGGAAACTTCTACGAGCTTCGTGTACCGAAGAGCAAGGCGAAGGGCGGCAAGTACTTCATGGATGAAGATTTGCTGAAACTGGTTAATGGCAATAACTTCGAAACAAGAGGCAACAATATGCTTGCTGAGTTTAAACCAGAGCAGTTGAAGCTAGTACTGGACCGCCTGTCTAAGATGGGCGTGAAGGTGCAGGAGGAGCGCAATACTTCTGAGGATGAAGGCACCCACTTCCGTGAGGACCGAGGTATGCAGTATTCTAAAACAGATACAAAAGATGTTAAGAAAGGTAGAATCATTCCCGAAGATGTAGATAAAAATGTATCTTCGCAGATTGAAAAGAGATTCGATGATGAGGTTGAAAGACTTTATGGGGATTCTTCTGAAAAGCCTAACATAGAGAAAGAGGCTAACAAATATGCTGAAAAACAGTATATTGATACTTTTGAATATGACAAAAAAGGAAATCCTATTCAAAAGTATGAAGGTCTAAAATCTGTCATTGACTCTTTGGATAGTAAACTTAAAGATATAGAACAGAAATATGGATTCGACAGGAAATCAGACATCAACGAAATCAAAAGTGCTATTGGAACCGAAACAGCCGAAGGAAATGACTCCAGAGGAATGGGTGGAGTTTCACAAGGGGATAGTGTGCGAATATCCGGCAGAAAAGGGGTACTCTCAGATTACAAAGAAACGGCGCTCTCTTTGGCAGCAGCTCAAAGAGCTAAAGAATATCTTCTCGAAAGATACGATAATATCCGATTAAAGTATGGCCTCGAAGACGGAGATTGGGCTAGCAAAGAACAGGTTGAAAAGATATTTAACGATTACAACAGCGATGCTGATGTTAAAAAGATTTTTGACCGCATTGCTGGTTTAGTTGATGTTCTTGGAACAAAGTTGAAAGGTGAGGCTTATACAAAGGTCAATGTAGAAGGGTATTATTATCACCCAAAGAACTACATATTGATTGATACAGATTTATTATCAGCCATTCGGTTCGGCAAGCAAGAACTTGCTTCTGCAATCTGCCACGAAATGTTGCACGTTGTGACATCTGACATCATCAACCTTTACCGAAAGGGGTATGGCGACTTGCTTACTGAATCGCAAAGGCAGGCAGCTAAAGAGGTTGTTGATTTGTATGATGAGATAAAATCTTACTTTAATAAGCATATCGGTGGGACTGAGCCTTACGCACTAACAAATCCAGCCGAAATGATAACCGAGTTGGCTAATCCAGAATGGAGAAAGATAGCGGCTCAGATTCCTGCTCAAAAAGGATGGTTCAGAAGAGCTTTCAATGCTATAAAAAAGATGCTTGGATTCCACGTAGACACAACGACTGATCTAGACAGACTTGATAAAGCATTGGAGAACGTAATCAGAAATCTTGATTACGAAAGATTCCAAAAGGGCGCAGAGCTTAACGATGAGATTGTTAACAAAAAGGTAACAGACCCAGAGGAGCTGGACCGCCTCAACAAGGAGAAGACTTTCAGAATGTATAGCGGAATGCAGGAGGTGGATGGTAAGCTCTACTCCCCTATGGCTGCTATCATTGACGGAAAGCGTACTGATGCTACGGAGATAGGTGCTTGGATGGGCGCAGACGAGCGACCGGACCTTGTGAAGAACGGAAAGTTTACCCTTGTGAAGACTGACAAGAATAAGGGTGTTGGCGAGGGTGATGTACCTGCTGCCTACAATCCTTATATGCACACTTCCACTTCTATGATGAACGATCTGTTTACCGGTGCTTACGCTAGAGGTAACATCAAAGTTGTGGAATGGGAGATTCCAGAAAGCGAGAAGACTAGCGGCTATCATGCCGAGGGTGCTAAGGATGCTGTGGGTCTTGTGCCTTGGCATTCGGGTTCGGTTAATAGTTTGCTGCCAAAGGACAGACAGAGACAGGTGATGCTTTCACGCTGGAGAAAAGCGGTGAGAGTGGTTCCTGATTCTGAGGTGGCTGAGAGTATCGCAGAGCAGTTGAAGGGCACTGGCTTGGCTATCCCTTGGAATGTGGTTACTCCTAATCAGGTTAGGGAGTTGGCGAAGCTGGGCGTTCCTATCACTACCGTTGAATCTGGAAGACAGGCTCCTGAAACCAAGGAGAAGTTCTTGAAGCAGATGGCTGAACTGGAACAGGAGTTCCCTCAGGCTAAGTTCGTCAACGTAAAAATGACAAAGGATGCCTACAAGGAATGGGGCAAGAATGGCGGCACCAAGTTCCGCACAGATAACGGCGAAAGCAACTACCCTGCTTCATCGGTTGAGAACCATATCGAAAAGGTGGCTCAGAAGACTGGCGCAAAGGTGAACATGGTTTCATCGGTTGATGAAATCACCAACAAGGCAGCGAAGGCTGCTATTGAGGATGACAGAAAGATAACTGGCTGGTATGACGAGAAGACTGGCGAGGTTCATCTTTACATGCCTAATATCCACGACAGATATACTGCCGAGAAGACCATCTGGCATGAGGTGGTTGGACACAAGGGAATGAGAGAGTTGTTTGGTGATGAACGATTCGATAAGTTCCTTCGTGAAGTATGGTATGACTTGGATAAGCCTGAGAATGCGGCTTTAAAGAAGCTGGTGGATGAGGAGAGAAAGTTCAACCCTCTGAATATCTATGATGCCATTGAGGAAGGTATTGCGCGACTCGCCGAGGATGGCAAGGGTGAAGCTGGCTTCTGGAATGGTATCAAGAATAAGGTATCTGATTTCCTTCATGAAATCGGTTATCGTATTGCTCCTAATACTAAAGATGTGAAGTATCTGCTCTGGTTGAGCAAGAACTTGCAGAAGAATCCAAATGATCCTTATTGGAAACTGAGAGCCGAGGCGGTGAAATACCGTCTCGACCATGAGCGTATGCCTGCTGTCGTGGCGCATGATGGCATGTTCTACGGAAATGACGGAAAGGTTAGAAGTATGGATAATCTTACCAAAGCTGAGTGGAATGAGGCTACAGATGGTGAGATTCACTTCCGTACTACCCCAACCGCAGCTACTGCCCTTGACAGATACCATCGTTCACTTGACGCTCATGGCTATATGGCTACGGAGAGCTATATGGATAATATGCTTTCCTTGAAGAAGTTGATGAATGCCATTGTTCCGGATAAGAAGATTGAGGATATTGCTTCTTCGGAGAATCCTTATATGCTGCAGAACACCATGCAGGGTGCGATGAGCGATGCGTCCAAGATGTTCGAGATAAACATCATGAGTCCTTTGGAGAAAGCTATGGCTGGAGTACTCGATGCCTTTGAAGGCAAAAAGACAGACGACAAGATAAGAAACTTCAATCTCTATATGATTACCAAGCACGGCTTGGAGCGAAACCGTATCTTGTATGTGCGTGATGCCTTGAAGTATATGCGCATGAACGAGAAGACTAAGAAGTTAGCTGATACTGTGGAGTTCGATTGGAACAACGAGAAAGCTACCCTTGACGAGAAATTGGAGCGTGGAGACATCGACTTGAAGACTTATTATGAGCGCATGGACGATTTCATCCGCACCTACGTGGATAGTGACAATAAGTTTGATGCTGGCGAACATGACTATTCGGGTATTCACGCTATACAGGAAGTGGCGAAATCTTCTGATCCATACGATGATGCAGAGGCTATTCAGAGCGTGATGGATTCGGAAGCGAAGATGGAGAGTATCAAGAAGGGGTCTGTTAAGGACTATTGGGATAAGTTGAAGGCTGCCACCCAGTATTCTATTGATGCTGACTATAAGAATGGTCTTATCAGCAGAGAGCTTTACGGTCATGTTTCTGATATGTTCAACTGGTATGTGCCTTTGAGAAAGTATGATGAGGCTACTGCAGAAGATACTTATGGCTACATTACTGAGCAGGGAGACCCGAAGAGTTACATCGGAAGCACGATCATGAGAGCGAGAGGACACAAGTATCTGAGTGAGACAAACGTGCTGGCGCAGATTGGTGCGATGGGTAACAGAGCTATCAAAAATGGCGGTATGAACGCTATCCGTCAGGCATTTGCAAGATTCGTAAGAAACAACTCGAACAATAATCTTGTGACGGAGACTAAGGTTTGGTACGCCGATGACCCTATCACTCACACCACCGTGGAGCGTTACCCAGACATTCCCGAGAACGCTACGGCTGATGAAATAAATCAGATAGTAGCAGACTTCAATATGGAAATGAAGGATTTGGAATCAAAGGGGTTGGCGACAAAGGTGTATAGAAGAGGAAGAATCGGCTATAAGTTCCAGAGAGCGGAGAACAAATCGCAACATATTGTTGATGTAATGATTGCCGGAAAGAAGCATAGCTTTGTTATCAACGGCAACCCAAGAGCAGCGCAGGCTCTGAACGGAATGCTGGAGCATAAGAACGAGTCATTGGTAGGACGAACTACTGCCGCCATATCAAGATTCATGGCTCAAGTCTGTACTTCATATAACCCAGAGTTCGTGATGCGTAATATGATAAGAGACTTTGAGTTTGCTTCTACCAACCTGCTTGCCAAGGAAGGTATGGCATACACCAAGACTTTCGAAAAGTATTATGCTCAGGTTGGACTTATCGAGGGTATCAGAAACACTAAGCTGAGTGATTTTAAGAAAATGACAGGCTTCGGCTTGTTCTCTAAGTACAGAAACGGCACACTCGACACTTCCGATAAGATTCAGAGATACTTCAAGGAGTTCATGGAGAACGGCGGTGAGACAGGCTGGGTTCAGATAAAGAGCATGAAAGACCTTACTTCCGAGTACAAACTTCATGTAAAGACAGAGAAGAACGGCAAGGCCAGAGTATCAAAGAATGTCTTTGATTTTATCTTCAAGAATTTGGAAAACGCCAACGAGGTTGCAGAGAACTTGGCTCGCTTTGCTACTTATTGCGCGAGCCGCGATGCTGGCCGTTCGACTGTTCGCTCTGCTTATGATGCCAAGGAGGTTTCTGTCAACTTTAACCGACACGGTTCGGGTAATGCCATCTATTCGTTCAAGAACGGAGAGATGAGTAACGCTAAGACTGCAAGAAAGAATGTCTATGGTTTCTGGGCTTCTTGGTTTAGAAACTCGTCAATGTTCTTCAATGCAGGAGTGCAGAGTACCAACCTCCTGATCAAGAACTTCAAGAACAACAAGGCTGGAACGATAGGCTATATCATGGCTGGTCCAATGATGAGTGGTATGGCTATGGCTCTTATCAACAATATGCTTATCGCCAGTGAGGATGAGAAGGACAGGAAGGGAGTGAAGGACCCATACGGAGAGCTGCCTGACTATATCAGAAGAAACAATCTCTGTATCTACGTAGGAGGTGGCGAGTTTATCACTATTCCGCTTGCTATTGAGGAAAGGGCTTTCTATGGTCTGGGTGACTTGGCGGCTGGTCTTACTTTCTCGAAGAATATCAGCGGGCAGAAGAACCCTGCACTGGATGCTGTAGGCTGTATGTCTCAGCTGGTTCCTGTGGCTGATTATCTTGGAAATGCCTCATTCGGCAAGAACCCCGGAGAGGAAACCATTAAAGCCATTGCTCCATCTGCAGTTTCTCCTATCATTGAATGGCTCTTTAACTCAGACTGGAAGGGCGCTCCTATCCATAGAGAGAATAAGTTTGACGAGAACCAGCCATCTTGGATGCTGGCCTACAAGGGTACACCAGAATGGCTCATCAATATCAACAAGAAAGCAAACGCATGGTCGAACGATGTAGCTCCTGGAAATGAGAACATGAAGGGAAACGATTTCCTTGATGCTGCGACAGATCCATCTTTGCTGCAGCACTTATATAGTAGTTATCTTGGAGGTGCAGCCACCTTTATGGAAAGAGTCGGAGGACTTGTTAAGAAAGGTAATGACACAGAAACAAAGGATATTCCTTTTGTGCGCTCCATGTTCTATACTCCAAGCGAGCAGACAAGCCTTCAAAGAACCAAGAGTAAGTGGTATAACTATTTGGATGAGACTGAAAAGATGATAGCGAATGCTAAACGCTTGAAGTCAAAGAAAGTTCCTTTGGATGAGCTGGTAAAGAATTATGGCGACTACTACAAGTTTAAGCAATCAAAGGGAGCTGAGAAGATGAATGTTATAGAAACGGCTACCAAAGAAATGAAGCGATGGAAGGATCTGCGCAACAAGTCGAACGATGCAGAGAGTATCAACTTTGCCAATCAGAATATTGATTATATTATGATGAGGGCAGTGAATGAACTCGACAAGTTGAACTAAACAAAAAGGGAGTGGGCTTAATGCTCACTCCCTTTCTTTTCTATATATCAATAATCTTCTGACTCTGCTTCTGACTCTGCATCCGATGCTGCATCATAAGCATCACTAAAACTTCCATCTTCCAATGCTGCCTGAACATCTTCTACATAAGACTTTGTGTTATCAAGTTTTTCTTGCAGTTCTTCTATATGAGAAGATTGTTCGTTGATAACTTGTTTGAGAATAAATATTGAATCCGACTTAATATCAATCTGATGATGCAGTTCTTTTTTAGAAGGGCCACAAGAAGCTAAAGAAAGCAAAATAAACAGTATGGTTATTTGTTTCATAATTACAATCGTTAAGTGTTGGGTTTCTTGCAAAAATACGAAAAATACCAATAAGTTGTGCGCTATTAGACTACTTTCTTTGCAGTTTAGACTGATACTAAATAAGTGGGCAAGATGTTGCTCACACATAAAACACTGATACATAACAACTTAAATGCTGGTATTTTTATTTTGAGCATAGTTAGGAAAGGGGTGAAGTTCTTTGTAACTTTGCAACAAGTTCAATAGTGAACGAAACGATTAATCTATCATTTATTATGTCAGAATCAAAAACTTACGTATTCGGGGAGAATGGAACCAGCCAAGGTGGCGGTTTGAATAGCATTCTTGCTATGCTCCCAGCACTCATGCAGAAGCAGGGTGTAGATCCAAGTTTGATTGCTCTCTGTAACGGAAAGGGCAATGGTGGCGGATGGGGCAATGATTTGTTTGCCATCTTGCTTCTCTTCATCATCATGGGTAGAGGTAACTTCTTCGGCGGTTCCAACTGTGGTGGCTTCATGCCTAACGGACAGGGTGGTGTTGCTCCTATGATTAACAACGACGCCAATACGGCTGTTATCATGCAGGCAGTTCAGCGCAATGGCTACGATGTTCAGTCGCTCGCTACTGCTCTCAACACTACTACCGGTAACGTTATCGCTGCCATCAATGGTGTAAGCAAGGAGATTTGCGGTGTCGGCAACCAGATGGGTATGACAGCTAATCAGGTATTGACCGCCATCATGCAGGGTAACAACGCAATCGCTACTCAGTTGGCAGAATGCTGCTGCAAGACCAATAACAGCATTACCGCTATGGATGGTAATATCAAGTTGGCTATGTGCCAGCAGACTGGTACTTTACAGAATGCCATCAACAACGTGGCAGTAGGTCAGGAGCGTGCAGCTTCCTCTCTCGCTTATGCTACTCAGCAGCAGACTTGCGACTTGCATAATGCTATCAAGGAAAGTACACAGACTATCGTTGATGGTCAGAAGCAAGCCGAGTTCAGAGAAATGCAGAACAAGATTGATGCACTCCGTGAGGAGAACAGCACATTCAAGTCTTCTGCTATGACTTCTCAGATTATCGGTCAATCACTTGCGCCTGTAAATGCTGCTTTGGCTGGTTTGCAGAGTGAAGTCAACGCAATCAAATGCGCCCAGCCGAATACGGTGACTGTACCATATCAGCCATTCCAGGCCATTCCTAACTGCGTGGCTTATCAGTATGGTTTGAATGCTGCCAACAATGCAGGATTCTGGGGTTAAGAAAGGAGGCCGCTATGTTATGGTTAAGACCTTATACATGGGTGAATCGTAACGGTTCGGCAGCTATCGCTTCTACTGGCGTGAAGGTGAATACTGCCGATGTGGTGTTCACCTTCAAGAACCACGCCTTCGTGAATGCCAACTACAGAGGAACGATTTTCGTAAATCTGAAGCAGGCTATTCCGACTGGAACGACTGGTACGCTGCCTATCCTTTTCGAGACCAACGGTGCAACCCAAGCCGTAACCAAGTTCAATGGTGAAGCTTTGACGGTTGCAGACGTGCCGGGAACTGGAGTGGTTCAGCTCTGGTTTGAGAGAGACACTAACACCCTTCAACTGATGACGGGTATTGTTTAACAAGAATAGATAATAGGAGATTACATTATGTTTCAAGGACTACGAACAAATTCCTTATTTTATGTACTCGACAAGGGCGAGAACCCGAACTTGCAGATTGGTCGGGTAGTTTCTGTAAGCAATCCTCAGACGAAATATCCTACCTTCAACAATGGTTTCACTCCTCAACCTATGGAGACTGTGGTGGACGTGAAGGTGAAGTTGGGTGATGAGGAGGTGGATTTCAAGCAGCTACCTGCTAACGGGCAGATAGCCAACGACAAGAGTCTTGTGGTAAGCGACAACAAGGAAGCCATGAGCGCAGAGGTTGATGCAATGCTGAGACAATCCAAGGCGATACTGGAGAGCGTAGATTACCATGAGAGAGTCGTTAAATCTTGTGAGGGAATGCTACTGCAACTCAACCCCCAGATAGCCAAAGAGAGGGAACAGACTGAGAAAATCAGCAAGCTTGAAGGCAAGGTTTCCGGCATGGAAGGCAAGGTTGACAAGATGATGGGATTGCTCGAAAAAGTTTTGAACAAGTAATCTTCTATCTATTCATTTAAAATCTTATGATTATGGTAATGATTGAGATTAAAGAGGACAAGTTTGATGGCTTGTACGAAAACGTAGAGAAAGGCTTGCGTTACTTCGATAAGGCTATGAATTGCCTGAGCGAAATGAAACGTGACAGCCGTGGCAGATACGGAGAAAGAAGCCGTATGCCGGACTACAGAGGTCGTGGTAGAAGTGGCATGCGTGAATACGACGACTACGATGAAGAAATGCGTGACGGTCGTGAGCGCAGAGAGAAACGTGACTACCAAGACTGGGAGGAATAATAATAACTAACTATGTGGGTTTGGTCACGACATAAATGTCGGAGCCAGACCCATTTAAATTTTAGACGATTATGGCTACAAAATATAGAGAATCGCTTGATGCGTATGATTACAAACCGAAAGAAATGGTTGCATATCTGAGACACAACGGCTGGCACTTCAACAAGAAAATGTGCGAGTGGGCAGTGGCTCAGATGAAAAAGAACGGAAAACGCATTAAGGCAATGAGTAGCGAGAGTGTAGAAGAACTGCTGAGAAAACACGATGTTGAGTTAGAGAACAACATCGGCCATGATGCCTGTTATATTGCCAATATGTGTGTGGCAGACTTCTACGGGAGTTCTATAATGGATGAGAAATCTCTTGCCAAGTTTGTGAAAGACTATGTTGATGACGAGGATCAGCAGGATGGTTTTATCTTTAACCGCTTCTATGCTGACTGTGCTCATAATGGGGTAGGTATTCCTTGGGATGAGATATTATGACAGAACAGGAGATTTACTTAGAGCAGTATGACTGGACGGTGCGTGTGTGTTATCATGCCGGCAGGAATGACGCAATGAGAATAAGAAAGCATCTTCGAGAGTTGGGCTGTCATGGCGTTCCTCTCGAAGATGCTTGTAATCTTATGCTCAAAGGTGAGCTGAATAAAGGGCTTACCTACTCCAATATGGACAAAAGGAAAAGTGTTGTCGTTATAGGGGAAGCCTCATCGTACCCTGAGTGCATCAATAGTATCGGACATGAAATGCTTCATGTGGTTCAGCATATAGCAGACTGTTTCCTCCTTGATATGTATGGAGAAGAAGTGTGCTATCTGCATGGAAATCTGATGCAAGCGAGTATGGATGGGCTAAAATGAAAATACTAATTTTTCGGGATAACCTTTTGTAATATCATAAGCTTCAACCTCCTCTATTGAGGTAAGAGCCATCACTTCTTCCTTATGCTGGTGTGTAACATTGTTGGTCTGCTTGGCATAGACTTCCAGCTCTTTCAACATATACAGAGCGTTGTCAATATTCATTGTTTCACACTCTGTATCAAACCAGATGTCAACGGTCTTTTCTCCGTTTTCTTTAAGTATGTTGGTGGAGTAAGACAGACTTCTTCGTAAGTCAATATCAAGCCAGCGTTTTTTATCATTGAGAAGGAAAGAGTTGACTGCCGATGATTTGTCATAAGCAGTTATCTCGGCAATCTTTTCAGACTTCGCCTGTTCGAGTTTCAAGGCATCCAGCTTTGCAGAGAATTGAGTAAATGCAGCCCTTACTTTGGCTTCATCGAATGTAGCTTTCGGCAGAGTACATTCGTAGCACTCATAAGCATTCATCTCCTTGTTATATTTGGCATTGATGTGATATACCACCATGTCTCCGTACTCATACTTTTGTCTATAACGACCTTCAGGGATAAAGGTCTTGATAAAATTAATCTTTTCCATAACTTAATTTTGTTTACAATTATAAATCCTTGCTTACTCGCTACTTACATAGAGATTAACAAGCGAAAACAGGAATAACCATGAGGCTGTACATCTTGAACCGACTCTTGCTCATATCGGCACTAAAATCACAAGCATCCGTAGCACTGACCTGCGTTGAAGCCCACCTGTATTTTTTCGTTACGAAGTTGTAGTAGTCTGTCGCAACCGTCTCACCATACAGGGTTTCCAACACCTGTTTGATGATACCGATATTGGCTACGTGTACGTATTCCTGGCCAACCGACATGACAAATCCATGCAAATCCTCACCTCCAAGGTTGAATATCTGACCATAGGCATAATCAAAGGCTGGCACAGACAAGCTTCGCTCCTGAGCCTCCTGCCTGATAAGGTATGATGAAGACTCTCCGTTGTAGTAATTTGCATCTTTTATATTATTACCATTTAGCGCAATAGAATTGAACTGCAAGTTCTGCGTACACCACGATGTACTTATCAGTTTTGACGCATTCTTAATATCACTTGTACGAATACAGAAAGTACCATGATTGATAGAAAGCGAAGCGTCTGCCACCTTGATAGCTACTGCGTCATCAGCGTTTCTTCCTGCTGCCACCCAGTCTTCGATGTAATATTCATTTTTGTTTGCATCAACGATAAAGATACCTGTCTTGAACTGATAAAATCTGTAATCAACAAGCCTTTGAGGAGTATTTGCCGTATAGGTTCTCGAGTTCTTGTTGAGGCTGACATTGTATCCATCTTGGTCGTTAATGACAACTGTGTACTCCTTCTTGTATGGAACGAACACTGTCACCTGACCTTTTTCATCTGTCTGATAGGTAGTGGCCTTCTTGTCAACCGTCACAATAACAGGAATACCCTCCCAAGCCGTGCCTACGTTCTCAACATACTTTGTAGCCGTGATAATCACCTTCTCCATACTGTCCTCATCGTAAGGCAGATATTCCACATTGATATTGCGGCTACCCAGCACGGCAGTATATCCTTGAGGAGCGATAGGTTGAGCATTGCCGTATTCTGGAAAGACGACTTGGTAATAGTTGCCTCGGGCAACAATGAATGTAGCCTTTCCCTCTGTATCTGTTGTATAGGTCTGAGGTGTCTTGCCGTTATTGAGGAATACATTAATCTTGATACCAGCCACCTTAATAGAGTCTACAGAAGAGGCAATTTTGACAGTTACTTCCTCGTCAGTATTGACGACATCGACCGACTTGGTTTCTCCGTTTCGGTTTGTCACAGATATTGTTGAGCCTGACAGCTCCACATTACAAGTCTCTGCGCCTGTCGTTGCAGTCTCTGCTGCTTGGATAGCTTTATTTGTGTTATTGGCAGCGGTATTTGCAGCGTTGATAGATGCAGTAAGGGCATTGAGGTCTATCTTGTCAAGTTTGCCCTTGTCGGAAGGTGACATGAAGCCAGCACGTCCAGGAGTTTGAAAAGGTTTGTCTCTCTCGTCACTTGACTCAGAATTAGAACGTGATGCGTCTATTGGTGCCGTGGCTTCAGGGACATCAAGATATTTGTGTGAACCATCGGCAAACCCAATTCTGATAGCTGTTTTAAATGGTGCGTCATCATCGCCATTCCATGCACCACCCCAACTTGGATCGTAAAATTCCAACTTAACCACAGCACATTTCTTCTTGACATACTCTTGAAGGTCGAAAGTAGGAACGAAGTCACCAAGTTTCTCCCATTTTGTTACATCAACAACGCCTGCATCTGTCAGGTCACCAGTATAGATGTATTCTGTATATTTGTTGTTCTCGCCATCCTTGTTGCCCTTGATGATATAGATATGCTTTTTGATATTACGTATATCAGTAGGGAGTTCTGTTACCACCTCAAAGAAGGTAGTGTCAAGATTGCCCAACTGAGAAAGAGGAACGTTACCTCCTGCATCAAGCGAGGCGATACCATTAGCTTTGCCTTTTGTGTTTGTAATTCCTTCCGCTGCTGCGTTTATCTTATCTCTGATACCAGAAAGAACCAATGCAAGTCCCTCTGCGTCAAGATAACTGTTATATGTTTCGTTACTCATATTTATAGCTATTTAAATTAACCAAATGCTACTAAAAAACACTGCTGAATTTCACCGCTATTCAAAGGCTTGGCTACTCCTCCATTGTTATTAAGGAGACCAAGCTTTGAACGGTCGTGGGTTTTGAAGCCTGCTGCCTCTACATTACCATAAAAAGAAGTGTCTCTCCAAATAGTTACCCATTGGGGAACAGATACACCTTGATCTTCGTCGTCATTAGCACCTATTGTAACTTCAGCATTTCTTAGATTAATAAAAACAGGAGAACTACTGTTTGACTCAATACTATTGACTCTATCTATACTATTACCACCCATATCAAGAGTATTCTTCATGCTGTTGCCTCCATCCAGCCTGAGATATTCGTTTTTGAGTTTATCCCAGATAGCCTGGGCAATCTTCTCGATGGTAATGGCATTGTTTTCAATCTCCTGAGTGCCTACTGCACCTTCTTGGATATTGATTCTTTCTACTGCACCATTTCCAAGAATACTTGAAGTAACTGCGTGTTCTGCCAGTTTTCTTTCCGTGACTGCTTCATCATGGAGCTTTTCGGTTGTTACGGAATCGTTCGCTATCTCGTCAGTACCAACAGCACCATCCTGGATATTATCTCTCAGAACCGCACCTGTTCCAAGTTTTTCGGAAGTAACAGCTTCGTTCGCTAACTTTTCGGTTGTTACAGACCTGTCCTCGTAATCTTCCGTTTTCATTTGAGGAACTTTCGTTCCTAACCTAATATCTTCTCTAAATGTAGGCATAACAAATTTCTTTTGGTTGAGTTGATGTAAATATCTTAATTTTGAATTGAGAGGATGGTATGCGGATTCTGAAACAGAAAGATTTATTATCCTTGTGTCTCTTTATCGGAACTCGATACCATTTATCATCACCGCAATTTTGCCTGATAACAACCTTTCCCGGGTTAACAAGATTGATTGTTAAGTACACATTGCGATGCACGCTTAGTTCTTCGGAAACCCAAGCATTTTCTTCGTTGCTATATGAAGTAGCTACCTTTTCCATCTTATTTAGTTTGGTTAGCACCCAGTTGCTGAAGAGCAATAGAATACATTTGATTAGCCTTAGAATCATCATAGGCAGAAAGAAGTAAGAAGGCAAGATAGTAGATGAAAGCACCACGGAAGTTGTCGGATATTTCGACAGAATCGTCCTCCTCGCCACTGCCATTTGTTACGTTTGTAGGCACGCCTACATAAGATACGGAAATCGTTCCATCGGAAGGCATAGGCTGCACCAAGACCTGCAGTGGCTTGACGCGCATGATGGCAGCTTGTGGCCGGTCGACGGTTCCCTTGGAAGTGTCATCAAACATCATCAGTGCCTCATCAGAGGTGTCCTCTACAGGAATGACAGCCTTGTGCCACCCTTTGCCACGTACACGATTGATATTGAACACAGAGACAGACGAAGGCATTGTGATAACGCCAATATCCTCGTGCCCATCAAAGGAAGTTACCGTCATAGTAGCGGTTGTAGATGCCACATCGGAAGAAGCATTCTTCTGTGTAGAAGAAGATGAGGAAAGTACCGAAGAAGCGGAAGCAGTAATAGCAATCCAATGTAATGCGTCCGGAATCTTGGCGCGGATGATATTCTCCATGTACACGTCATCTTTATCGTCTGCGATATAAGATGTACCAGAAGTTTCCTCGTCAATACACCATCGGACCTGTTTTATGATTTCATCTACTTTCATTATACCTTATTTATATAGGGATTATGGCTCGAAGTCGGGGAAGATAATGTTGTACTTTGACGCCTGTTTCATGGCATTAGCCAAAGTGCGGTAATCTTTATCAAAGCGCTTGTTGACATACTCGATAACGTCTGCAGTAGAAACAACACCCATCACCCGTTCCTTCTCAGGCTCAGCCTCATCGGTGTCTTTTGCGGAAGTCTCCGCTTTTTCAGGAACGGCATCGTGCGCCTGCCCAGCTTCTTGCTTCTCCTTATCAAGAGCAGCCTGCTCGCCCGGGTATTCCTCCTCGGCGTGCTCGAGAATGATGGTGTTGTTAAGAAAAAGAGGGTTGGACTCCAGGAGATCCTGGCAGTATCTGTTGCGAAGTGTCAGTGACGGATACTTGTTGATAACCACATTGCCGTTAGTGAAGTTGTATCGTACCTTGTTGCCCTGCTTTCCTTCAAGCAGATAACTTACATTATTATTGCTGACTCTCGCCTTGTATGTTTTAATCATATTTCTTTAGAATTTAAAAAGGGGGCGAGGCTTACCGCACCCGCCCCCAGAATGAGTAAATATATGTTGGTTGAAATGAAAAAGAGCTCACGTTACGCAGCTACGTCCTGACCTGCGTATACAGACCAAGCTGAACCATCGTAGTAATAGACAGTACCAGCCTCGTAGGTTGTCTCACCATTGACATAGTCCTTAGTAAGAGCCACCTTCATACCCTTTGCAGGAGTAGCAGGAAGCTTAGCAGCAGAGATGATTGCACCCAAAGACTCGGTAGCAATCTTGTTGATCTTGCTTGCAGGGCCGACAAGGATAGAGTTGTAACCACGGAGAGCAACAGAGTCTGCCTCTTGGTGAATCCATCGCTTTGCGTCACGGACATCGCCGCCACCCTTGGACATATCGTTGGTCTGCTCGCGCTTACCAATCTTGACGTAACGACGTGAAGCCTTAGGGTCGAAGATGACCATGAAGTCAGACATGCCCATAAGGTCGAGTGTCTGAGCCCAGATAAAGTCGAGAGATCCGAATGTGTCCTTGAATCGCTTGAACGACAAATCGAACTCATTGTGGTTGATGAAGTCGTTCTGATGGCTGCCCTCAAGCTTGATATTCTCAAGTCTCTCGATGGCATTCTTACCACAGAAAGCAAAGCAGCGGTCGTTCTCAGAGAACTCTGTGAACTGCAACTTTGAGATAGCAATCAGGTCGGAGAGAGTGTATTCGTCACCAATGGCGTAAGTGTTGGTAAGCTGATTGATGATGCCCTCAGAGGTGTATACATCTTCAATCTGGCCATCGCCAGTCTCAGCCTTGAAACGAGACTTAATGCCCATCAGGTACGTGCGCTCAGCACGGAGATTGTACTTGATGATAGCATCGGTCTTGAGGTCTGCCACCGTGATAGGCTGCTCCTTCTTTACCTTTTCGTAGTCGTCAGTAAAGACGATGTTGAGCAACTTCTTCTGTACATAGACAGACTTCTCGCGAGGCTGGAAGTTCTCTGGGGTAATGGTAAGCTGAGACTCGGAAGCCGCAGAAGAAGCAGCGAGCAGAGTAGTGCCTACCGGGATTTCAGGACAAGTCATGTTGTCGAGGTTTTCGCGCGTATCGCCCTCGTTCTTAGGAATACCATTAACGGCCTGCATGACAGCCTTCTTGCCGTTAGCCTCAATGACGTAGAGCATGAGTGTGCCCTCGGTCTTAGTCTTAGAACCTTCCTTGTAACCAGGGACACCCGACACGATGACAGTGGTACCCTTGTAGAAAGGACGGATAGAGCCTGAGAAGTTGGTAGAGTTGATTTCTACTGTATCGCCAGCTACAATCTTCTGAGTAACCTGACCATCAAGAGTCTCGCCACCCACACGCTGGTGAGATACAGACCAGTTCTTGATATTGACGGTCTTTGCCATCCTTCGAACGATAGAGAGGATAGGAGTCTTGAAAGGATAGAACTTGACGATCTCGGAGTCCCACTCCTTGTCGAGCAGACCACCCTCGCGAAGCTGAGTGGATGATGCCTGAGATCCTGTTAGGTCCTGTCCATCCTTCTTACCGCCTGGACTCAATCGGTCGTTAGCGTCAGGATTGACTGGCTCTTTCGCCTTAACCGTTTCCTTAGATGCGGGTTCAACGCCCTCGTTGCCAATCTGTGGCTCAACATTGTCGGCCAAAGCGAGAACGCCACCACCCGTTGCAACTGCGAGTAACATCAGCACCATCTTTAAGACGGACTGAAAGGAAAAATAATTCATTACTTTCTTCATTGTTATATACTATTAAAAATGTTATTTGTTAATTGCTTCTGATGCCATCGAAGAAACTCTCTCGCTTTATGGACTTAGCAGGCTCGTTTCCACTTCCGGAATTGGCAAGAGAAGGAGGCATACCTCCCTCTGTCTTAGAGGAGCGCACCTTGTTCTGGATCTTCTCGTTACGAGCCTGCATGGCAGCTTCCTCGCGAGCCGAAGAAATGTCAGCATCGTAGCTGTATGCGTTCTTAAAGAGCTTCCATGTTTCGGCAGAGATATTGCCATCTTCAGCATCCTGTATAACGCCAAACACTTTGCCCCACAGCTCATTGGTTTCCTCGTCAGAGAGTCCTAATCCCTGTAACGTTTCGTAAGACTTTCGGAGATTGTCATCGAGCTGCTGCGAGTGCTTCTCCTGTTCGGCTACCTTTTCCTGAAACTTGGTAATCTGAGTAGCCACCTTCTTTCCCAGCTCCTCATCTTCGAGTGCCGCCTTGATGTCGATACCCTGCGAAGCCATCCACTCAAAAGGATGCATATTCTTCCGTGTAGAGTCGAGTACCATAGCCGCCAGCCACTTGTTGCTGTCGAGCATATTTGAGAGAGCCTTTCCGCTGTCCTCGTACTTGGAGAGCATATCGGCGTCGTCGTTCATGGCGCCATAGCGAGCCTCCTTGTCCTCGAAGTCGATGTCGGAATGACGCTTAGAGAAACGCTTAGAGAAGGCCGTGCGGTTAGGGCGCTCGTCCTCAGCAGGAGCATCGTGTTCCGTGTCGGCAGAAGTGGCTTTTGCCGCCTCTTCAGCTTCCATCATTTTAGCTTGTTCTTCCTTTGTCATTTTAAAAAATAATTATGTAAATAATATTTCTGCAAATATCACGAAAAAACAGGCTTGGTTTTCCGTTAGTAACCAAGGGTAATCGTACAGGGGGGAACAATGGGCAAAGAGAGGACATACATTTCTTATTTTTGCGCTAAAACAACAAGAATCTGTATATAAAAATGACAAAAGCAAGGATATTGACTCTTAGCAGGGTAATGCCTGGAAAGAAACTGTACAGTTCGGTAATCAACCGGGCATCGAGGCAAGCGCATGGTAACGACATGGAGCTATTGCAGCGATGCAGGAGCGCATGGAACAGCCTGAGTGGGGTAAGAGAGACGAGGGCGAGAACCATGAGATACTGCATGGGAGACCAATGGGGAGATACCATCAAGGTGTGGGATCACGGCTCCTACGTCTACATGACTGAACGGGAGTATATGGAGCAAAAGAACACTACTCCGATGAGCAATAACGTGATGGCGAGCATACTGGAGTCTATAGGCGGCCTCTATGCCAAGCAAGGAACAGAACCCGTGTGCTTTGCCAGGGACAACGACTCAAGAGCTATCAACGACATGATGAGCGCGACCCTGCAATGCAACTGGCAGTCAACGTATATGCAAGACCTGTTGAATCACGCCATCAAGGACTATGTGATAGGCGGTCAAATGTACGCAAGAGAAGGGTGGGAGTCGAAGCAGCTCGAACTTCCTGACGCGTGGACGGAGCTTATGGAGCCTGACTTTATGTTTTTCGAGTGCGGCAGCGACCCGAGACATGAGGACATCAGCCTGATAGGTTGTCTGCATGACGTGAGCAGAGAAGATTTGTACCAGAAATTTGCGCGACCGGAGTTTGGACTGACGATAGATGACCTTGACAGCATCTTTTCCATACAAGACGTGAGCGATGACGGAGTGGGGTATGAGTTCAACGAGGAGAAGAACCTTGGCAACATAAGTTTTGACCACACCAATAAGTCGAACCACTACGTGAGAGTGATAGAGGTATGGACTACCGAGACCAAGATGCGCCTACAATGCTTTGACCCTATAGCCACGAACGCCAACAACTCGTACTTCAAGGTGGATATGAACGATACGGCAATGATAGAGAAGCTGAGATCGGACAATATTAAGCGCAAGAAGATGTATGACGATAGGGGTGTGCCAGAAGACGAGAGAGCCTATATCGTATCGGAAGAAGTAGCTGACAAATACTGGTACTACACCTATATGGCACCAGACGGAACCGTGCTGTGCAAGGGGGAAACCCCATACGATTATAAGAGCCATCCGTTTACAATCAAGCTATTCCCGTATCTCAACGGCAAGATACACCCATTCTTGGCGAACGTGATAGACCAGCAGAGATACATCAACCGCCTGATTGTGATGAACGACATGGCGATAAGAAGCAGCTCGAAGGGTGTGTGGATGATACCAACCACCGTACTTGGCGGCAAGAGTCCGGCAGAGTTTGCCGAAGAAATAGTGGAGTATGACGGACTGTGTTTCTATACACCAAGGCCCAATATGCCACAAGTGAAGCCAGACATCATCACCTCGAATGCGGTGAACATTGGCACCAACGAGTTGCTGCAGATAGAGCTAAACCTGATACATGAAGTGTCGAACGTGAGCGGTGCGCTGCAAGGCAAAACGCCATCGGCAGGAACATCGGCATCAAGATATGCACAGGAGACACAGAACGCCACCACCTCGCTGTACTCAATCCTATCGGATATGGACGTGTTCGCAGAGAAGCTCGCCACCAAGAAGTGTATGACCATACAGCAGTTCTACGAGAACGGCAGGAAGATACTGAACAAGGACAACAACAGCACCATATTCTACGACCGATATACGGCAAGGGACGTACACTTCAAGACAAGCATCAAGAATGCAGCCGCTTCGACCACTTATCAGTCTCAGATAAACGACAGACTTGACCAGTTGCTGCAAATGGGTGCTATCAACGTGGTGCAGTATCTGCAGAACATCAATGCCCCATTTGCAGACAAGCTGCTTGCGAGTGTTCAGGAACAGCAGGCACAACTTGAACAGATGTATCAGCAGCAACAGCAATTAGCAATAGCACAAGGCGGTGGACAGATAGAGAACGGAGTGGTGCAGGGAGCCAACCAGGAAACGGTGAACCAAGCACAAGAGTATTTACAATCAGCATAAAGCGATATGGCAGAAGAGACAAAATTGATAACCATCAGCATGGAATCCATCGAAAGCGATGTGATGAAGCAGGTTTCTGTTATCGCAAAGCGGCAGAAAGACAAGGCAGGCGATTCTCTGTTTGGAAACACGACTTTATCGGCAGTAGAGAAAGTTGTGATAAGGCAATACATAGAATCTGCAGTTCGCAGTTTTGCGGGCGAACTGGCACCAGTCGTAAAAACATATATTGACTCTTCTCTTCCTGCATCAGTCACTTTCAATGTTATCAGACTAAACGAAGGACACAAGAATGCTTTCGAGAGTTGCTTTAGGGGATATGTGAGAGCATATACAACCTATATGGTGTTGACTTTGAGCGGTACAGAGCAAGCCAAAGTTTATTCGGATGAAGCAAATATGCTTCTGAAAGATGCAATAAAACTTGTGTTCGACAAAGAGGCTCCTTCGGCTGGAGCTAAAACGCTGAAAGATATGACAGGCTCCATAGAGAGTGATCCTCAGTTAGAAACCATTAAATAAGGAAAGATATGATATTAAAATTTCAAATTATCAAATCGGTAGTAGTTGACGAGGTAAAGAGGGCAACCTACCTAAAGGCCAAGATAGATGGCGCTACAGACGACAGAGCCATCAAGATGAGTTTTAACGAAGCTGCTGGTGACGAAGCGGTTCACGAAAACACTTTAACACACGATTTCCAATCAGCATTGGAGATTACAAAGGTTATACTGGCAGACTATTTGTCTCCAAATGCTCAGACATCAGGCGATAACGTTATCTACTATAACGATAAGCATGACGATATAGTAGAGTTTGTTGTTGTCGTATCTCGCAGGTGCAACGGAACACTCTCTGATACTTTGGCAAGATTAGTGGCAAAGTATGTGGAAGACTATATGATATATCAGTGGTGGTTAAAAACTACCAACCTTAAACAGGCAGAACCTTACTTGCAGTCATTGACATTTGACGAGCAGAACATTCGCAGATGCTTTGTGCTGAGCGGTCCGTCCGTTCCAACCATACCATACACCAAGACGCTGACAGCAAAGGTGGATGGAAGCGACAACGGAGGCGGTGTGACTATTGAACTTGGCAATAAGGAAACTACCCTATCCTATTCTATTGACGATAGCGCAATAGACGATATTGAAGCCAGAAGCAGCGACCCCAGCATTCTTGAAGTACAAAGAAGTGTCGAGCCTCATGCTTTCTGTCTCGTGCCTATAAATACAGGTGTGACAACCGTAACCATTTTCTCCCGTCATAGCGACAATCTAAAGAGGGAAGTAGAGATAACCGTAACAAAGGAGGAGTAATATGGAATTCAATACATTACACCCCATGCACCATGACAGAGAAAGGGGATGGGAAGCAACGCCCAACCCCTTTGCACCGAAGCAGCCTATGGCGACCCGCTACCACACAGACAAGCATATCTTTGTGTATGCCAACCAGCTTTGGTACGACGTAGATGCGACGACAAACCTGCTGAGCAGAAGCCGCAGAAGCATCAACGATGCGCAGGCAGACACTCTGCCGACAAGTGAGAATGACCATGAACGGCCTTTGTTCTACCGATGGTTTGACAAGTACATGAAGAAGGCAGAAGGATTGCTGAGCGCCTATCTGATGAAAAAGGAGGGGGTGGTAAGAGACAATGCTATCAAGGAGTGGGACGAACAGGAGATATGGCTAAGGATGCCAGATTACTGGGATGATACGAGGTATGACTCCTTGGTGCAGGCCATACATAACTATATATCGGCAGGGGCGCTGTATGAATATTTCAAACTGACATTGACGAGCAAGGATCCGCTGACGGCAGACAAGGCAGCAGAGGTAGAAGATGCAGAATTAGACATACTGGATGCATCGAATGCTACGAAACCCGGCAGTGTGCATAAACCCTATAAACCATTTTAGAGAACATGGAGGACTACAGCGATATAAAGACGGTGAGGGAGGTGATGGCAGAGAAGCGCGAGAAAGCCAAGCGTATACTGCCCGCCACGAAGAGCGCCCAAAAGGAGTTCTTGAGAGACTTCCTTGCCCGTCATCAAGAGAAGTTTGAGGACTGCATGAACCAGTTGGCCGAGTATGACCCAAAGACATACGCAACCATATACAAAGACCTGATGAAGCACATGATACCCAAGCAGAGCGAGGTGAGTGTGATGCACGGACTGGACGAGGACTTTAAACAGCTGGCAGCGCTGAGTATGACCAAAGTGGGAGAGAATAATGAGATAGACGTGTCGAAGGTGCCCGAGATAAAGGACGCTGACTTTGAGGAACTACAATCATTAGCAGATGGCGATAGTTAAAGAGGCAGAGATAGACGAACTTGTAAGGGAGAACAGACGGAGATATGAAGAAATCTACGGCACGTATGACCCATGGACTGGCGAGAACTGCTATGACTTTGAGCATAGGGAGGTGCTGGAGCTTTCGGATTTCATGATCAAGAAGATGTGGGTTCCGAAGGAGTGTATGCGCACATTGTTGTACAGGCAGCTGAGGCAGTTGGGAAGCCTGAGAGAATTCATTGTCCGTGTGTGGAGGCGAGACTATGATGAAGGCAGCAGATATACCAAGCAGCTCATCATGATACTGACCTTTGAGATTATGAAGGTGAGGTTTCGTGAGGACCCAGAGTTCGCTCTATACGCCACAGACAAAATAGAGGACAAGATAACGGGAAACATGGTGCCCTTCAAGCTGAACTATCCACAGCGAAAGCTGCTGAAAATATTCGAAGATTTGCGCACCAGCGGAGCAGCCATCAGGGTGGTAATTCTGAAAGCAAGACAATGGGGCGGTTCGACCCTGACGCAGCTATACATCAAGTGGATACAAGACTACAGGAGGGACGGATGGAATGCTATTGTGCTGGCACAGCAAAAGAATACGGCCAAGAAGATAAAGGCTATGTACAGAAAGGCTTTGGAGAACCAGCCTGGATGGACGGTGGGTTGTCCCGGTGCAAAACTGCAATTCTCGCCCTACGAGAACTCGCCTGACGACTTTCAAGTTACGGACGGAATGAGAGCCATCAGAAGAAGTACGCTTACCGTTGCGTCATTCGAGAACTTCGACTCTGTGCGTGGTAGCAACTTCCACTGCGCCCACTACTCGGAGGTGGCATACTGGAAGAAAACGCCTGAGCATGACCCGGAAGGTGTGATTTCTTCTATCTCTGGTGGTATCAGAAACCAAGAGGACAACCTTGAGGTATTCGAGAGTACAGGTAAGGGTAACTCAGGCTTCTTCTACGACAAGTGTCAGCTCGCCATGAACCCCGACAACAATGATGCCTACTCGTTTATCTTCATACCCTGCTACTTTATAGAACACGACATGGAGGAGGTGAAGGACGAACGAGCCTTTGCGAGATGGCTACTGCAGAATAGAGACAGAAACACCAACCCAAGAGGATACAGAGAGACAGGTAAGTTCTTCTGGCGAATGTGGGAGAAGGGTGCCTGTATGCAGGCCATAAAGTGGTACAGAAACTTCCGCAACAAGTTCACCATGCACTCCTTCTGTGCCACGGAGGCACCAATAGACGAGGAGGATGCCTTTAGAAACTCAGGTAACCTCGTATTCAATCCATACAGCATAGACGACCTGCAGAAGCGCTACAAGAAAGACCCGATGTACACGGCAGACATCGTGGTAGACGGAAACAAGAACGACAGCACTATACAGAAATCATCTATCAGTATAAGGAATGACTGGACAGGATGCCTGAAAATATGGGCTGCGCCCAACAAGCTGAAGGTGGAGAACAGATATGTGGTGAGTGTGGATATTGGCGGTAAGTCATCAACATCAGACTACACGGTGATGACAGTGATAGACCGTTTCGGCATGATACCTACGATAAAAGGTAAGCCTGAGGTGGTGGCGAGATGGAGGGGGCACGAGAGGCACGACCGCATAGCATGGATGGCGGCAGCGCTGGCTCACTTCTATGACGATGCGCTACTGGTGATAGAAAGCAACACGGCAGACCGCGAGAAGAACAACAACACAGAGGGCGATCACTTTGGAAGTATCATCAACGAGATAGCCTACTACTATGACAATCTGTATCAGAGAACATCGAGTCCTGAGGATGTGAAGGATAACGTGCTCGCGAAGTACGGATTTCAAACGAACAAGCTAACGAAAGGCTGGGTGATAGACAACCTGGAGCAGTATGTGGACGATATGCTGTGGAAGGAACCAGACAGAGAGATGTATCACGAATTGAGGATATATGAGCGGCACGACGACGGAAGCCTTGGCAACATTGTAGGTAACGGCAACCATGATGATGTGCTGATGAGTACGGCAATAGGCTTATGGGTGAGCGCCAACGACATGGAGAAACCAAGGTGGGCACCTAAGAAGAGCGACACGCCAAAGGGAGACCGCGTACACTCGATGGCAAAATTCTAAAACGAAAGACTATTATGGAAAGGAATACAGAAAGAAAAGTGCTGAGTTTCGGCAAGGGTATGACCAACGTGCCCAGTGACCTGATGAGTGAGGACAACGAACTGGAGGTCTGTGACGGGTTTATCTACAGAGACGGAGAGTTGAAGCCTGTTCAGAAACCAGTGAAAATCGGCAATACATCATATACAATCATGTATGTGCACAAGATGGCCGATCACAAAAACCTTATCGCAAAGTTGGAGCATACGCAGTCTATCATCTGCTACAAAATGACGGATGACGGGATAGACATGGATAGCGGTCAGACGTTTAGTATCGGAGAACCTTCTGAGATAACGAGTGTGGGCAATACGTTGATATGTGTTACAGAGAACGGCATACATTACCTGTTATTCAAAGGCACGAAGTATGTAGACCTGGGAACAGAACTCCCCAAGCCAAAGGTGGAATTCAGAACGTTTGCCACCAACCTGATGGTAGGCAGCGGCAAGGTATCTGCTCTCGATATAAGAGAGTTCTGTGAAACAAGCAAGAAAACAGCCTACTACGACGACTCTGGAAGCCTGACCAGCGTAACGACCAGTAAAACCTCCACCTACTGGACTTATAAGCCAGTAAACGATGTAAACAAGATGAAAGCATTCCAAACAGCCGTACAGGGTCATGTTGCGTCTGTAATAAAGGAGGGAAAAGAAATAAACAGGTTCTGTTTTCCATTCTTTGTAAGATATGCTCTAAAAATGCACGATGGTTCTTATGCAAGAATCAGCAACCCTATTCTTGTATGCCCGACAATCAACAGAAACTTCAAAATAGCACCATACCGTCTCCGTGGGGAAGTATATGAAGAAGCTGTTAACGGGCAGACGTTAGACTTAGGGAACGTTAATAGTAGTGCAGCTATTTTTTTTATATACTCCATCGGACATAGTGACCTATACTACAAAGCCTCTATAGAGGGTGCTGACAACTGGAAAGACATTGTGAAAGAGATTGTAGTGTTTGCTTCCGATGAAGTAAGGCCTTTTGATATAGATGGAGATTTCGAGTTTAAAGAGCCGTTAGAAATGGATGGCTACTGCTATATGAACCAAGTTTCTGGCAAACTGAAAAATTTAGGCGGTGGAATAGATTTCACTGTTGACTTCAATCATAGTTACGAGTTTACCTATGATAAATACAAGGCACGTTCGGTTATCATGCCAAAGCATGTAAAGTCGGACAGGGAGATTATAGATGAGTTGATGAGCAAGACGCAGTTTTACAAACTCTTTGCGATAAAGACAGATGAGGCGAATGGTAAACTTGAATATGCTCCTATAGCCAAACATGTGGTAGAAACGCTGACGGAGCAAGAGCAGCTAAAGACGGATGATTATTACGGATGGGCAACTATGGTGGCGAAGAAAGTGTACCCATACAATAACCGTCTGAATATGACAGGTGTGAAGAGAAAACCATTCAGCGGTTTCAGCGACTTTATACCTATCACAACAGGAGAGAAACCTGGAATGTCGGGCGTTATCCAGCCTTCCCATGATGCGCAGGAATACGAAATATACACACATATAGTAGCTAACAGCATGGACGCATGGGTGAAAGCAGACGGGTATTACACGGCCTTGCCTGAGATGATAAGCAGCTGGATATACTACCCAGACCCTAATGCAACAGAAATGCTGATTATAGACAAGGACACTGGGAGCGCAGCCCACATAAAACTGAAAGTACACCCAAGGCTGAACGGAGCATACTGCTTTGACAAACTGCCATTCCCGAGAATAACGTATGACGGATTTAAAGATGACAATGCAAGGCCGGTGGTGGATCCGAATGCCCACGAGACGCTGGACTCAAATATCTACACTTCTGTGGTGAACAACCCATTCCTATTTGAAGCGAGTGGAGATAACACCGTAGGAACGGGAAGCATACTTGGGATCATAGCGAACACAGAGGCTATCAGTCAGGGCCAGTTCGGTCAATATCCACTGATGGTATTCACATCAGAAGGTATATACGCCATGAGCGTGACAAACGAAGGAATGTACGGCAGTATACACCCCATATCGAGAGAAGTATGCCTTGAGAACTCTCCACTTGTGCCTACTGACAAACTGGTGTACTTTGCTTCGGAGAAGGGGTTGATGGCAGCGAGCGGAGCAGAAGTTGCTTGTATGAGTGAACAGCTAAAAGGTAGGTCAAGCATGCAGGATGGCGGATTTGCTAACTATCTAAAGGACTGCCTTATAGCCTACGACTACAGAGACTCACTCCTAAGGATATACAGCAAGGTGTACCCCTGGCAGTATATCTACAATATGGTGGACAAGACTTTTTCGGTAGTGGAGAACGGAGTGAAGGCAAAGGCGATGGCGAACGACTACCCAGACAATCTGATACAAGATACGGACGGAAACGTCTATTCGCTTACGACCAAGCCAGACATCGTTCATGACGATAATACTTACAGCGGAACCGTTACGACAAGAGCCCTGAAACTGGGAGGAAGCATTATGCAGAAATCGCTGAGGTCCGTCAAACACCTTATGGACGCATCGGATAACGGCAAGGTGAAACTGGAAGTATGGGGAAGTAACAATGCCAAACATTGGAGGAAGCTGAACAGTCTTGGCGGTAAGCCTTGGGCATACTTCAAGATAAGATACACGCTTACTGGGTTTCGGGCATCTGACTCGTATGCAGGAACCGTGATAGAGGTACAGAAGCGGAGAGAAGACAAATAAGACAAAAGAACAGAGGCGGCTACTCATCACGAGCAACCGCCTCTTTTGATAGTGAAATCAAATTACTTCAAAAGTATGGAATGTGTGAATATTTAGTAACAATACGTCCGATGATAAAACCAATCATGTATGTCCATAGGTGAAGTATGCCGTTGACTCCAGGCATGAGCATCGTGAGAACGATGAAAGGCATAACCACGCAACAGGAGTCCCAAAATCTGCCAGTCTTACCCCACATTATGCCTATGGCAGCGAAGATAACTCCCGAGAGCCCGACAGTGGGCTGAGACACATACGTCGGCAAGAAACTCGCCAAAACCGCAGCGAAGAGGCTTGCGCAAAGACATATACGATTGCGCAGCGACCACAGGACAACGAGGTTGGCTGCAAGATGAAAAATGTTGGCGTGACAAAACGAATATGTAAGATGAGAGACGAAGCTACTTCCGGGGAAGAAGCCTGCATTATCTGGACGGGCGATGAAAACCGCCAGACTTACGCAAGTGAGCAAGGTCTTTATCAGAAAGTTTGTCTTTGCCGAAGATTTCTTTGTGATGATAATATTCTCCATATTTCTTTCCGCAACTAATAGCCTTTCGCACTGTTTCTATGCTTGCATAGAACTCTGGCGCAGGCTGAGATACCAAGAAGGGAGTGATGAACCACAGTGACTTGTCGATGAACTCCTTCTGCTGAGACAGCTTGTCGAGTCTGCGGAACAGTTCGTAGTACATACGTTGCTCTCTTGGGCTCTTGGCATCGACCACAGTAAAATCGCCACGTACCATATAGCGCAGGACATTGTAAGCCGTTTTGGGGCTGACATAGAACCGAGGAGCATCATGACGAGCCGTCTTGATCCACGCCTCCTTCTGAGAATGACAGTTGGTGTAGACTTGCCTGTAGGCGCTAAGTAAATCGCGCCTCATAGCGACTGTAAGGTCAAATCCTCTTCTTGGCATAGGTTATTTTATTATAGTACGCTGCAAAGATACGCCTTATTTAGATAAAATCCAAATAATAAGTAGTATATTTATCGTTAAAGATTCTAAAAAGATGTTATTCAAGCAACGAATTGTTATAAAAATATCTATATTTGCAGCGAATTGTAATGTAAAAGGCGAATTTGGTGTACAATTAGCTCAAACTAACCAAAAATAAATAAAAAACTGAAAGTTATGGAAACAGAACAAAAAGAAAGTCCGCTTTCGGAAGAAGAGCGGCGTGCGATACGTTCGCGATTGCTTGACAGAGGCATATTCAAGCTGTATGAGATTGGGGTGAAGTGGATGCCCATCCCGCTAATGCTCGGTCACTGGTACGGAGTTTGGGACTATTCGAGATATTCGCGTCCCATTATCCTTGACACAGATATGAACGGCAACTGCGTGATATGGCTGTATATACTGGCTTATGTCTATATGCCGCTTGCCATGCTGCCAGCGAGTTATTTCTATAAATACTGCTGGATGTTCAGAATACCCTTCCTCTATTTTTTCGGTATTAATGCTATCAGAATATACTACAAGAGCTGGATGATACGCTCGGAACAGATAGAGGCGCATCATATATTTATTATATTCACAATTATACTTTACATTTATGGATTCATTAAACTTACTTTTGAGCGAGGTACGAAATGCGCTTAGAATGTTGGAAGAAGGAGAGTGTGGTATGAGTAAGGAGCAGGAGGAGAACGCCTACAGAGCCATACAATACTACAAGAACGGAGTGAGTCATTTTGACGAGTTGACAGCGAGAGGCTGCATCTCACAGATGTACTACTACGACAGTGATACCCACAGGAGCTATGCTCCATTTGTGAGCTACGAGGATATAGAAAAGGAGTACAGACGT